>Ga0105100_10002764_pt1 | contig 10214 bp, 8 predicted proteins | sample PPLLak12cMay2015_2_FD_87033 | JGI IMG/M metagenome (GOLD analysis project Ga0105100, IMG submission 87033) | Freshwater sediment microbial communities from Prairie Pothole Lake near Jamestown, North Dakota, USA - PPLs Lake P8 Core (1) Depth... | ecosystem: Environmental > Aquatic > Freshwater >... | reverse complement strand
TTGGCGGAGATGTACAAACGGCACTTTGCTCCTCATCACGCCATGAGCGGGTTAGGGTTGGCAGGCGCACTCCATCTCACGTGCACCTTCCCGGGGGAGACCTGGATGGAGATAATGTACGAACCCAACGCGCGGACCATCGAAGGTTTTCAACAGCTCGGGGGAATTCTGGAGTCGAAAATATGGATCGATCCGTCTGGGTACGTCTCCCCTTCCGAAGAGCCAGGACTGGGGGTCATCGTCAATGAAAAGGCCATTTCTCGGTATACCGTTTAGACATGGACGCGGAGAAAACATTCCTCGCCTCGGGAGATAGGAGACGATGAAAGTCAGGAACTACCAAGAGCTGTCTTCTCATGGAGACGTAGAACCCAGAAAAACGGTTCTCGAGCTCATGGAGGCCACGCTGGAGGCTCTCGATGCCTACCCGCTGATCAAGCATCTCCTGAAGCTGGAAGGGGACATCCTCCGCATCGGGGACTCCCGCTGGGACCTCCGTCTAAAACGCCACGTCTTTGTGGTCGGGGCCGGAAAAGCCTGCAATGCCATGGCCCGGGCGGTTGAGGAAATCCTTGGAGATCGGATCGAGAAGGGGATCGTCATTGTCAAACAGAAAGAGCCGGGTGATGAACTCTATCGAATCCAACTCGTAAAAGGGGGGCACCCCCTCCCCGGTCGAGACGGCTTTCAGGGGACTCAGCGGATCCTCTCTTTAGTAGACGAATCTCACCCGGATGACCTCTTCATTGGGTTAATCAGTGGAGGGAGTTCTGCCCTGATGAGTTGTCCTGTTCCAGGAATCAGCCTTGACGACGAGATTCAGGTGACCGACCAACTCCTTAAGAGCGGTGCGCCCATCCTCGAAATCAATGCCGTCCGTCGCCACATCTCACAAACGAATGGGGGTCGCCTTGCGGAGCGCATTGAGGCCAGAGGCGCAGAGATGATCAACCTAATCATCTCCGATAGCGTCGGGGACAGGCCTACTCTTCATCCGGAAAAACCTGCTCTCTTTTTTGGTACTCCCGTGGCTCCAGACGGGACCACAGTTCAAGATGCACGAAAGGTGCTAAGAAAATACGCCCTCCTCTCGCGAGCCCCTCGTTCCATCATCGAATTTCTCCAAGTGGAAGCCCCCTCCCGGGAGACCCCCAAACGGTTTGGTCAGAGAATCCATCAGTTTGTGCTTGAGGGATGTGCGGATTCCTGCGAGGTGGCCAAGAAGATCATCAAAGAGAAAGGGCAGGCCGGTCTCGTGCTGACCACATTTCTTGAAGGTGAAAGCAGGGAAGCAGGCACCTTTCTCGCCTCCGTCGTCAGAGAGATCCTCTTCAACCGCCGTCCCCTCGTTCCCCCCTGCTTCGTGATGGCCAGTGGCGAAACCACTACTAAGGTCGAGGGAAGCAGTGGCCGAGGGGGGCCATCACAGGAACTCGCCCTCAGCTTTGCGCTGGAAGCATGGCGCCTTACCGGCACGGTCCTTATCGCAATGGATACCGATGGTACAGATGGCCCAACGGACGTTGCGGGGGGGATCGTCGATTCCACCACGGTTGAGCGAGCCCGGCAAATGGGCCTGGATCCCATTGGCTATTTATATAGTCACGATTCGACTACCTTTCTACAGCACCTCGGCGATCAAGTTTTGACTGGAAACACGGGAACGAATGTTTGCGACTTCAATGTCATGTACATTCGCGGTAATCGCTGAAATGTTTCTTTAGGGGAAGAGATGGAAGACGGCAAAATAGCTTCAATCAAGGCCCGGGAAATCCTCGACAGCAAAGGGCGCCCGATGATCGAAATCGATGTGTGGACAGAGCAGGGGGTCCTAGGGCGTGCCGCCTCCCCCTGTGGGACGTCTGTCGGAAAACATGAAGCGGTCGTTCTTCGAGATGGGGGAAGGCGGTTCGCTGGACTGGGAGTCCAAAAGGCCATCGGGGGAGTCATGGAAATCATCGCTCCAGTTCTTCTCGGGAAAGAGGTCTTTGAACAAAAAGCCATCGACCTTCTCATGATTGAACTGGACGGGACCCTCCATAAGTCTCGTCTGGGAGGAAACGCCATTTACGCCCTTTCGGTCGCCGTGGCTCGTGCGGCCGCTGAATCGCTTAAGGTTCCCCTTTACCGTTACCTTGGAGGGATTGCAGCCCACTCTCTGCCAATACCCCTGTTCAACATGATTAATGGAGGACCCTACTCCCATGTTGACGTGGAATTCCAGGAATTCATGCTGGCCCCCATTGGGGCAAAAAACTATCGAGAGGCCTTGAGGATGGGTGTAGAAGTCTTTTATCGCGTGGGTGAAGTCATCAAGAAACGCTATGGCCAGGAACGTCTTCACCTTGGCCACTCCGCCGGTTACGCCGCTCCAGTGGGAAACCCAGCCGAAATGATCGAAACCCTTTTAGAGGCCGCTGGCGTCGCAGGTTATGAAGGGAAGTTTCAGGTAGGGCTGGATTGCGCCGCCAGCCATTTTTACGACAACAAACGTGATTGTTATCTCTTCCAGCGGAAAGAGGCGTCCCGGGACAACATCATCACATACCTCGAACATCTCGCTAGCTCCTATCCCATCTTGATGATTGAGGACCCATTGCAAGAAGATGATTTCGAGGGGTTCGCAGAAATAACCAAACGACTCAACCTCGTGGTTGCCGGCGATGATCTCTTCGTAACGGATCCAGAGAGGCTCAACAAGGGGATCTTGCTCGGTGCTGCCAATGCTATGATCTTCAAGCCGAATATGGTTGGGACCCTTACCGAAGCCTTTGATGCCGCCGCCCTTGCCAGGAGACATGCTTACTCCATTATTCCTTCGTGCCGTGCCGGAGGCAGTGTGGACGATCCCATCCCAGACGTCACCGTCGCCCTAAATGCTCCTTTCGTGAAATTGGGTGCTCCCCGCTCTGGTGAACGAACCACTTATCAGAACCGCTTGCTTCGAATCGAAGAAGAGCTCGGTCCCTCTGCTGAATTCTCCACTCCAAAAGGGATTCAGTAACAAAACTTAGGGCCTGTGATCCATAACACGTAAAGTGGACTGACTGCCTAGTCGATCACATTTTCTCAGAGATCTCACGCTTCAAGGGTGGCAAGAGAATTTTCTTTACAAGGGGAAAAAGTTGATATATAGATGTCAACAATCAATTTCCTTGAAGTTCCATGGCTATTTCATGGGGCAAGAGAGCTGTTTAAAGACAACCAATGATCCAAAGAAAGAGGGAGACCCTGTTATGACAGCTTTCTGCAAATCGAAGTTAGGGAAAAGGCCGACCCTCGAAGACTATTTGGACCAGATCGACTATGTCGTTCAGCTCGTAGGAATCGATTATGCCGGAATTGGGACGGACAAGTTCGAAGGAAAAACAAAGGAGGAGTACATTTCGGAGGTCCAGTCCGGATATCCAAAACTCGTTAGTGTTCCCTTTGAGCACCGGCATGTGGAGGGATTCTCCCACATTACGCATTTCCCTCGAATCACCGTGGGACTCCTCGCCCGTGGTTATTCCGATGAAGACTGCAGTAAAATTCTCGGGGAAAATTTCCTTTCCCTATTTCAAAAAGTCTGGAAGAAAATCAAGTTTTAGCCAAACAAAGGAACAAACAAAATTGAAAACAGGATTTCTTTCGGAAGGAGACGATTAAAATGAAGGATCTACCGAGTGTAGCCGTGTGTGGATGCGGAAGTGCGGGAACAGCGATTGCCGCAGAGGTGGCCCTCGTGGGCTGTAAAGTCAATCTCTTTGAGGTGAAGCAATTCGAGCAGAATATCGCTCCCATTCGTGAGAAGAAGGGGATCCAGCTGACGGGGATCACTTCCTCTGGGAAAACAGGGTTTGCAAAAGTGAATCGCATTACCACCGACCCCCAGGAGGCATTAGAGGAAGTCGAGTTGATCATGGTTACGGTTCCCGCTCAAGCTCACGCCTTTTTTTTCGAAGTCATTGCCCCCTATCTCGTCGAGGGGCAAACGATTTTGATCAACACAGGCTACTGGGGCAGCCTGAGAATGAAGGACCTCTTGAAGAAAAAGGGCGTCCTTGACAAGGTGGTTCTTGCTGAGGAACATATTATGCCCTACTTGAGCAGGGTAATCGCACCTGCCCATGCACACATCTACAACTTCAAGCGCGATCTCAGGGTGTCAGCCTGGCCGTCGACGAAGAATGAGGCCGTGCTGAGATTAGTGAGGAAGATTTATCCTCAATTCCGCCTGTCAAGAAATGTGATCGAGAACAATTTCTATCCGGGAAATCCTTCTGTCCATGCCCAGATCACCCTGCCCCAGGCCGCTTTCTTCTTTGAGAGGGCCAGAGAGTTTCGATTCTACGCTGAAGTCTCTCAATGCGCGTCCAAACTGACAGACGCTTTTGACCATGAACGCATGAAGGTCGCAGCAGCACTCGAGTGCGACGTTCCTCACGCCTTTGATTTCTTTCGAGAGACGTACCAGTACCCAGGAAAAGATTTCTATGAGATCTTCGGCGGCGTGACCTGTGAGCACGGGAAACGGTGGGGAACGGATGCGGGCAACCGGAGAGTCCTCGAAGAGGACATCTGTTATTTCATGGTTCCTATGGAACACTTTGCGGACCTCTTGGGGATTGACGTTCCGGTGACGAAGGCGATCATCGAAATCATGAAGATCTTTGCCGAGTTTGACTACCGTGCCAAAGGCGTGACGATGAAAGATCTTGGCATGGAAGGTTTGAAGACGAAGGAAGAAATCATTCGGTATGCCAGCCAGGGATCATGAAAAAGGGGCCAATTCCGATAGGAAGGAGGAGAACATGGTTCGGGAAAGAGAAAAAATTATGCTAATCGGTGTCGGAGAGCTTGGCGGGATCGTTCTCGAATATCTCTCCCGCATTCCCAACATTTGCGAAATCGTCGCCGTGGACTCCAACCGAGACTGGGGTTTCAGAAAAACAAACAGTGCCATCGAAGGAGCGAGTTACATGGGGCTTTACCCCACCATTACGTTCCATCCCATCGATGTCTTGAACGTGGAGGCAATGGCCGAGCTTCTGAGGAAAATCAATCCGACGATCCTATGCAACGGGACAACGCTCCAGTCTTGGTGGGTGGTCAATGAACTTCCTCCCGATGTGAATGCGAGATTATACCGGGACAAGTGTGCCCTTGGGCCTTGGGCGGCCATGCATCTCGCCCTCACCTCCAAAATCATGAAAGCTGTGAAAATGGCTGGGATTGACACCTATGTGGTGAACACCTCTTATCCCGATGTTACGAACGCAAGCCTTGGCAGAATCGGTCTAGCACCAACCGTGGGCGTTGGAAATATGGACTTATCCATCCCCTATTTTCAAAAGGTGGTATCGGAACTCCTCAACGTGCCGATGAGGAATGTGGCCGTTGAGTTGATCGCTCATCATTATCACGCCTATTACTGGTGCCGCTACGGAACGGGGACCGAAGCCCCCTTCTATTTGAGGATCTACGCAGGTTACGAAGACGTCACAGAGAAACTGGGAGACGTGAAGAAGCTCATCGCAGAGCTTCCAAGGCGTGCGGTGAGACCCGCAGGGCGACACGGTCAGTTTGTGGTCGCTGGGTCGACAATGAAAAACATCATGGCCATTTACAACGATTCGGGAGAAATCACCCACGCCCCCGGACCCCAAGGGCTCGAGGGAGGATATCCCGTCCGCTTAAGTCGCAAGGGGGCAGAGGTTGTCTTACCGAAGGGCATGACTCTCGAACAAGCGAGGGACCTCAATATTAAGGCTCAGGTCTACGATGGGATCCGAGAGGTGAAAGCCAACGGGGACGTCGTCGTCACGGAGGAAGCCTACGCGACGTTCAAAGAAACCATAGGGGTGGATTGCAGGGTGATCACCGTCGAGCATTCGTATGAACAGGCGATGGAATTGAGGACAAAATTCCACGAATTTGCGAGAAGACATGGCGTCAACATCTGAGTCCAAGGACCATTGACAGAAAAAGAAACAACGGTTAAGAAAGAGAAATAAATACTCGAAAGGAGGAAAACAGACTATGGGAAAGAGAATCATTTGTGTTCTGGTCATGACAATCTTCTTCTTGGGTTTCTTTTGCCTGGACAAGTCTCAAGCCCAGACGCGGCTTCTCATGGGAACGGGAGGACTGGCAGGTGTCTACTATCCTATCGGGGGAGCGATCGCCAAAATCATCACCAATAAGGTTCAAGGAATCGAGGCAACCGTTCAGACCAGCGCCGCAGGAATGGAAAACCTGCGTCTGCTCAGTTTAAAGGAAATCGATATGGGTCTGGTTCAAAACAGCGATGCGTATAACGCTTTCAACGGTCTGATGTTTTTCAAGGATAAACCGATCAAGAACATCCGTGGCATCGCCGTTCTCTACCCTCAGCCCATACAGATTGTCGTTCGGGCCGATTCTAAGATAAATTCCTTCTACGACCTGAAAGGAAAACGGGTAGGAGTCGGGGCCCCAGGCAGTGGTGAGGAGACGACATTCCGAAGGCTCCTATCTGTCTATAAGATGACCTACGATGACATCGATGAGAAGCTCATCTCTCTCGCCGAGCAGGCTGCGCAGTTCAAGGACCGTCACATCGACGCGATGTGGTACGTTTCCGGTGTCCCCACGTCTGGCATCTTGGATGTGGCCTCGGTTCACGCCATCAAACTGGTTCCTATTTCGGGGAAGGAGCGCGACGACCTGATCAAGATGGATCCCTATTTTATCAAATCGACGGTTCCCAAAGGAAGCTATCCCGGAATGACCCAGGACATTGAGACCGTTGCTTCCCCGGCCTATCTCATTTGTCTCGAATCACTTAAGACCGACGACGTCTACCGGATCACAAAGGCTATCTTTGATAACCTAAAGGATATCGCGGCGTCTCATAAGCAGGGCGAAAATGTCAAACTGGAGACGGCTCTGATCGGCTCCACCATTCCACTTCATCCAGGTGCCGAGAAGTTCTATAAGGAGAAAGGACGGATTAAATAGAGGGAAAAGCTTTCAGGCAGGCCTCGATGTCATTGTCGTCAACCTGGTTTCGTCGGAGGTTCCGCCTGGGCCTGCCGAACTCCGGTGTCCCGATTCGACGATGACATCCACGAAGGCGAAAAAAACAGGGATTGGGCTCGTTTCGATGGGAGGCGCGATCGCTGCTTTTCTCCTGTTGATCCTTGTTTTCTCACCAACCTTGGTGCTTGAGGTTTGGGACGTCAAAGAAGGACGACTCCTCCTTTCTCTGCCTGTGGAAAGAGGGAACCCATTTGTTCTGCGCTACACCCATTCCACCGCCAAGACAATAGTGGAGGAACACTTCCATATCGCTGGGGTAAATGACATTGTCTTGAGGCAAATGGTTTATTCCTCCGGTGGCGCGGGGATACCGGATTCTCCGCCCCCGGGGGCTCAATTTAGGATCAGCTCCGACGGACGATTTATGATCGAAGGGCTGAATTGTCGCTTTTCTGCCCTATCCAACATCCGGGTGGCTTATTTTTACCCGTTTCTTCTCGACTGTAATGGGCGGGAGCATTCGCTTTCTGGTATTGCAAAGGGAAGGTTGATTAACATTCACGTGCGTGACGGGAAGAGTATAGGCTCAGCACTGCGCGCCTTTTTCGGAGAAAATCAAGGATGACAACGGAGGTCCAGGAGAAGAAGGAGGCTCAGCAGGCTGCAACCGCAACCTACGAAATCGGGAGCCGGGTTCGGGAACCCAAGGGATTTCTAAGGGTGGTCGTCGGCATGTTGGGCGCCGCTCTCACCCTTTTTACCCTATATACGGCTCAGTTTGGACTTCTTGTTTCAAACAAGCAGCGGTCCGTCGTCCTTGCCTTCGGTCTTGCACTTGTATTTCTTCTCTATCCGAGCCGTTTTCGAAAAGACAAAAATGTTCATCTCCTGGATATCCTTTTTGCTGTGGGAGGATTCGTCTCATCCATTTATATTGTTGTCGTTTTCGATGAATTGGCGCTGCGGCAGGGGTGGCCAACCCGGACGGACTTCCTGATGGGACTAATCACCATCTTCTTTGTCACGATTGCCGCGATTCGCATGACCGGCTGGATTCTTCCGACGATCTGCCTCTTCTTCTTGACTTACTGCTACTGGGGAAAATGGATCCCCGGCACTTTCGGACACCGGGGGTTTTCCATCACCAGTATCGTGCGGCATATGTATTTGAGCACCGAGGGGATTTTTGGCCTCCCGTTGGGGGTTGTCTCGGAATTCATCTTTCTTTTCATCTTTTTTGGAGTCATCCTGACGAAGACAGGGGTTGGAAAATTCTTCATCGACCTTTCCCTATCGGTGATGGGTCGTGCCCGGGGAGGTCCTGCCAAAGTTGCGGTCATCGCCAGCGGGCTCTTTGGCACCATTAACGGGAGCTCTGTCGCCAATGTAGTGGGGACAGGGACGTTTACGATCCCGCTCATGAAATCGATCGGCTATCGACCCTTTTTTGCCGGCGCAACGGAAGCGGCTGCCTCCACAGGAGGGCAACTCATGCCCCCCATTATGGGAGCCGCTGCGTTCATCATGGCAGAGTTTCTCGGGGTCAGTTACCTCACTGTGGCCCTTGCAGCCGCTCTCCCCGCGGTTCTCTATTACATCGCTGTGCTGACTTCCGTCCACATCGAGGCTGTTAAGAATAACTTGACGGGACTGCCCAAGGACCAGATTCCGTCTTTAAAGAAAATCCTCTCCGAACGAGGATACTTGATGTTACCCATTCCCATCATCATTCTAGCCCTTGTGATGGGATACACCCCGACGATGGCTGCCATGTGGTCCATTTATATCTCCCTTGCGCTTCCGCTCCTGAAAAAGGAGACCCGTTACAACCTCAAGGATCTCTACGAAATGTTAGGTCAGGGGGCGACGGCTTCGGTAGAATTGATCGGCACGTGTGCCATCATCGGATTCATCATCGGGGCATGTTCCCTCACCGGACTGGGATTGAAGATCGCCGGAGCCCTCGCTGAATTCTCTGGAGGATATCTCTTTCCCCTCCTCTTTTTGACCATGATCGCCAGCCTAATTCTGGGCACGGGAATTCCCACGACCGGGACCTATATCATGATGGCCCTGATCACGGCGCCGGCGCTGAAACTCCTCAATGTGCAACCCATCGCCGCACACCTCTTTGTCTTTTACTACGGCATCATCTCCGACATCACGCCTCCTGTGGCGCTCGCGGCCATGGTCGCGGCGGGTCTCGCAGGAGCGCCCTTTTGGAAAACGGGAGTTCAGGCAACCAAACTTGCTGCGGCCGGATTTATCATCCCATACATCTTCGTGATCAACCCCGACCTCCTCCTTCAAATCGGAAATCTCCATCTCTTTCGCACCGCCCTCATTGTGATCACCGCTGTCGCCGGAGTAATCGGGCTATCGGCGGTCGTGGAGAATTTCTTCTATATCGAACTAAAGATTTTTGAAAGAATTCCTCTTCTGGCCGCTTCTCTGCTATTGATCTCGCCGAATGTTCTCCACAGTGCCATTGGGATTGTTGTCATGGTTCTAATCTTTGGGATCCAGGTTCGACGGGCAAGGCTGAGAAAAGTTATTCCGGCCCTCTCACGGCAGGACAAATCCCCCACGCCTGAGTTAAGATAGTCATCTCTTCACCCAAAGAGAAGCAGTTGATATATCACCCGACCGAAAAATAGGGGCCTCGGAAGGTGGAAGACGTGCCGCCAGTAACCTCAATCATCTCGACGTTGTACGACTGGAAGCGCTCATCGACTGTGCTGATTCGAGGCATATTCGCGGGTGCGATAGAGACGGGTGATGCGCCCCCGGGATTTTTTGAACACGCCGCTAACCAGAGCACCCAGAGTACTACCATATCGACGAAGATCATCCAGAAATTGCTGCTTCTCTGTGTTTCATTTGGGAATTTTTTGATATAGGACTCGTTTTGTTTTACGAAAATGATCTGCTCCATTTCGGATTCAATCTGTGAGCTGGAGAATCCTGATGACGCAAATAGAAGAGATTCGGAAGTTCATGGAAAAAATAGGCTTGCCGGGAAGAGACCTCTATGCTCTGTCGGATTCACCCAAGCGTTTTCCCGATGGGGTACCGAATTTTCGGCATTCAGAAGTTTAACATATCTTGCCACTATACGCACTTTACCTCAATTGAAGATATCTATTTGAAATCTTCAATTCCGGGACAGAGTTCAATCTTGCGTGTTACAGGGAGTTATCCTCGGAAAAAGG
>Ga0105100_10002760_pt1 | contig 10221 bp, 9 predicted proteins | sample PPLLak12cMay2015_2_FD_87033 | JGI IMG/M metagenome (GOLD analysis project Ga0105100, IMG submission 87033) | Freshwater sediment microbial communities from Prairie Pothole Lake near Jamestown, North Dakota, USA - PPLs Lake P8 Core (1) Depth... | ecosystem: Environmental > Aquatic > Freshwater >... | reverse complement strand
CGGGAAGCGTTCGATGATCCGCTGGGAGATGACCAGCTAAGTATGATGTTCATTGGATGTCACCCGAGTCTTTCGCGTGAGGTCCAGGTGACGCTTCTGCTCAGGACGGTGGGCGGGTTCAGCGTCCCGGAGGTGGCGCGGGCCTTTCTCCTGTCGGAGGGGACGATCGCACAGAGGCTGGTGAGGGCAAAGAACAAGTTACGTACAGAGGCAGTGCAATTTGAGATGCCACCCACAGCGGAACTGGCTCAGAGGCTGGATGTGGTACTGGAGGTGCTGTACCTGATCTTCAACGAGGGGTACGATGCACATCGTGGTGATGCGCTTGTGCGCAAAGACTTGTGTGATGAGGCGATCTATCTCTGCAAACTGATCGCGGACCATCCGATTGGAAAGTCACCCAGGGTACAGGCGCTTTTGTCTTTGATGCTGTTGCATGCCTCCAGGTTGAAGGCGCGGACAAACCCGGACGGCGAACTGATCGTATTGGAGGAGCAGGATCGTGCACTGTGGGATCAGCACATGATCCGGGAAGGGCTGTACTACCTTGGGCTTTCGGCCCGGGGTGATGCGCTCACTGAATATCATTTGCAGGCAGGCATTGCGGCAAGACACGCGGTCGCGAAAGAATACGAGAGTACAGACTGGGCTGGCATTCTGGATGACTACGAGGGCTTGCTGGAGATTGCCCCCTCTCCGGTTGTGATGTTGAATCATGCCGTTGCGCTGGCCATGGTTCGCGGCACGGAGGCTGGCTTGCAGGAGCTGGCGAGGCTGAAGGATCATCCCTCTCTGCAAACCTATCATCTTCTGTATGCGACGATCGGGGAATTGTACGAGAGGAGTGGAGAGGCCGAAGCAGCGAGGCGGAGTTATCACGAGGCGCTCACGCTGACGACGAATAAAGTGGAGCAGCGTTTTCTGGAGAAGAAATTGAAAAAACTGGGGAAATAGCCCTGCGCAATCGCGTTCTGCCTCTTCCAGATTCGGGACGTTCTGCGTAAGGTGAGCGAAATCGTAAGAAAGAGGTAATTTTTAGATAAGCTGTGCGTAAGAATGCCGAGCTACGATGAAGATGTCGAGTCACACAGAACATCTTTTGAGGAGATTTCAGGATGAAAAGTCTTAAATTTGTTAAGCATCTTGGCACCCGTATCATTCTGACAGCCGTGTTTGTTCTTCCATTGATCCTGGGAATGGTCGGTCCGGCAGCGGCAGGCGGTCAGGATGTCTCACGCAACGTAGTATATACGATGACGAATGCAGCCAGTGGGAATGAAGTGGTCGTATTTCAACTTTCGCGCAAGGGTGATATTTCCCAGGCGACTTTTTCCACAGGCGGGTTGGGAAGCGGTGCAGGCCTTGGCTCACAGGGCTCTGTCATACTCAGCGAAAATAATCGCTGGCTCTTCGTGGTCAATGCAGGCAGCAACCAGATCTCGGCCTTCGCAGTGCAGAGAAATGGACTCAAACTGGTCGACGTGGTCGATTCAGGCGGTGAGATGCCGATCAGCCTGACAACGAAGCATGGACTGCTGTACGTTTTGAACGCGGGGGGCAGCGGCAACATCACCGGCTTCAGGATCCGCAAGAATGGCTCGCTCGCGCCGTTGGAGGATTCCACTCAACCGCTGAGTAATGGCGGCACAGGCGCATCGCCAGGACCGGCACAAATATCCTTCAGCCCCAATGGGAAGATCCTGGTTGTGACCGAAAAAGCCACTAATCTGATCGTCACCTATGAACTCGATCACGGGATCGCCGGCCCGCCGGTGGCGAATCCTTCCGCAGGCGAAACGCCCTTCGGCTTCGCCTTCGATCGACGCGGGCATCTGATCGTCTCTGAAGCCTTCGGCGGCGCGCCCGGGGCGAGCACGATGTCCTCCTACCGGATCGACGACGATGAATTTTCAGTGATCAGCCCGGCGGTCGGGACCACGCAAACGGCGGCCTGCTGGGTTGTCATTTCCAGGAACGGCAAATATGCCTACGACACGAATACAGGCAGTGGTTCGATATCGAGTTTTCGAATAGGAAGTGATGGTTCGTTGACTCTGCTGGATCCACAGGCCGGCCTGACGGGCGAGGGTAGCAGCCCCATCGATATGGCAATTACTGGTAATGGAGAGTTTCTCCTTGCGTTAGGCGCCGGGAGCAGCCAGATCAGCGCCTTCGAACTTCGATCCAATGGGAGGCTGGTGCTGCTGGGTCGGGTTAGTGTGCCGGCAGGGTCGGTCGGTCTGGCCGCCCACTAGTTGCACATAGACGCGTCATTCGAGATAACAGTTTATCCGTACTGGCTCGACACAAAAAGAGCCGGCGGGTCTATCCCCGCCGGCTCTATTGATTCAACATGTTGCCTGGTCTGACAGCAGCGCCAGCACTATGATCGAACTTCAATACAGGATGTCACGATCGGCCTGTTCGATTTCCTCGAATATCTTTTTGACTTCTGCCCTCATCTCGTCCGAGACTCCCGCGGTCTGCGGGATGAACTTGACCATGTCGCGCGCCTGCCGCAGGAGGTCTTTGATTTGCGCAATATACGGGAAGTCGCTTTTGCCGAGTCCGCCCTGAGGGACAGGCAGATCGCGCGCCTGTTGGATCAACTTGCGGGCGCGGATGACTCGTTCTGCAGCGGGGATCAGTTTCGCCATAAGTCCTCGACCAGCCTTGGATACAAGTTATCATACCAGATTTCTCCGCGCGTAAATTTCATCTCCCTGAGACTTGCCGTACTGCTGGGTCGGATTGACAAATCCGGCCCGAATATCGGGTAAATTTCTTGTTTGCTCCTGCCATATACAGGATTTGGCAATGCCTTGGAACAAAATCGATTTCTCCGCGCGTGAATTTCATCTCGAAGCAGTTCGGCAAAACCCACCATACAGAGTCTGCGCGATTCTCTATCTTTGAAAACGTAGAACGGTTTCTATCATTTTCACCAGCGATCCCTGCCGCCTGAAAAGATCATTGCGTTTTGTATTCAGGTATGAAAAACGGAAAGGCGAGTGCGCTTCGAGTTCGCGCAAATAGGATGGGGTGTAATGACGGGCCGTGCGGCCGATCGTATCGACGAGAAACAGGTCGGCGCCGCGCCGGATCAATTCCCGCACGGACTCGTCCACGTCGAAACAATCCAATCCCATCAATACCTTACGGCCAAAGTGAAAGGTGCGATTGGCGAGCGCATCTAGGGACCAGTGACCGGCTGGCTGGGAATACAGGGTCAGGCGCCCCTCCCCGCTGTCCTGTTCCACATCCTCCATATCGTCCAGCAGTTGCGCGAAGATGCCATGACCGTAGGAATACGCGCGCTGCGCCTCATCCAGTGAGTCGCTCACCAGATAGCCATCGGCCAGGACGGAGGTGCCGCCTTTCTCGAAGCTGAGGCCGAGCACGTCCACCTCGCCAGGCGCGGCAGAGCGGCGCATCAGCTTCAGGCTTTTGCCCTGGGCGTGATGGATATCCAATAAACTTTCGAAGACCCGGGCAAACGCCGGACGCGGATATTGCCTCTCGATCATCGTCACCAGATCGAAGATGACTTGCTCGTATGGGTCCGCCGGTGCCACGGCCTCACCTGCCAGGCGCCCGCGGAACCGTTCATTGAAGGCCAGTTTGCGCGCAGCGGATATGGCGGGGTCATCGAGATAGTTGTCCGTATAGGGATAAAGCAGACTGTATGCAAGAATGGAAGGGGTCATTTGCACGGGCAGGCCGAGCAGCCATTGCAAACCGTTGGCCGTCCAGGCGTTGCGCCCGGCCTGATAAATATCCTCCGCGCTCAAGTCCGGATCAAACGCACGAGCCCTGCGCACAAATTCCTCCGATACATCCGAAAGAGCCTGTGACGGAAGGATATCCAATTGCCCTGCGGCAAAACCCAGGGCTTCCTCGGCCAGGCACCGGAACGCCGCGCCCAGGCGCCCCTGGAGGGCCTGGACTTCTTCGCGGCCCCGCGGCGGGTCCGATAGCATGCGCTCCACCTGATCCAATAATCCGCCCAGTTGTTTTTCGTTTTGGGTTTGCGCACGGGCCGTATACAGCGGACCGAGGTCAGGCAGGCGCGTGTCAGATTCCCACCATAGGTCGATAAAATGCTGATTGAGCTCTCGAACGGTCGCAGACATCCTCATCTCCGGAATGTGTGATCTTTGGTGCGGGCCAGATTATCATGACAACGCCAATACATTATTTACGTCCGAATCGATGGTAAGTTCCATTGAGCCAAAAGTGAGGGTCACCTGACTTCACCCGGCTTTACTCCGGGCTGCTCTCCAAAGGTGACTGTCACTTCGTGCGCCCTGCAAGTGTGCTCTTGTTGCTGCCTGTATAATTGGGGATAATGAGTCAGAAAAATTGGCGCGTAGATTACGACCAGGTTGCTCCGGGCTATGACCAACGCTACAAAGGGAATCCGTACACCGGTGTAGAGCACGTGCTGCGGCAGTTCGTCGGGAGAGACCAGGAACTACAAATCGTTGAAGTGGGCTGTGGGACAGGCCATTGGCTGGAAGTGTTGCTTGCAGATGGGCTGCACGTGACAGGACTTGATTTCTCGGCAGGGATGCTCGCCCAGGCACGAGCGCGGCTGCCCGGCGTGGCTTTGATCCGCGGGCGAGCGGAGCATTTGCCCTGGCCAGCCGAGTCATTCGACAGGGTCTTTTGTATTAATGCAATCCACCATTTTGATGACAAACCGGCGTTCCTGGCGGAAGTGCAACGTGTAATGCGTCCGGGTGGAATGGTGCTGTCCGTGGGACTCGACCCTCACAGCGGGATGGATCAGTGGCACATCTATGACTACTTCAAAGAGAGCCTCGAGATTGACAGGCGGCGCTATCCTTCAGCAGATTTGCTTCGAGAATGGATGAGCGAGGCCGGGTTCAGGGATTGCAGCACGCGAGAGGTGGAACATTGGATGATTCGGCTGCCGGCAGGCGAAGCCCTGGAGCACGGACGATTGGATAAAACGGCAACCTCTCAACTTAGTGTGCTCACCGATGCGGAATACCGGCAAGGCATTGAGCGGATACGAGCAGAAATCAAACGCGCCGAGGAAGCAGGGCAGACGCTATTCCTTACGGCAGATCTACGATTATATGGAACCACTGGCTCGGTAACTGGATAACGTCGAAGGCGCTTATCTGGTGATGGGTCGCAGTGTCAAATATGACTGTTGCCCCCGACGAAAAGAAAAGGCACACGCTCACGAACCTGTACACGCCCGTCCCACCTGGCCCAATCTCGCCCACCAAAGACTCGATGAGGCAGTCTTCGCGGCCTATGGCTGGAAGAGCGATCTAACCGATGAAGAGATTCTCGAGAAGGTACTGTCCCTGAATTTGGAGAGGGCGAAACGCTACTGTCATTACGAGGATCGAACCACGGTGAGCAACGCGGCAATCTCTCATTATGGATGACCACCTGTGGAGCGTATACGCTGTATGTCAGCCATAAGCGTTTCGCTTGGTAAATTTGTGGCCGATGCTATAGTTGGGAACTGCCGATACGATCAAAGTTAACCATCAAAATTGGAGCCATGTATGCAACCTGACAATCTCTTAATCCAGGCAATAGACAATTTGGTACAGGAATCCTATGGGCCAACCGAACCCGGGGTCGCAGTCATTGTAGTCAGAGCTGGAGAGATTATTTTCCGCAAAGGCCATGGCATGGCAAATCTTGAACTTGATGTGCCGATTGAGCCCGACATGGTTTTCCGCATAGGCTCGATTACGAAGCAATTCACTGCTGTCGCCATACTTATGCTGGCAGAACAAGGCAAATTGGCTCTTGACGACTCGATTTGCAAGTTTCTACCAGACTATCCTACTCACGATCACCTCATCACGGTTAAGCATCTCCTTACACATACTTCTGGCATAAAGAGTTATACCTCTATGCCAGAGTGGCCGCCTTTATGGAGAAAAGATTTCACTGTTCAGGAATTGATCGACTTTTTCAAGTATCAGCCTATGGTGTCCGCGCCCGGAAAACATTGGGCTTACAACAACTCGGGCTATATCCTACTGGGAGCCATTATTGAAAAAGCATCAGGTCGGTCCTATGAACAATTCATCCAGCAAAACATATTTGAACCCCTGGGGATGAAGCAATCCTATTATGATAACTCAGCGCGGATCATACGTCGACGTGTTGCAGGTTATGACAAGAGTTCGGATGGTTTCACCAATGCAGCTTATCTGAGTATGACACAACCATACGCGGCGGGCGCACTGGCATCGACAGTGGACGATTTGGCCCTCTGGGACTCGGCTCTATATACAGAACGGTTACTCAAACAGGAGACTCTTGAGCAAGCCCATATTGCACATCGGCTTACGGATGGCTCCTCCACCGCATATGGTTATGGGTGGGTAATTTCGGAATATGCAGGACATCGACTAATTGAACATGGAGGCGGTATACATGGTTTTAGAACTCGTGCAATTCGAATACCTGATGACCGCGTTTTTGTGGCTGTTCTTTCCAACAATGGAGGGGTAAATCCAGAACTGTTAGCATTCAAAGCTGCCGCACTGGCTGTCGGCCAACCATATAGTGATCCCACACCAGTTGAGCTACTGCCTGAAGTTTTGAATCTGTATGAAGGAGTTTATGAAGTCAATACTTCAGTAGAACTACATATTACGCGTGAAGACAATCAGCTCTTTTTCCAATACGGAGAGAACCCACGTGTAGAACTTGTACCACTATCGAATAACGAGTTTTTCTTCAAGGATATGTCTCTTGACCGTCTTCTTTTTGTAAGTGATGCAAATAAAGCCATTGCTGCAGTAGAAGTGCGTGGGCGTACTGGTATACCCGAAATAGCCAAAAAGGTGGACAAATCAACGCCGAACCTCGTAAGCTAGACTGCGCCCAATACAGCGTGCGGCAACTGTCGTGAGTGTACAGGCAGTTGCTGTTTTTCGGTTGTGAACTGCGGACGATCAAGTCAGCATAGAGGATCGAATCACAGTGAGCAACGTGGCAACCTTTCCTTATGGATGACACCTGTGGAGCGTATAATCTGTATGCCAGCTACAAGCGTTTCGCCTGGAAGATTTGCGGCTGATGCTGTTAGTTGGGCGCATAAAATGCAACTCATTGCGATTTGTATAGGAAATCCTAAAAATGAATGAGCAAACAAGTGACAAGCATAACGCCGTCAAGGAATTTTTAGGCAGTGATGAATATGTTACTTTTATTGATGTGCTCTTGAGATTTCCAACCAGAGTACTGCAAAAACCTACTCACCACGAACGAGGATTCCCGTTTTATTGGTCTGCTGCATTGCTCTGCATCAGTATTCTAGTTATAGGCTATGGCCTTTCGGCGTTGTGGGGTGATATTAATTCCGCAAATATCAAGATAATCAGGATTGAATTTTTAGGTGTTTTTCTGGCGTATCTGAGTCTCATTATTTTCAAAAACGCTCGAGATTCTGTGATCGAGACAATAAGAAATCATGTGATCGATGAAATCGATGATGAAAATAGCCTCCAGGATCTCAATAAATGGCTGAGGCTTTTTGCAAATAAGAGAGTGCATCTCATATTTTGTCTCATTTATGCAACCGGTTTTTCCTTTGGACTGAGGGAAGAATTTACTGGATATGGGTCATCATTCATTGTCTTTTCAACAGCCTTTATTTGGGGAATCCCAATGTATTTTCTGTTAACTTTCATTTTCTTGCCATATCGAATGGGAAAGTATAAATTTCGTATCTACAGCGCAGATCCTGGCAGCTCAACGATAATTATCAATTTATCTCGACTTTTTCAAGGACTAGTATATTTGTATGCAATCGTTGCTGCGGGGAGTATGATTTTCATTGCTTATTCAGGCCTATTACCTTCTCTCGCTCTGCCATCACTATTTGTAGCCTGGCTACCCATAATTGCTCTTTTTGTAATAAATCAGTATGCACTTTCAAACATTATTACTAAAGGAAAGTATAAAACTCTAATGGATATTCAAACCCAGGTCGAAAACATCCAAAAGAGCGAGAGATTGGCAGAAAAAGAGGTTATGGACAAGGTTGTCCGACTGATGGACTACCACGATCGTGTGAAAGCAACCAAAAATGTTGCGTTTGATTTGAGAGCAGGTCTCGATTTTCTAAACTCGCTTTTGTTGCCGGTAGTGGGCTTTTTCATTGGAAATATTGATATAAACTCCGTAATGGAAATTGCCGAAGACATTAAAAGCCGACTAATCCAACGTTAACCTGATCCGATGCACAGGAAGAACGGCACATCAAAAAAACAATTCTTCTTACACGAGTCTTGGAGCAAAAACGCAGGTCGTTGGGTTGCTGCTCAATTGGCAAATAGAAAAATGAAGGAGCGGAAGATGGAATCGTTTCAGAAATTTATCAATGAATACAGAAAACAACTAGAGAAAGGGGCTATTCAAGAGGCGTATAGGGGGTTGATGGAATATATTATGAGTTTAAGAACTCATTTTATGAAAAAATATCCCGACTACGTCGAATCTGGAAGTATCTATTATGGATATATGGATATGACATATTTTTCCGTCTTTCCAAAGTCAATAAGAGATCGGAAATTGAAGGTACCGATCGTTTTCCTTCATGAAGCATTTAGATTTGAAGTGTGGTTATCAGGAGTGAACAGGCAGGTTCAAGAAAAGTATTGGAAGTTGATAAAAGAAAGTGATTGGAATAAATACAAACTTGTGCCACAAGAAGGGAAAGGCGTTGATTCGATCGTAGAACACACCTTGGTTGACAATCCTGATTTTAATGATTTAGATGCTTTAACTGAACAAATAGAGAAAGGAACTTTGAAATTTATTCAGGATGTTGAGAACTTCTTATCTAAGCACTAAAACGGCAACCTAATAAGGCGTGCACCCGATCTCCGGCAAAGTACGCCGGGCCTTACGCAAGCCGTTAGGTAAAATGAGCAGAACTATTGCATAGTCGAATGAGAGCAACCATATTTCGAAACATCATCTGGGATGTAGATGGTACCCTTTTTGACACCTATCCGGCCATTGCCAAGGCATTTCAGGTCGCCTTGAACGATTTGGGAAAAGATGCCTCATTGAGTTGGATAGAAGGCCTAGCCAAGACTTCCATCAGCAATTGTGTCACAACCCTGGCCAACCAATACCAGTTGAGCGAAGAAGACATTGGGCAAGCCTTCGGGGAGCATTACGACCGTACCCCGCCAGAGCAACAACCCCCATTTCCTGGGGTGATTACCGTCTGCGAATATATCTGCACCCTGGGTGGAATGAACGTTATCGTAACTCATCGCGGACGCGAAGGCACAAATGAACTACTGGCTGCCAATAAGATGGCCCACTATTTTGCAGGTTGTCTCGCCCGGGAGGATGGCTATCCCAAGAAACCTCATCCTGCCGCATTTGAAGCTATGCTCAAGACACACAACTTGCAGCGTGAAGAAACCATGGCTGTCGGAGACCGAGGCATTGATGTTCTGGCTGGACAAGCTGCTGGAATATTCACATGCCTCTTTGGTCTTAAAACTGATGGAGTAGTGGCCCATTTGACTATCAGCAGTTTTGATGAGTTATATCGTTATCTTGTGTCAGGGAGCAGCTGACTCCAATGGACACTCGCCTGTTGTATTGTGCCTGCCACAGCCCCGCTGCGCGGCGTTGTCTCGTCCCGCCCATCAGCAGATACCCCGGCAAAGTACGTCCGGGCTTACGCGAGCCGTTGAGACTGTCGAATAAGTCTCTTTTCCAAAATTATTTTTGAAAAGTGGGAGAGAAACGCCGAAAAGCGTCTGGTTTTTGGTGTTCCTCACAACATTTTGGCAATATTTTGGCAATTTCTTAGCCTATTGTGGGAGATTTTTTTGAACATTTTTAGAACCAGGGGTTTTTCGACAGTCTCGTTAGCCCGCATGAGAATCACTTGATTGATACACAGACATCCAGCAATAAAATAAAAGCATGAATAACATGAACAGCGGTAAAAAGGAGTCAATTCATGGCGAAAAAATCATCGAAAGGTAGCGGTAAACCTATTCCAAAAACTAAGATACATTTGGAATTCTCACCAGAACAACGTGAAGAACAACTCAGAACATTGAAAGACCGCTTTGAGAAAAACATGAACCGCCATAAAGGACTTGAATGGGCTAAAGTACAAGCAAAGCTGGAAGCTAATACTGAGAAACTGTGGTCACTCAATGAAATGGAAAGAACTGGCGG
>Ga0105100_10002758_pt1 | contig 10222 bp, 12 predicted proteins | sample PPLLak12cMay2015_2_FD_87033 | JGI IMG/M metagenome (GOLD analysis project Ga0105100, IMG submission 87033) | Freshwater sediment microbial communities from Prairie Pothole Lake near Jamestown, North Dakota, USA - PPLs Lake P8 Core (1) Depth... | ecosystem: Environmental > Aquatic > Freshwater >... | reverse complement strand
TCGACCGACGGCGACAGCTCCTCGAACGTCGGCGCCGGCTGGTGAATCGCGCGCGTGGCCTCGGCGCCGATCGGGCCCGCCTCGTCGATCGGACGGCCCAGCACGTCCATGATGCGGCCGAGCGTTTTCGGGCCGACCGGCACCGAGATCGGGCCGCCCGAGTTCTTGACCTTCATCCCGCGCCGCAGTCCTTCGGACGAGCCCATCGCGATCGTACGCACGATGCCGTCGCCGAGCTGCTGCTGCACCTCGAACGTCAGCCCCTGTTCGACCAGCTTATTGGTCGGATCGGGCTCCAGCACGAGCGCGTCGTAGATCTTCGGCATCCCTTCGCGCGCGAACTCGATATCGACGACGGCACCAATGGTCTGAACGATGTTTCCGCTGCTCATTGCGTTTCCTCGGTTCCTGGAGTTTCTCGATCAGGAGATTGCGGCGGCGCCGCCCACAATCTCCGAAATCTCTTTCGTGATGCCGGCCTGGCGCGTCTTGTTGTAGATGAGCTGAAGCTCCTCGATCAGCTTCTTCGCGTTGTCCGACGCCGCCTTCATTGCGACCATGCGCGCGCTCTGCTCGGAGGCCATGTTCTCGGCCAGCGCCTGGTAGATCAGCGACTCCGCATAGCGCAGCAGCAACGCGTCGATCACCGCCGGCGCGTCGGGCTCGTAGATGTAGTCCCACGAATACGCGCGCTTCTCTTCCTCGCTCTGCGCGAGGTGCTCGGCCGACAGCGGCAGCAGCTGTTCGATCACCGGCTCCTGCTTCATCGTGTTGATGAAGCGCGAATAGGCGACGTACACCGCGTCGAGCCGGCCGTCTGCATACATGTCGAGCAGCGCCTTGACGGGGCCGATCAGTTTCTCCAGGTGCGGCCGGTCGCCGAGTTGCACGATGTGCGACACGATGTTCGCGTTGAGTCGCTGCAGGAAGCCGTAGCCCTTGTTGCCGATCGCGCTGGTGTGGACCTGGACTCCGTGCGAATCGAGTTCCTTGACCCGGCCCAGCACCGCGCGCTGGATGTTGGTATTCAGGCCGCCGCACAGCCCTTTGTCGGTCGTGACGAGGATGATGCCGACAGCCCTCAGCGTTTCGCGCCGCGCCAGGAACGGCGGCTTGTACTCGGGGTTCGCCTGCGCCAGGTGCGCAACGATGTTGCGGATCTTGTCGCCGTAGGGCCGGATCTGGCGCATCCGTTCCTGCGCGCGCCGCATCTTCGAGGCGGCGACCATTTCCATCGCCTTGGTGATCTTGCGCGTGCCCTGCACGCTCTTGATCTTGCCGCGGATCTCTTTGGTTGATGGCATCGTGGTCTCGGCGGAATGCGAGCAATCCGCGCCCGGGCGCGGGTCTGCTTGAACGCGCTAGATCGCTCCCGACGCCTTGAACTCGTCGAGCGCCTTGGTCAGCGCGGCCTCGTCTTCCTTGCTCAGGTCCTTCGTGGCCTCGATGCGCTGGACCAGTTCCGAGTGCTTGGTCTTCATGTACTCGCGCATTTCCCGCTCGACGCGCAGCACGTCCTTGAGGTCGACGCTGTCGAAGAACCCGCTGTTGGCGGCAAACAGGACCAGCGCCTGTTCCCAGACCTGTTGCGGCTGGTATTGCGGCTGCTTCATCAGCTCGGTGACGCGGCGACCACGCTCGAGCTGCTTGCGGGTCGCCTCGTCGAGATCGGAGGCGAACTGCGCGAACGCCGCCAGCTCGCGATACTGCGCCAGCGCCAGGCGCACACCGCCGCCGAGCTTCTTGATGACCTTGGTCTGGGCGTCGCCGCCGACCCGCGACACCGAAATGCCGGCGTTGATCGCGGGCCGGATGCCGGCGTTGAAGAGATCGGTCTCGAGGAAGATCTGGCCGTCGGTGATCGAGATCACGTTGGTCGGCACGAACGCCGTGACGTCGCCGGCCTGGGTCTCGATGATCGGCAGCGCGGTCAGCGAACCGGTCTTGCCCTTGACTTCGCCCTTCGTGAACCGCTCGACGTATGCCGGGTTCACGCGTGCGGCGCGCTCGAGCAGACGCGAGTGCAGGTAGAACACGTCGCCCGGATACGCTTCGCGACCCGGCGGACGGCGCAGCAGCAGGGACACCTGACGGTAGGCCCACGCCTGCTTCGTCAGGTCGTCATAGATGATCAGCGCGTCCTGGCCGCGGTCGCGGAAATATTCGCCCATCGTGCAGCCGGAGTACGGCGCGATGTATTGCATCGCCGCCGATTCCGCCGCGGTCGCGGCGACGACGATCGTGTATTCCATCGCGCCGAACTCTTCGAGCTTGCGCACGACGTTCATCACGGTGGAGGCCTTTTGCCCGATCGCGACGTAGATGCAGATCAGGTCCTTGCCCTTCTGGTTGATGATCGTGTCGACCGCAACGGCCGTCTTGCCGGTCTGGCGGTCGCCGATGATCAGCTCGCGCTGGCCGCGCCCGATCGGGACCATCGCGTCGATCGCCTTCAGGCCGGTCTGCACCGGCTGCGACACCTTCTGGCGCGCGATGACCCCCGGCGCCACCTTCTCGATGACGTCCGTCATCTTCGCGTTGACCGGGCCCTTGCCGTCGATCGGCTGGCCGAGCGAGTTGACGACTCGCCCGATCAGCTCGGGCCCGACCGGGACCGACAGGATCTTCCCAGTGGCCTTGACGACGTCGCCCTCGGTGATGTGCTCGTACGCGCCGAGCACGACCGAGCCGACCGAATCGCGCTCCAGGTTCAGCGTCAGGCCGAAGGTATTGCCCGGGAACTCGAGCATCTCGCCCTGCATCACGTCCGACAGGCCGTGGATGCGGCAGATGCCGTCGGTCACCGTGACCACCGTTCCCTGTGTCTTGATGTCGGAGGAAATGCCGAGGCCCTTGATGCGATCCTTCAGCAGTTCGCTGATTTCACTGGGGTTGAGTTGCATCTTTCAGCTCCGAAAGTGTTAGGCGGTCAGGGCCGCTTGCATCTGGTTGAGCTGCGCCCGCACCGAGCTATCCAGCACCTGGTCGCCGACGACGACCCGCACGCCCCCGATCAGCTCGGGATTGGTCCGGATCGTCGGTATGAGCCTGGCGCCGAACTTCTTCGACAGCGTGGCGACGAGTTCGCTGACCTGAGTCTCGCTGAGCGCGAACGCGCTCTCGACCAGGCAATCGGCAGCGCCCTCCGAAGTGTTCTTCAGTTGCCGGAACTGGACCGAGACCTCGGGCAGCACCGCAACGCGTTTGTTCTCGATCAGCAGCTTCAGGAAACTGGCCGCAGCTTCGGGCAGCGGGTTGCGCACGATGCCGGCGAGCAGGCCGAACAGCTTGTCGTCGCTGAGGTTGGGATCCGAAACGACCTGCGCGACCTCCGGCAGCGCCGCTCCGGCGGCCAGTGTCTCGATCAGCGTGAGCCAGCCGTCGAGCGGCTGGCCCGACTCCTTCGCCACCTTGAACAGTGCCTCGGCGTACGGACGGGCGATCGTTGACAGTTCGGCCATTGCCTACAGCTTCGCCTTCAACTGGGCGAGCAGCTCCGAGTGAACCTGGGGATTGACCTCGCGCTTCAGGATCTGCTCCGCGCCCGCGACCGCCAGCACCGCGACCTGGTCGCGCAGCGTGTCCTTGGCCCGTTGCATCTCCTGCCGCGCCTCGACCTTCGCGCCCTCGATGATGCGGTCGGCCTCGACCTTGGCCTGCTCCTTGGCCGCGTCGATGAGGGCCTGGCCGCGCTTCTCGGCTTCGGCGACCATCGTCTGCATGTGGGCGCGCTCGGCGACCTGTTCATCGGCGATCTTGCGCCGCGCGTCTTCCAGGCTCTTCTGGCCGCGATCTGCGGCGGCGAGTCCGTCGGCGATCTTCTTCTGCCGCTCCTCGAGCGACTTCACCAGCGGCGGCCAGATGAACTTCATCGTCACCCAGGCGCCGATGAAGAAGACCATCAGCTGGACGAACAGCGTTGCGTTGATATTCATGGTCGGGGGCGCCGGTCGCGCGCATGCGCGCCCGGCAACGGAAGAGTTGTGAGAACCGTCAGCCTGAGAACGGGTTCGCGAACGCGAACATCATCGCGATACCGACGCCGATTAGGAACGCGGCGTCGATCAGGCCGGCCAGCAGGAACATCTTGGTCTGCAGCGTGTTCATCAGCTCGGGCTGGCGCGCTGCGGCCTCGATGTACTTGCCGCCCATGATGCCGATGCCGATGCAGGCACCGATGGCGCCCAGGCCGATGATCAGGCCGGTGGCGAGGGCAACGAACGCAACGTTGGTCATTTTGTAACTCCTGTTTTCGACAGTTGTCAGTTGGAAATCGTTAATGGCCTTCGTGCGCCTGGCCGATGTACACCAGCGTCAGCATCATGAAGATGAAGGCCTGCAGCAGCACAATCAAGATGTGGAACAGCAGCCAGGCCGTGCCGGCCAACACATGGCCGATCGCCAGGAAGATGCCGGGCTGAGCGAAGAAGAAGACCAGCGCGCCGACGATCGCGAGCACGAGCGCGGCCTTGCCGCGACCGCTGGTCGCGAGCCAGAAAAGGCCCGCCACGTAGACCAGCAGCGCCAATCCCCAGCCAAACCAGCCGAAACCGGACTGGCCGCTTCCCCATGTGCCGCCGAGCAGCGCGATCAGGAAAAACAGCAGCTCGCCCGCGTACATGTTGCCGAACAGTCGCATCCCGAGCGATACGGTCTTCGCGGCGTATTCGATCAGGTTGAGCAGGAAATTGAAGGGCCACAGCAGCGGATGGGCGCCGAACGGTGCCGTGAACAGCTCATGCACCCAGCCGCCGAGGCCCTTGATCTTGACGCCGTAGTAGATCATCAGCGTCAGCACGCCAAGCGCCATGCCGAGCGTGCCATTGAGGTCCGCGGTCGGCAGCGGCCGCAGGTATGGGATGTGAAACACGTTGTGCGCGATCCACGGGAAGAGCTCGACCGGGATCAGATCGATCGCATTCATCAGCACGATCCACAGGAACACGGTGAGCGCCAGCGGGGCGATGAACGTGCGGTCGCCGTGGACGATCGACTTGCTCTGCTCCTCGACCAGTTCGACCAGCACCTCGACCGCAGCCTGGAAGCGCCCCGGCACGCCGGAAGTCGCCTTGCGCGCCGCCAGCCACAGCAGCAGCAGCACGCAGCAGAGAACCAGAACGGAAAAAACGATCGTGTCGAGGTTGAGCACGGAGAAGTCGATGATTGACTTCTGCTTGCCCGTCGACAGGTGAGTCAGGTGGTGGACGATGTATTCGGTGGCGGTCTGTGCCTGGCCGGTCGCAGCCATCTTGTTCCCTGTCTCTTATCTGAACAGCAGCGCCAGTACGTAACTCTTCAACACGACGATGATCGACGCGAGCATCGCCAGCCACACCAGATCCTTGTAGGTCGCGACGATCAGCGCAATCAGCGCCAACGTCGAAACCACCTTGACGAACTCGCCAACCAGGAAGACGGCAGGACTCGTGCCCTGCGGGCGCCGGCCGGCCGCATCCAGCTTCAGCGCGAACAACCCGTTCGGAATGAAACAGGCGGCGCCGCCCAGCATGGCAGAGACGGCCGCATGAACTCCCCCGATGGCAGCGGCCGCGAGCGAGACGACTAGCGTAGTAAGGATCTGCAGGAAAACGATCCGGAACATGGTGCCGCTCCAGACGCTCCCCGGCGGAACGTCTTCCGTCCTCGCCAACTCGTCCGTGTTCGCCAAAACCGCGAAATTCTATCAAATTCGTGCTGCGGCGCGACAGGCGCGTGCAGGAGCTGACTCAACCTCGGGCGCGGCGCAAGCGCTCGACGATTCCGTCGAGTTGTTCGAGGCTGGAGAACTCGATGACAAGTTTGCCGCGCCCGCCGGCGCCGGCCGTGAGCTTGACGACAGCGCCGAGATCGTCGGCCAGTTCCTCTTCGAGCCGGACGATGTCGCGGCTGCGCTCCCGCTTCTTGCCGTCGGCCTTCGGGCTGCGGCCGGCGTTGGCGACCAGCATTTCCGTTTCCCGCACCGAAAGCCCTTTCGCGCTGATGCGGTGGCCGAACTGGATCTGGTGCGCGGCGTCGACCGCGAGCAGCGCACGCGCGTGCCCCATGTCGATCGCGCCCTCCATCAGCATCTGTTGCACAGGCGCCGCCAGGTTCAGCAGGCGCAGCAGGTTGGATGTCGCGCTGCGCGAGCGGCCGATGGCAGCTGCGGCCTGCTCATGCGTGAAATCGAACTCGCGGATCAGCCGCTGCACGCCCTGCGCTTCCTCGAGCGGATTCAGGTCCTCGCGCTGGATGTTCTCGATCAGCGCCATCGCGAGCGCAGCCGTGTCGGGCACGTGCCGCACGAGCACCGGCACCTCGCTCAGGCCGGCCATCTGCGCCGCTCGATAGCGGCGCTCGCCGGCGATGATCTCGTATTGATCGGTTCCAACCGGACGCACGAGGATCGGCTGCATGATGCCCTGCGCCCGGATCGAATCCGCCAGCTCTGCCAGAGCCTCGGCGTTCATCTGCGTGCGCGGCTGGTACTTGCCCGGCCGCAGCCGCGAAACCGGCAGCGTGTCCGGGGCAGCCGGCGCCGCCGGCGTCGTTTCACCGCCGAGCAGCGCATCGAGGCCGCGTCCGAGGCCTTTGGGTCGCTTGATCATCGAATACTCTCCTCTGTCCCGGGCGCATAGCGATACCAGTATGCGTAGCAGTCCTGGAAACCGAATCTGCGATACATCTGGCGCGCCGGGGTGTTGCTCGCGGTGACCTGCAGATAGGCGGCGCGGACTCGCGCATCGCGCGCGCGCTGCAGCAGTTCGGCAACGATCCGCGTGGCGAAACCGCACCCGCGCCGGGCCGGCTGCGTCACCATGCCGAAGATGCCCGCGAGTTCCCCATCGATGACCAGGCTGCCGCAGGCGATCGGCCGCTCCGCCTCGAAGATCGCCAGATAGATGCCCGGCAATGGCGCGCGCGCGAATCGCTCGCGTTCGGCGACACGCTTCGTCGCGTCGAGTGCGTGCAAGTCGCCAAAGACGGCGCCGAACTCGCCGGCGTCGAGATTTCGCGGCTCGCACTGCTGCGGTGCTGCCACTTCGATCGCGTCGGACGGCTCGAGCATCATCACGCGCGTCTCTTCGGCCGCCGTGTAACCGGCGACCCCGAGTTGCGCGTCGAGATCGGCCGGCAGCGAAAACGGAGTCAGGCGAAAGATGCAGGGCAGCCCGTGGCGCGCATAGAAGGCGCGGCAGTGCGCGATCTTCTCGGCGACCGGCAGCCTTCCGGCCGCTACTGCATTGACCGAACGCGCGCGCTTGGCCCGCCCCGGCGAATATCGCAGCAGCCAGCCGTCGTAGAAACACTGCTGGGCCGGCTGCGAACTGGAAAGCGCCGCATCCTCGATGCGCGCTGCGAGCACATCGCGCGTCGTTCGCAGCGAAGCGGGAATGGCGGCCGGGTCGAACACGCTCGGACCTAGAGCGCCTGGATGCGCTCGATCATCTCGGCGCCGAACGCGATGTAGGCCTGCGCGCCCTTGGCAGCGCGATCGTAGGCGACGCCAGGCAGGCCGTAACTGGGCGCCTCGGCCAGCCGCACGTTGCGCGGGATGATCGTCGCGAAGACCTTGTCGCCGAACTTCTCGACCAGTTGCTCCGACACCTGCTGCTGCAGCGTCATGCGGGGATCGAACATCACGCGCAGCAGCCCGATGATCGTGAGGTCGGGGTTCAGATTCGCGGCGACACGCTTGATCGTATTGACCAGGTCGGCGAGGCCTTCGAGCGCGAAGTATTCGCACTGCATCGGAATGATGACGCCGTGCGCCGCGCACAGGCCGTTGAGCGTCAGCAGCGAAAGCGACGGCGGACAGTCGATCAGGATGAAGTCGTATTCGGCGTCGACCGCGGCCAGCGCGTGCTTCATGCGCGTCTCGCGATCGTCCAGTTCGACCAGCTCGATCTCGGCGCCCGCGAGCTCGCGATTCGCGCCCAGCACGTCGTAGCCGCCCTGTTCCGACCGCTGGCGCGCCGTCGCGACATCGGACAGGCCGAGCAGCACCTGGTACACGGAGTTCTTCAGCGCACGCTTGTCGATGCCGCTGCCCATCGTGGCGTTGCCCTGCGGGTCGAGGTCGACCAGCAGGACGCGCGGGCCATGCGCGGCAATGCCAGCGGCGAGGTTGACCGCAGTCGTCGTCTTGCCGACTCCGCCTTTCTGGTTCGCGACGCAGAAGATCCTCGCCATGCAAGCCGCCTAGCGCGCGAGCCTGACGGCGAAGCCGATCAGGAAAACGCCGGCGAGGCGCTGCAGCGCTCGCGCCGCGCCGCGGTGTGCCTTCACGCGCGAGCCGATCGCGTCGGCGAAGGCGGCAAGCGTCACGCAATAGGCAAACGTCAGTACCGCGATCGTCGCCGCCATCGCGGCGAACGTGATCACGCCACGCTGCTGTCCGGCATCGATGAACAGCGGGAAGAACGCCATGTAGAACACGATCGCCTTCGGGTTGAGCAGCGTGATGAAGAAAGCCTGGCGCAGGTAATGCCCCGGCATCAGCCGGATCGGACTCGCCGCCTGCTCGCGCGCGAGCAGCAGCCGGAGCCCCAGCCATGCGAGATAGGCAGCCCCCGCGTACTGCAACGCCTGGAACAGAGCAGGGTTCGCCTGCAGAACCGCGGCCACGCCGAGCGCCGCGAGCCACATCAGCACCTGGTCGCCCGCGATCAGCCCGAGCGTGGCCGCCACGCCCGCTCGAATCCCGCCCTGCCCGGTCGAGGTCAGCAGCGCAAACGTGCCGGGGCCGGGCAGCGCGAGAAAGACCAGCACTGCCGCGACAAAGGCCCAGTAGTCAGAAATGCCGAGGATCACAACGGCTGCAGCACGATCAGATGACGCTCGGCGTCGAGGCGGGGAACGTGCAGTTTAACGGTGGCCAGCACGCGGACGCCCGGGAGGCGGGCGAGCTCATCGAACTCCGCCTGCGGCGGCGCACCTTTCATTGCAAACCAGTGCCCGTTCGCTGCTATCAGATTACGGGTCAGTCTGACCAGTTCCGCCAGCGACGCAAAGGCACGGGCAACGACGATGTCGTAGGGCGCCGCCGGTCGTAGCGCTTCGACGCGGGCGTGGACACATTCGACATTCACGAGGCGAAGTTCTAGTTTCACCTGGGTGAGGAAGGCCACTTTCTTCTGCACCTTGTCGACCAGGGTGACGTGCAAGCCCGGGTCGGCAATCGCCAGCGGGATGCCCGGCAGGCCGCCCCCTGCGCCCACATCCAGCACGCGCAAACGACGATCGCCGACGATGCGCCTGATTTCACCGAGGATAGCTAGAGAATCGAGCAGATGACGCGAGATCAGCTGGTCCGGCGCCGCAATCGCCGTCAGATTGTGCACGGCGTTCCAGCGCAGCAGCAATTGCGCGTAGGCGGCGAGCTGCTCGAGTTGGCTGTCAGACAACGCGAGCCCGAGAGCGGCAAGCGCCGGGCGCAGCTGGGCCGAGTCGACGGCTCCGTCGCTCGCCGGGCTAGGCCGCGAGCGCTCCACTGCCCTTGCCAAGCCGCTTCAGGTGAACCAGCAGCAACGAGATGGCAGCGGGAGTCACCCCCGAGATCCGGGACGCCTGCCCGATGGTCTCGGGTCGCTGTGCCTTGAGCTTCTGGCGCACTTCGATCGACAGGCCGCGCACGCGGTCGTAGTCAATCGCCGCCGGAATGAGTGTCGTTTCGTGCGCTTCGTGGCGGGCCACCTCCTCTCCCTGGCGCGCGATGTAGCCGGCGTATTTGACCGAGATCTCGACCTGCTCGGCGACCGCGGGGTCCGCCGCGCCCGGCCCACCCAGTTCAGCGCCATCGGCTCGTCGGATCGTCACGAGTTCGCCGTAGCTAACATCCGGACGGCGCAACAAGTCAGTGAGCGTGTACTCGCGCTCTATAGCCTTGCCGAGTACCCGCAGCGCCTCGCTCTGCTCGACGATTTTCGGGTTCACCCAGGTCGACTTAAGGCGCTCGAGTTCGCGGGCGACAGCGTCGCGCTTGCGATCGAAGGCTTCCCAGCGCTCATCATCGACGCACCCGAGCTTTCGCCCGATCTCGGTCAGCCGGGCGTCCGCATTGTCTTCACGGAGGCTCAGCCGGTATTCGGCCCGGCTCGTGAACATGCGGTACGGCTCCGCCACGCCGCGCGTGATCAGGTCGTCGACGAGCACTCCGAGATAGGCCTGGTCGCGCCGCGGGCACCACGGGTCGCGGCCCTTCGCGTATTGCGCCGCGTTGATTCCGGCCAGCAGCCCCTGG
>Ga0105100_10002756_pt1 | contig 10226 bp, 13 predicted proteins | sample PPLLak12cMay2015_2_FD_87033 | JGI IMG/M metagenome (GOLD analysis project Ga0105100, IMG submission 87033) | Freshwater sediment microbial communities from Prairie Pothole Lake near Jamestown, North Dakota, USA - PPLs Lake P8 Core (1) Depth... | ecosystem: Environmental > Aquatic > Freshwater >... | reverse complement strand
GAAATGTGGAGGCAAGGTGACCCTACCCCGGTTGTCGGTTTTGAGGATATTTATCTCGCGCATAAGCTTCCTCCCAAATCTGAACTGCTGCGGAAGAACAATGTACCTATTTTGCCAATTCGTCAATAGTGGGTGAGGTTACAAATGCTCAATCGGGGTGTCCTTAACCCTAGATCCTATCCTGCTCCTCTGGTGCAAGGTCAGGCACCTTGGCTATAGCACTCTTAAACTTCACCCTGCTGCCTCGCTTGGCACGCTCCCCAAGATATTCTTCCGACTGGAGAGCTGAGATTTCTACGCTAGCGCCGAAGTGACAAGATGATTGACAATTATGGGATGACGAGTTCAAGGGCTTTGCGGCCACCGCGAACCGCATTGACTGGGATTCGTTGATCGAGCGTTGCCAGTTTGCCTCTCTTGTGAACGGCCAGCCCCAGCAGGTACACGTCGGTGATTTGAGCGTGGGGAATGATCGCATCGGGTTCAAGGATTTGAAGGATACCGATGTCATCAGGCCAGAAGTGGTGGCCGGGGGCCTCACAAAGACGACGCAAGATCGCAAGTAGGGCCGCAACATCCCCTGGCCGGTTTGGGTAGTTGGGGTGGCTGGCGATGCGGATGAAGGCGTTTTCGGTAAGAGGACAGGTTGCCCAGGACTGCTGGCCGTTTTCCACGAACCAGCGATGGACTGATTCATGATGGATATGCATTGGATCACTCAAAGCAATGAGCAAATTCACATCGAGGAGATAGGTTGTCATGGCGTTTCGTCTCGAAGGCGATTGACCAGCTCCAATGTCACCACGCCGGCATCTGGCTGGACCGGGAATATCGGCAGACCATGCTTTGTGGATACAGGGGTTTGTCGGGTCAATGCGAGTCGAGCCAAATTCGATAGGACCTGGCCAACCGTGTTCCCTTGCTGCTTTGCGATTTCCTTGGCCGCAAGGAGGACATCTTCTTCAAGATCGACTGTGGTTCGCATCGTTTCCTCCGGGAAATCCTTATGGAAATATGCATCTGATGTTTGATGATGAGCATCATGCATAAGATGTCAAGGGTCACGTTTGTCAGGGGTTGGGCTTGGAAGATAGACCTCGCGGTGTATGTTGAAAACTTATAAGACCAAGGATACTAGGAGCTTACACGGCCTTTGAGCTAAGTTTTTTAGGACTCTTGAAGATATTGAGGTCGCCCATTAGCTTCCTCCCAAATCTGAACTGCTGCGGAAGAACAATGTACCTATTTTGCCAATTCGTCAATAGTGGGTAAAGGGCTAAGGTCTTGAGCTTTGGATGTGCACACCTTGATTTAGACCGTTTCGTCCCGTATAATCATATCTATGGGGATGCTGCAAGAGATAAAGGCCAAGGTGGCGGCTGGTCAATACGAGTACTCGAAGCATGCTGTGGATCAGTCCATTACCCGGCGAATCAGTGATAAGGAAGTAGTTCAAGCGATTTCTGCATCCACCGAGATCATTGAAGACTATCCGGATGATAAATATGGGCCGAGCTGTCTGGTGCTGGGTTTCACCTGGGCGGCCCCTGCACATCCGGTGCAGTTACCCGGGCCGTCGCCTCCTGAAAATAGTGACGGTCTATGAACCGGATGGGGATTTGTGGATCAGTTTCAAGGTTAGGAAACGCGAACGGAAGGGGTGATGCCATGAATGAGACATTCGTCGAGACGAAGGTAACTTATACTCTTGAACTTGAGGGAAAGCTCTACGTCATTGAAAACGTGCCTGCCAGGGTGTGTAGAGAAACCGGTGAGCAGCTATTTTCGCCGGAAACAGTTGGTCACCTTCAGCGCACGATCTGGGAGAAGAAGAAGCCTAAAAGAGTCATTGAAACCCCCGTGTATGAGTACGGTCAGCTTACTGGTCTGAGATGACATTGCCTCCCTCAAAAGATTCCAGCGAAAGAAGCTCACCTTTCCATCTGGGCTGGGAGGAAGAGAACATGAGCGGCCCTGAGGACTGCGGCAAGCCGGCGGGGGAGGGAAAGGCCGAGGCGGGTGCTTGAAATTCATAGCCGAAGAGAGCGTTGACTATCAGATCGTCTCCTGTCTGCGTGAAGAGCCGTATCAGAGAAACTCTATGTGATTGATCATATCTTCGGAAGTGAGCACAGATGTCAGCAGTCTCAGTTTTCGCAGGCATTGGCCGATCGGATAGCTGTGCTGATGGCAGTATATGATCCCGTAGTGAGTCTTCTCTTCCTCCATCCATCTGGCGGCAATTCGAAGAAAATCAGTGTCGTGTGTGAAAATGGCCGCTTTTTCCCTACCCGCATAAACCAACTGTTCTTCATCGGTTAACCCCAGGTTGCCCGTATCCTTGGCGGAAAAGGCGTCCAGCCCCCTTCTCTTCAAGCCCTCCGCAATGGCGACATCTGATCTTAGCCACGGCTTTATGAGATTTTTGAGAGGGTTTTCTTCTTCAGCGGAGCGATGAACTCTTGGTCCTGCTCAGCCTTCTGATCAAGTTCGCCCCTGTTCTCGTAATAGAAAGAAAGGGCGTCATGGACCTGGGGAAGATTCAGGTAAGGGTGTGAAGTGATAATCTCATCAGGCGAGTTGCCAAGCATTTCATATTCGATTGCGATGTCGATAACACGGGTCCTTGTTCCCTCGATGATGGGGTTCCCACCGCATATGTCCTTATTCTTGACAATAAAGGGGTGGTTTGTGCTTTCTCTCCTTAACGCGTGTCCAGACATTTTCGGATTCCCTTTCACTTCTTTGAATCATGTGATTTATCTATACCATAATGACCAGGGAAAATCAAAGCAAAGGTTGGTCTCTAAAGACTTGCTCGACCGTCAAAGGGGGGGAAGGGATCATCTCTGTTGGCCGTCGATGCGGGAGTTATAATCAAGAAAAGGGTCAAAGGTGGTGAGACGCGAAGCGTCGTGTTGATGGCGTGACGAACCCCCCCGACCCTCTCGCCCAATCTTATGGGAGAGGGCAAAGTGACGGGGGACGAGGCAACAGAGCTTGATCAAGGGGTCCCAGGGTCAGCGAGACGTATGCAAGACCTTCCATGGTTCCGGGACATTGTTCATCATGATCATCCTGGGATCGCCGTAGGTTTCGTCGCAATCCCTGCAGAGGTGGCTGACACGGTCCCATTCCTTCAGATTCATGCTGCCGACGAAAAGGCCGCACACCTCACAAAACCGGATGGCTCTTTGGAAAAACGGGTTGGAAGCACTCATTGGAATCCTCTCTGTGGAGGGTTAACGGGTAGGAAAAACTGCCTTTGGCTATTACCGGGAATTTTTCTGTTTACTTGAGCAATAGGCATGCCAGATCGGATAACTTTATTTCAGAACTCATAACTGTTTGGAATTCTGATAAATACCTGGATGTCGGATAAAGAGACGCTTGGATTGAGGTGTCTACTTCCGTGGCCGGAGGCGAGAAAGCATTCATACACTAATCGCCAAATCCCTCCTCACCTCCCTTTAACAAAGGGAGGGAGTACCCCTCTTTGGTAAAGAGGGGTGAGGGGAGATTTTCTCGACCATGTCCATTGTATTTTGAGACTGTTATCAGTAAAAGAAGCGGAGGGCGAAAGAGACCTGGTGATCGTCTGCGTCGAAGCCTGAGCCCGAGCCCTTGGGTCCATAAGAGTACTTGTAAAAGCGTTCGCCTGTTACAGAGAATTGGACGTTATCGGTTAGCCACTGACGGAAGGTGATATTCATGTCGATGACACGACTGTCCGCTGTGTCGTTGTCGGAAAGGCGTGTGGATGCATATCTCGACAGAGGATACTGGAAGCCGGTGGAGAGGGACCAACCTTGGGAGGAGGAGGCCAGATTGAGGTCGAGCCCAAGGGCGACTTTCGGCAGGTCCGAGAAGTCGACACCGGAGCCGTAATCAAAATAGGTTACTGACGGAGAAACACGCAGCCATTCGGTTGCCCGGATGTCGCCGGCTAGTTTTAAGCCCTGAGTGTAGCCGGTCAAAAAAGATTTTTCGGGAAAATCCGTTCCCTGAAGAATTGGATGCGGCTGGAGAAAGGGATCTTCTTGAGCCGAAGAGAAGTGCTCTCTGAAGGCGGTCAAGCGGGCATCCCAGGACTCTGCCCACAACCCTTTCAAGAAGCTGAACTCCGTGCGGTAGTAGTTATCGCGGGAAAACTGGAGGACTTCATCCTGCGCCAGCGAAGGATGAAAGGATTCGAGCTGAGCGGTTGTGACCTGAAACGTGAAAAGGTCTTTGTCGTCTAGCGCCATCCCAAGCCCACCCATGGTTCGGGAATCCATGCTTGCCATCACGCTATCGCGGCCCATGAGGCGTTTGGTGGAAACAAGACGGGCTTTCCAGTGGGGATCATCAAGGCTTGAAACCACCACCCCCTTTGTCCTGGCCGAATGGATGAATCTCCCGTCCGAAAGGTAGATACCGACGTGATTGATCCCCTTCCTGCTGCGGCCGGTAGAAAAAAATACCAAGTCTCCGGTCTTCAGCTCATTCCCCGATACTGTTGTGAGAAGGTTAGACTGGTTTTGCTCCGAAGACTGGTGAGGCAGATCCATGCCGAAAACTTCATTATAGATCTGCTTTGTAAAACCCGAACAGTCAAACCCCGTTGTGCTGTTTCCGCCGAACTTGTACCGGACACCGAGGTACTTCTCCATCTCTTCTTGAATCTTTTCTTCCTGGAGTTTTTCCTGCGGCGCTTGAGGTTTGACTTGAGTCTTTTGGGGGCGAGCCTTGGAGGTAGTCGACCGCTTCGCGGGCTTCTCCTTAGCACAGACGTGATGAGCGAAAAGCCCTACCAAAAGGCAGCCAAAGATCATGGATAAGAGCCGGCTGATATGAGAATGGGATATTCTTTTCATGAGCAGATAAGCACGGATCTTTTCGAGTACAGCGCAACTTATTTAAAAGATCCGCCCATGTCAAGCAAGATCTTATCAGAACGAGAAACCTTTGTAAACTCAATAGTTGCGAGCTGTGAGTAGTTTCGAGCATCTAGAAGGAAGCGCTTAAAAGACCGGTTCTTCGCATGGGCCGCAAGAAAAGGTTGGTGTCTGCGAGGCGGAACGAAAGGATGTCAATGCTCTCAAGAGAGGGAAGGGGTTCATGGGCTCCATGGTTCTGGAGGAGAGAATCATGAGATGAAGATGTGTTGGAGAGCGAGAAAGGGAGGCGTTTTTCCCTGATCGGCCCAGCGTAGCAATGACCTCTCCTCCTTGAACCTTGTCCTCCAGGCCCACAAAAACCTTTTCGAGATGAGCGTAGTAGGAAAGAACTCCCAGGGCCGGATGATAGATCCACAAATAATTGCCTCCTCTTATCTCGCGGGAGAGATCCGTTTTTTTCCAGTCGGAAAAAGTGGACAGGACTATCCCTTCTGCCAGGCTCAGCACGTCAATAGGTCTTCCTGTCAGATCATCAAGCCCATCCTGATCACGATCCCTGACAAAAATATCCTGAGCAGGATGACCCTGATGCCTGTTCCCATCCAAAAAGCGATACCCCTCCGGTTTGTGGCCGTCCCCGTTCTTTCCCCCCACGTCTTTGATGGAGTAACCCCTCAGGGGGAAGGAAATATCTTTTCGGAATTGGCTCAGGGGAAACCTCATTTCGAGTGCATGAGCCCACTCCGAAATGGCTTTTTCGCCGTCATGATAGGAGATTTTCCCATCCCGCACCCTCCTCTCGAAATCCTGCCAGTCCGAAGGCGGCTGAAGCGGCTGGGCGAGAGCAGGGGAAAGGAAAGCCAGGTTCAACAGGACGAAGAGAGGAAGGAAAGAAGAAAAAATCTTCAAAGCGTAATCCCGAATCTTCTCAGCAAACGGGTAAAGAAGCCCGCTCTGGGGATGGTTGTGGGGGAAACGATGTCCACCTTCCCGATCACTTCCTCTTCGAGCTTTACAAGCAGCTCCCCGAGTTTCTGCCCCTCTTTGATCTCACCGCCGATCTTCTCGGGCAGATTGATTTCCTTTTTGACCGCGCCCTTTTTCTTGATCTGCATGGGATAGGAGAAACCGTCGGCCGTGACCCCTTTCATTTTTTTCTGAGTCGCCTCGGTCAAAACAATTTCTCGTTCAACCGTTTCTCCCTTCTTGATGATCGGAACCATCTCGTAGAGGGGCAAATACTTCTTCACTTTTTCTTCAACGATAGTATCCCGGACTTTTCCCGTGGGGCTTCCCATGACCACGACAATCAGTCTCAGGTCGGCTTTCTTGGCAGTGGCCACAATGTTGTATCCCGATTTTTTGTAAAAGCCGGTCTTCAGCCCATCAATCGAAGACATCCTCCCGAGCAGCTTGTTGTGGTTGACCATGATCAGCGTACTGTCTCGAAACGGTTCACTCCTCGCCGAGGTCCATTCGAGAAGTTTGCGGTACTTCAATAAGTGACGAGCCAGAGTCGCCAGATCTTCAGGCGAAGTGAGATCCTCTTCCTCCCCTTTGGATGGGGGCAAACCATGGACTGAGCGAAACTCCGTATCCGTCATGTTGAGGGCCTTTGCTTTCTCGTTCATCAGATCCACGCATTTGTCTTTGCTCCCTGCGATGAACTCGGCAATGGAATAGGCGGCATCATTGGCCGAAGCGATCATCATGGCTTTCATCAATTCTTCCAGGGTGAAGGTTTCCCCCTCTTTGAGAAAGACCTGGCTCCCACCCATTTTCGAAGCGTCTCGGGATGCGGTAATGGTGTCGGTGAGCTTGATCTCATTGGCGGAAAGCTTTTCCATGACCAGAAGGGAAAGCATAAGCTTTGTAATGCTGGCAGGAGGCCATCGGAGGTGGGTATTGGCTCCCTCAAGAATCTTTCCGGTGCTCGCTTCCATGACCACATACGCTTTGTACGGCTCTTCCAGATCCCCTGGTTCCTTCGCCTGGGTTTGAGAGACCGGGGTCTGTGCGCGAGCCTTTTTCTGCGGCGCCGTTCTTCCATCCGCGGAGCTTACGGCGAAAAGCAAAAGCGCTAAAACAAGGATCCATCTTTTCATGGGCCGATAAACCTTTCCTTTATTAGTACAAATTCTCATTGCCCCCCGACCGAGGGTTCAGGCACGGCACTGGAGGTCAGGAGGGAATGAGGAGATGTTTAAATGATTCAGAGCCTAAAAGCAAGACACTCGAATGGCCTTCAACGGAGTGGGTACAACATAGTCTTGAAGGCCCTTGGAATCAAGTTCAGACTCCCAAAGCGCCCAGAAAGGACTCTATGGCATTATTCAACATGCCCGGCTGCTCAGCCATCACCATATGCCCCGCCTGCGGGATGAGGACGAGCCGAGAATTGCGCATATTTTCATTCAGATATCTGGAATGCTTGACCGGTGATATTTGGTCCTCCTCCCCACAGAGGACAAGGGTTGGAAGTCTGATCTCAGGAAGCCGGCTCCGGATATCAAAATGGTCACATGCCTTGAAATCGTTGAATATGATTGGGGGCGCGCATTGTCGGGTCATGAGGACGAAGCGCTCCCTCATTGCCGGGGAAGCGGCTGAAGAAAAAGCGTATTGGCCGATGGTTTCGAAGAAAGCTTCCGGGTTTTCGCTCAACATTTGGAAAATCGCTCGGGTGACGGCCAGCTTTGCCCCTGATCCCACCAGCACGATGCCCTTCAGGCCATGCGGGGGGTTGATGGCAAGCTCCAGGACAATCGCCCCGCCCATGGAATGACCCACGAGGACAAAAGGCCTTTTTGGGAAAAGTCTTTCCGAACTGAGCCGAACCCACTCCGCATAAGAGCTGATCCGGTCCTCTCCTCGGGGGGCCGAGCCTCCGTGGCCCGGAAGATCCAATCGAAAGACGGAATGCTTTCCGTTGAAAAACTCCACTTGCCTTTCCCAGATCTCCCCGTTTCCTCCTGCCCCGTGCACAAAAAGGAGACAGGGTTCTTTTTCTGTCCCCTTTATTACAGGATCCAAAACTTGAATGGTCGTTCCGTTGACGGTAAGAATCATACGCGTTAGGGCGCGACCACCACCTTTTGGCCGGCTTGAAGAGTATCCTTCCTGGTCATATTGTTGAGTTTAAGAAGCTGATCCGCAGTGAGTTTGTATTTTTTGGCGATGCTAAAAACGGTCTCTCCAGGCCGGACTTCATGAACCTTGCCCTGAACGCTCGGTTTCTTCTGAGGCGCTTGAGGCGCTGGGGGTTTTTCCGCATGCTGGGCAAGCTTATCGATACGCTCCGCCAGGGATCGTTGAGTGCTCTCTATTTTCGTGAGGGATTGCTGAAGCCCTTTGATCTGCCCATCCACAGTATCCATTTTCTTCGCGGCGGCATCCGGTGTTGCTGCCCTTTTTTCCATCTGCCCCACTCGATCCTTGAGAGCGTTCAAATCCCCTATGACAGCCTTGTCTCCGCCCCGAAAAAGCAATACGATCAGGAGGATGAGAATGATGGCGATGAAGCCCCACAGCAACAGTGATTTCCCCGAGGAATCCGAATTGTTCGGCTCCCTGTTGCGACGGACATTGGGGGTATTCCTCGCCAGGTCCTCCTGCATCTCACTGAAAATCTCCTGAGTGTCACTCTTGGCCTCCCGTGTCATAAACGACTCCTTTCGAAGCTCTCATGTTCGTGAAACATTCGTTCAAAAACGTTCAAAAGTGTTTGCGTGGGACCGACCTACCTGGACAGGGCCGGGGCCTTTTCCTGCGTTCCAAGTCTCCCGGGCTGGTCTTCTCTGCGGTTTATCTACGGGGGAGTTTTGCCCCCTCCCGCTGTTCCCCTCGCATTCGCTCGGGGCCAGGGGTTTCCCCCATAGATAAACCGTGAAAAGACAATGCCCTCCCGCCAGTCACTCCGAAAAAGGTCCCAGCCCTGTCCGAGGTGGGGCTAGTTGTGTGAGATCTCTTTGTAACCCCATGTCAACACTTTTGAACGTTACCAATCGTTTAGATGAGACATTAACTTATCAGAAAGCCTAATGCAACAGGCTTTCCAAAAAGATTGTTCAAATCGCCTTGCTTTCAACGTCGAGGGGCCAAAACCTTTCGAGGCTAAAGGCAGAAAGATCCATGCCGGGGGAACCCTCAGCGATCCACTTCGCAATGAGCTCGCCGGTGATCGGCGACAGCGCGATCCCATCCCCCTCATGGCCGGAGGCCATGAAAAATCCCTCCACATTCCGGACAGGCCCCAGGATGGGAAGACCGTCAGGGGTGAAGGGACGCAGGCCTGCAAAGGTTCTGATCACGCGCACGTCTCGGAGAGCAGGGATGATCCGGGAAGTCTGGAGGGCAATGTGTTTCATGGCACTCCACGTGGTCCTTCTGTCATATCCAACGAACTCCCGTGTGGATCCCAGCAGAAAACCCCCATTCTTCGTCTGTTCAATGGATACCCCCAGATCCCCGCTTTCAGCAAGGGCAGGGTTGTATTTCGCGGCAAGATACTTCGCGGAAAGAAGACCTCGTGTCAGCAGCGGAGGGAGAGCCTCAGTGACCAGGAGCTGGCCTCGCCGAGGTTTGATCGGGATCTCCGCATCGATCATCTTGCCGATCTCCGGCGCATGAACGCCGGCTGCATTGACGACGACTCTTGTTTCGATGTTCCCTCGGGTGGTTTTGACGCCGACAAGGTTATGACTCTTCCGGCTAAAGCCGGTGACTCCAGTAAAAGGGAAGATCTTTGCCCCTCTTGCCTTGGCTCCCTGCAGGAAAGCAAGAGCCAAGGAGATGGGATTCACCTGACCGTCCAAGGGGGAATAGGTGCAGGCCAGAATCCCTTCAGATAGAGACGGCTCCAGTGCTCTCGCTTGCTTCCTGTCGAGAAGCATGACTTCAAGACCCGTCTCCTTCTGATCCTCTACAAAAAGGCGCATGGCCTCCAGTTCTTCTTGTTTTTCGACAACCACCATTCCTCCATGACTTCTGAACTCGATATCCATGCCCAGTTCCTCCTGAAGCGAATCGAACCGTTTCCTGCTTTCCATAGCGAGTTTCAAATGGGCTCCAGGTCTTTTGGACTGAAGATAGACGAGGCCGTCACAGGCACCGGAGGTTCCGGAGACGAGGCCCTTCTTTTCCACAAGCAGGACCCCTACCCTTCTCTTTGAAAGGTGGTACGCAACGGAGGAACCGATCACTCCGCCTCCAATAACCACGACGTCAGCTCTTAACGTCAACAAGGACTTGATCCTCCACTTTAGCGGTAAGAGTTCCTCATCACGGATTCCTCCTCCTCAAGGCGAAAGGGAAAGGGGATAGGGCCGCCAAACATTCTAGAAGAAT
>Ga0105100_10002755_pt1 | contig 10227 bp, 9 predicted proteins | sample PPLLak12cMay2015_2_FD_87033 | JGI IMG/M metagenome (GOLD analysis project Ga0105100, IMG submission 87033) | Freshwater sediment microbial communities from Prairie Pothole Lake near Jamestown, North Dakota, USA - PPLs Lake P8 Core (1) Depth... | ecosystem: Environmental > Aquatic > Freshwater >... | reverse complement strand
TTACGCGCCAGTTCGAGCGTGCGCTCATCACCCGCGCGCTGGCGCGCACCGGCGGCCGGCGCATCGAGGCGGCGAACCTGCTCGGAATGGGGCGCAACACGATCACCCGCAAGATCCAGGAGCTCGGGATCGAGGACAAGCCGGGGTCAGACCCCGAACCCGGTCTCTAGAGGGTCAGGCGGCGGCTTTCTTCGCCAGGCGGTTCATTTCCAGCTGCGCGTCGACCAGCTTCACCACCTCGTCGATGGCGTCGTTGCGCATGCCCTTCTGAGCGGCCACGGCCTGCACCAGACGATCGACGCGCTCGATGTTCGGAGCGCCGGCGTAGAGGGCGCGGGCGGCGGAGGACGGACTCGCGAGGCCGTTAGCGGCGGCCGCGTACTTCTCGAACGGCACGAGGTCCTTCTCGTCGGCGCCGAGCGAGACGCATAGCTTGACCACCCAGTTGTAGACGGCGCGCGTAGCCTCGAGGTTGGAATGCACCGCCTCCTTGATCGGGCGCATGCCCTCGCGGGTGATGCAGCGGTAGTTGCCCGCCATCAGCATCGCCCACTTGGCGAGCGGCACGAACACCGAGTCGTGCACCTTGAGCTTGACCGGGATCTCGAGGCCGTCGAAGCGCGCCGCTGCAATGTCTTTCTACAGATCCTGAAGAATCTTCGTATGCGCCGGGGACGGGAAGCGCGCCGACTTGAAGTTGGTCGGCAGGCGCACCTGCAGCACGTTGATCTTCTCCTCCGGCGGGCGGAAAGCCTGCGGGTCGGGGCTGCACAGCGTCATCAGGTTCGGGTCGAAGCTGTCCCAGACGGCGGGCTGGGTATAACAGGCCCTGATTTCTTTGACTTTGACGTTGGGAATCCTTGCCATATAGGGCAGCGGCGGCATGTTCATGATCGACATGCACGGCACTTTCGCCCTGGCGATGGCGTCGAGCAGCTCGCGCACGCCGGGCGAGCCGTACTGCGGCTCCTGCATCGCCAGCGCCACGAGGTCGTAGTCCGCGGGCTTGATCCCCGCCGGCCCCTCGGCCGAGAGCTTGCCGGGAAGCTTGCGCGAATCGATCTCGAGCAGGCCTTCGCGGCCCTTGATCGGCATGCGCACGCGCGTGCCGTTGGTATTGATGGCGTCGGCCTCGACCGGCAGGCAGACGAGCTTTACGGTATGCCCGCCCATGAGCAGCTTGGTCGCCAGCAGCGAGCCGTAAGAGGCGCCAAGGATCAGGATCTTGTAGGTCATCAGCTTTCCACGATGTGAAATACAGCGTTACTGGATGAAAGGAGCGTACTCCCTTCGGCGGGAGCTTTCATGTTGCGATGCCACATTCGCGTCACATAGAATGCTGCGATGCAAACATCCGCGCCCGACGTGCAGGCCATCGCCGTCACCGGGCGCGTGACCCGGGAGTTCGCGCAGATCCTCACTCCCGAGGCGCTGGAGTTCGTCGCCGCGCTGCATCGGCGCTTCGAGCCGAGGCGCCAGGAGCTGCTCGCGCGCCGCGCTGCACGCCAAAAAGAGTTCGACGCCGGCAGGCTTCCGGAATTTCTTTCCGAAACAAAAAAAATCCGGGACGGGGAGTGGAAAGTCGCCGGGCAGCCCCGCGACCTGCTCGACCGGCGCGTCGAGATCACCGGCCCCACCGACCGCAAGATGGTGATCAACGCGCTCAACTGCGGCGCCTCGACCTTCATGGCGGATTTCGAGGACGCGAACTGCCCGACCTGGCACAACATGATCGACGGGCAGATCAACCTGCGCGACGCAGTGCGCCGCACCATCACGTTGCAGCAGGCTGGAAAAGAGTACCGGTTGAACGAGCGCACGGCGGTCCTCATCCCCCGGCCGCGCGGCTGGCACCTCGACGAGAAGCATGTCGTCATCGACGGCAAGCCGGTCTCCGGCGCCATCTTCGACTTCGCGCTCTACTTCTTCCACAATGCGCGCGAGCTCCTCGCGCGCGGCTCCGGCCCGTACTTCTACCTGCCGAAGATGGAATCGCACCTCGAGGCGCGGCTGTGGAACGACATTTTCATTGCTTCTCAAGACACTCTAGGCATCCCGAAAGGAAGCATAAAAGCGACGGCGCTGATCGAGACCGTGGTCGCGGCCTTCGAGATGGACGAGATCCTCTACGAGCTGCGCGAGCACTCGAGCGGCCTTAACATCGGGCGCTGGGACTACATCTTCTCCTGCATCAAGAAGTTCCGCGCCAACAAGGGCTTCTGCCTCGCCGACCGCTCGCAGGTGACGATGACCGCGCCCTTCATGCGCGCCTACGCGCTGCTGCTGGTCAAGACCTGCCACAAGCGCGGCGCGCCGGCGATGGGCGGCATGGCGGCGCAGATCCCGATCAAGAACGACCCGGCGGCGAACGAGGCGGCGCTCGAGAAGGTGCGCCAGGACAAGCTGCGCGAGGTGACCGACGGCTGCGACGGCACGTGGGTGGCGCACCCGGCGCTGGTGCCGGTGGCCAAGGCGGTGTTCGACCAGCACATGCCGCAGCCAAACCAGTACGGCCGCCAGCGCCCGGACGTGAACGTGAGCGCGTCCGATCTGCTCGACTTCCAGCCCGAGAAGCCGATCACCGAGGCGGGGCTGCGCAACAACATCTCGGTCGGCATCCAGTACCTTGGCGCCTGGCTTGCCGGCAACGGCTGCGTGCCGGTCTACAATCTCATGGAGGACGCGGCCACCGCCGAGATCTCGCGCTCGCAGATCTGGCAGTGGATCCGCTCGCCGAAGGGCATCCTCGAGGACGGGCGCAAGGTTTCGCTTGAACTGGTCAGAAAAATCCTCGGTGAAGAGCTTTTCAAGGTGAAAGCCGCCGGCGCCGAGGGCAAGCTCGACGAGGCGGCCGCCCTGTTCGAGAAGCTGACCGCCGACGATACGTACGTCGAATTCCTTACGCTGCCCGCGTACCGGCAGATCGACTAGCCGCGGGCATTACTTCTTTCGCGAAGAGCGTCATCGAGCGCTCGACCAGCGCCGGGTCGAGGGCGCCGAAGTTGTGCATCGTCGCCACGTGCCGGATTCCCATCTGGTGCAGCCGGCGCATCTTGTCCGCCACGGTCTCGACCGATCCGAACAGGCAAATGCCGTTCGCGATGATGTCCTCGTACACGTGCTTCTTCGCGTAGAGCCGCGTGTCGACGTAGAGGTCGTAGGCGGCCTTGCACTGCGCGCGGGCCTCCTCGTCGCTCGCGGCGACATAGGTGTGGAAGGTGAAGACGTGGTCGTCGTCGTCCGGCGCCTGCCCGGCTTCTGATTTCCCTTTCCTGAATTCTTCCAGCATGGCGCCGACGTCCTCGAAGTCCCTGCACGACGCGTAGGGCACGGTGAAGATGTTGTTGCCCTGCGCGCCGACGTGGAAGGCGGCCTCGCGTGCGAGCACCGCGACGTAGATCGGCGGCACCCGCCCCTCGTGGGGCAGCACATTCAGCACCGCCTGGCGGTGCGCTTCGCCGGCGAGCAGTCGCCGCACGATCGCGAGGTTCTCGTTGAAGCGTGCGCGCTTTTCCTTCGCGTCGATCTCGAAGCCGGCGAACTCGTGCGCGAGGTAGCCCGAGCCGACGCCGAGCACGAGCCGCCCGCCGCTCATCATGTCGAGCATGGAATAGGTCTCGGCGATGCGCCGCGGGTCGTGGAAGGTGAGGATCGAGATCGCCGTGCCCAGGCGGATGCGCCGCGTGCGCTGCGCGAGCGCGGCCAGCATCACCGCCGGGTCCGGCACCACCCCGTACTCGTGGAAATGGTGCTCGGCGCAGAAGAAGGTGTCGTAGCCCAGGCGCTCGGCGAGCTCGCACTGCTGCATCAGCTGCGCGTACAGCCCGGGCACCGTGCGCGGCAGGCGCGGGTGGTGGTCGTTGACCGAGAAGATCGAGATGCGCACTACGTGAAGCGCCACTCGTTGCCGCACTTGCGGCAGCGGGCGCTGAGCGGGTGCTCGGCGATGACGTCGAACGCGGCATAGGTGCGGCAGGACTTGCACGTCGATTGTTCCGACAGGCGCTCGGCCTCGGCCATGATGGCGCGATAGCGCTTCAGGCTGTGCCAGCCGGTGACGCCGGCGGCGTAGACGAAGAAGAGGGTGACCAGGCTCGCGACCGAAGTGACGCGCCAGCCGACCAGCTCGAGCACGGCGCAGATGGCGAGCCCGCAGAGGATGCAGCTCACGAGCCACGCATGGCTCTCGAGGAGCTGGCGCTCGTACCAGCGCTTGAAGCCCATCTTCTCGATCGAGCGGGCGGGTTCGGCGGTCATTGCAGGTCGGCGATCACCGGGGCATGGTCGGAGGGGCGCTCGAGCGCGCGCGGCGCCGTGTCTATCGTACAGGCCGTGCAGCGCGCGGCGAGCTCGGGCGAGAGCATGACGAGATCGATGCGCAGGCCCCAGCCTCGCTCGAAGGCCTTCAGGCGGTAATCCCACCAAGAGAAGACTTTCTCCGGCTGCGGGAACAGCCGCAGGGCATCTTTCAATCCAACGTCGAAAACGCCGCGCAGCGCGCGCCGTTCCGGCTCTGAAACATGGATCTTGCCTTCCCAGCGCCTGGGGTTGTGCACGTCGCGGTCCTCGGGGGCGACGTTCATGTCGCCGAGCACCGCCAGGCGCGGGCGCTGCGCGAGCTCGTCCCTGAGCCAGCGTGCCAGCGCTCCATACCAGCGCAGCTTGTAGGCGTACTTGTCGCTTCCCGGCTCCTGGCCGTTGGGGGCATAGAGGCAGACGATGCGCATGCCGGCGATCGTTGCCGCGATGGTGCGCTTGGGGTCATCGGGAAAGTCGGGAATGCCGTGCGCCACTTCGGTGATCGGCCGGCGCGAAAGGATGGCGACGCCGTTGTACGCCTTCTGCCCGCAGTACACGGCCTGGTAGCCGGCCTGCTCGAGCTCGCGGCGCGGGAAGTTCGCGTCCTCGGTCTTGGTCTCCTGCAGGCAGACGACGTCGGGCTTCGCTGCAGAGAGCCAGTCGAGCAGGTGGGAGAGGCGAACCTTGAGCGAGTTGACGTTCCAGGTCGCGAGCCTGAAGTTCACCGCCGCTTCTCGGCGTTCCCTGAGGGTCACCTCCGCCGCTGAGGCGGGGCGCCGGGCGCATAGGGCCCGGTGGGCGGCGGCTCTTCGGCTTCGGGCTTGACCGGCTCCGCCTTCGCGCGCTCCCCGGGCGGGATGTAGCCCTCGGGCAGCGCCGGCGCGGCCTGCGCGCGCGCCGGGAGGATGCCGGCCCTGGGATAGCGCGCCGAGTCGAGCAGGGCGTCGTAGGCGGCCTGGTCGAAGCCCTTGTGCACGCTGCGGCCGACGACGAGCGTGGGCACCTGGTTGGCGCCGGAGACCTTCTGCAGCTCCTCGTTGCCGGCCGCTTCCCAGACCTGCACTTCCTTGAACGGCACGCCGCGCTTGTTCAGCGCGGCGCGCGCCTCGGCGCAAGGCTCCTTGCAGACGGGCGAGGTGTACAGCGTGACCGGGTACTCCTTCATCGCGGCGGAAAGCTCGTAGGGCGTCGGGCCGCTTTCGGTGGAGGCGCCGCCGCGCTGGTAGGCCTTCTTCTGCACGCCTTTGGCCGACGGCGGCGGCGGCGTATCCGTGATGTGGACGCGCCCCTTGTCGTCGGTCCATCGGTAGAGCTGCTGCGCCGCGGCCGTTGCGGCCGCGAGCATGAGAAGGAGGGTGGCGACGATGCGCGTGCGCATCATGTGGAGATGCGCGTGCGCATCATGCGGCGATCATACCATTGTGCTTGAGGAGCGCCTCGACGCGGGGCTCGCGCCCGCGGAACGCGGCGAAGGATTCCGCTGCCGGGCGGCTCCCGCCCACCGCGAGGATCTCGTCGCGGAACCGCGCTCCGGTTTTCGGGTCGAGAACGCCATTTTCTTCAAAGAAGCTGTACGCGTCGGCGGAAAGCACCTCGGCCCACTTGTAGCTGTAGTAGCCCGCGGCGTAGCCGCCGGCGAAGATGTGCGAGAAGTTGTTCGGGAAGCGGTTGTAGGCGGGCGGGTGCAGCACGGCGACGCGGCTGCGCACTTCCGCGAGCAGCTCGAGCGCGCTGCGCGGGGCTTGCGGGTCGTACTCGGCGTGCAGGCGCATGTCGAACACCGCGAACTCGATCTGGCGCAGCATCGCCAGGCCGCTGTGGAAGTTCTTGGCCGCCAGCATGCGGTCGAACAGTACTTTGGGAATGGGAGAACCGGTCTCCACGTGCCGCGTCATGTGCTGCAGCACGTCCCATTCCCAGCAGAAGTTCTCCATGAACTGGCTGGGCAGCTCGACCGCGTCCCACTCGACGCCGTTGATGCCGGAGACGCCGAGGTCCTCGACGCGGGTGAGCAGGTGGTGCAGGCCGTGGCCGAACTCGTGGAAGAGCGTGAGCACCTCGTCGTGCGTGAAGAGCGCCGGCTTGCTTCCCACCGGCCGCGAGAAATTGCAGTTGAGGTACGCGACCGGGGTCTGCAGGCGCGCGTCTTTCCTGCGCCGCGTGATCGCGTCGTCCATCCAGGCGCCGCCGCGCTTCGTCTCGCGCGCATAGAGGTCGACGTAGAACTGCCCGATCAGGCTGCCGGCGGCGTCGCGGATGTCGAAGAAGCGGACGTCGGCATGCCAGGTCTCCGCCTTCGCCTCGCCGATCCTGATGCCGTAGAGCGTCTGCGCGACGCGGAAAAGCCCCTGCATCACCACGTCCTCGGGGAAGTACTGCTTCACTTCCTGGTCCGAGAACGCATAGCGCTTCACGCGCAGCTTCTCCGCCACATAGGCGAGATCCCAGGCCTGGAGATCCTTCAGTTGAAGTTCCGATTGTGCAAAGTCGCGCAGCTCCGCCGCATCCTTCTCCGCGAACGCTCGCGCGCGCCGCGCGAGGTCCTCGAGGAAGCCCAGCACCTCGGCCGGCGACTTCGCCATCTTCGGCACCAGCGAGACCTCGGCGAAGCTCGCATAGCCGAGCAGCCGCGCCAGCTCGTGGCGCAATGCGACGATGCGGGCGATGTGCGCCGTGTTGTCCCATTCGGGCTTGCCGAACTCGGCGGCGCGCGTCACGCTTTCGCGATACATCGTCTCGCGCAGGCTGCGGTCCTCGGCGTACTGCATCACCGGCAGGTACGATGGCGCATGCAGCGTGAACTTCCATCCTTCCTTTCCGTCTTTCTGCGCCGCCTCGCGCGCGGCCTGGAGCACGTCGTCCGGAATCCCGGCGATGCGGGTCTTGTCCACCACGATGCTGAAGGCATTGGTGGCGTCGAGCACGTTCTCGGAGAACTTCGCCGCGATGCGCGCCAGCTCCTCCTGGATCTCGGCATAGCGCTTCTTCTCCGCGGCGGGCAGCTCCGCGCCGCCGAGGCGGAAGTCGCGCAGGGCGTTTTCGACGATCCGTTTCCTTGCTCCAGATAGGGTTTCGTATTCCTTCGAGGCGCGCAGCTCCTTGTACTTCTCGAAAAGCCGCTGGTTCTGGCCAAGCTCGGTGAAGTACTGCGTGATCTTCGGCAGGTTGGCGTTGTAGGCCTCGCGCAGCGGCGGGCTGTCGAGCACCGCGTGCAGGTGCGCCACCTGGCCCCAGGCGCGCCCGATGCGCTCGTTCGCGTCCTCGAGGGGCGACACGAACTGGTCCCACGTGGCGGGGACGCTGGAAACGTTCTTGATGACTTCGCGCCCCTCGGCGAGAAGCTGGTCGACGGCGGGCGCGACGTGCTCCGGCTTGATGTCGGTGAAGCGCGGCAGCCCGGAGAAGTCCAGAAGGGGATTAGCTTGTTGCAGCACGCAGGCAGTTCTCCAGAAGCATGGCGATGGTCATCGGTCCGACGCCGCCGGGGACCGGCGTAATCGATCCGGCGACATTCTTCACCGCGTCGAAGTCGACGTCGCCGGCGAGCTTGCCGTCGGCGCCGCGGTTGACGCCCACGTCGATCACGCAGGCGCCGGATTTGACCATGTCGCCGGTGACGAGTTTCGCGCGGCCGACCGCCGCAATGAGGATATCGGCGCCGCGGGTCACTTTTTCAAGCTCTCTCGTCTTCGAATGGCAGATCGTCACCGTCGCGTCCTTCTGCAGCAGCAGCAGCGCGAGCGGCTTGCCGACGATGTTGGAGCGGCCGATGACCACGGCATGACGCCCCGCGATGGGAACCTGCGCGTGCGCGAGCAGGCGCATCACGCCCGCCGGCGTGCAAGGCACGAACCCGGGCGCGCCGGTGACCAGGGCGCCCAGGTTCATGGCGTGGAAGCCGTCGACGTCTTTCGCCGGCGACACCAGCGCGAGCACGCGCGCCGCATCGATCGGGCGCGGCAGCGGCAGCTGCACCAGGATGCCGTGGATCGCCGGATCGGCGTTGAGCGCTTCGACGGTTTCAACGAGTTGGTTCTGACTCACGGAGCGATCGAAAGTCAAAACCCTTGACTGCACACCCGTTTCCTCGCAGGCGAGCGTCTTGTGGCGGACGTAGACGCGCGAGGCCGGATCGTCGCCGGCGAGGATCACCGCGAGGCCGGGCCTTATGCCGCGCTGCGCAAGACGCGAAACGCTTTCCTTGACGGCCAGCCGCACTGCGGCCGCGAGTGATTTCCCGTCGAGGATCTGCGCCGCCATGGGGGGTGCGCAGTCTAGCATTGGGACGCTTTTCTGGTTAAGCTTGCCGCGCCCCCCGCAGCGAACCTTCGGATGCCAAGCTCATGTCCGCCGTTCCGCAATCGCCCGCCGCCAACGACCCCGACGCGCTAGAGACGCAGGAGTGGCTCGATGCCATGGAAGCCGTGCTCGAGCGCGAAGGACCCGAGCGCGCGCACTTCCTGCTCGAGCGCCTGGTCGACAAGGCGCGCCGCTCCGGCGCCTACATTCCCTTCTCGGCCAATACCGCCTACATCAACACCATCCCGACGCACATGGAGGAGCGCTCGCCGGGCGACGCGGCGCTCGAGGAGCGCATCCGCTCGTACTGCCGCTGGAACGCCATGGTGATGGTGGTGCGCGCGAACCGCAGCGACGACGAGCTGGGCGGCCACATCGCGAGCTTCGCTTCCGTGGGCACCATGTTCGGCATCGGCCAGAACCATTTCTGGCACGCGCCGCACGAGGGCCACGGCGGCGACCTCGTCTACTTCCAGGGCCATTCGTCGCCCGGCGTGTACGCGCGCGGGTTGCTCGAAGGGCGCCTCACCGAGGAGCAGCTCAACAACTTCCGGCGCGAGGTCGACGGCAAGGGCGTGTCCTCGTACCCGCACCCCTGGCTGATGCCCGACTACTGGCAGTTCCCCACGGTGTCGATGGGCCTGGGGCCGATCCAGGGCATCTACATGGCGCGCTACCTGAAGTACCTCGAGGCACGCGGCCTCGCGCGCACCGCGAACCGCAAGGTCTGGGTGTTCTGCGGCGACGGCGAGATGGACGAGCCCGAGTCGATGGGCGCCATCGGCATGGCGGTGCGCGAGAAGCTCGACAACCTGGTCTTCGTCGTCAACTGCAACCTGCAGCGCCTCGACGGCCCGGTGCGCGGCAACGGCAAGATCATCCAGGAGCTCGAGGCCGACTTCCGCGGCACGGGCTGGAACGTAATCAAGCTGATCTGGGGCGCCTACTGGGACCCGCTGCTCGCGCGCGACAAGGAAGGGCTGCTCCTGCGCATCATGGAGGAAGCGGTCGACGGCGAGTACCAGAACTACAAGGCGAACGACGGCGCCTTCGTGCGCAAGCACTTCTTCGGCAAGCACCCCAAGGTCCTGGAGATGGTCTCGCGCATGACCGACGAGGACATCTGGCGCCTGAACCGCGGCGGCCACGACCCGCACAAGATCTACGCCGCCTACGCCGCGGCGGTGAAGCACCAGGGCCAGCCGACGGTGATCCTCGCCAAGACCATCAAGGGCTACGGCCTGGGCAAGCAGGGCCAGGCGAAGAATCCGACGCACCAGCTGAAGAAAGTCGACACCGGCACGATCCGCGAGATGCGCGACCGCCTGCGCATCCCGATCCCGGACGAGAAGCTCGACGAGCTGCCGTTCTACATCCCGCCGCCCAACTCGCCGGAGATGAAGTACCTGCACGAGCGGCGAAAGGGCCTCGGCGGCTACCTGCCGCAGCGCCGGCGCAAGGCCGACAAGGCCCCGGCAGTGCCCGGCTTGGGCGCTTTCGACCAGATCCTCAAGGGATCGGGCGAGGGCCGGGAGATCTCCACCACGATGGCGTTCGTGCGCATCCTGACAGCGCTGCTGCGCGACAAGGAGATGGGGAAGGTGATCGTGCCCATCGTGCCCGACGAGG
>Ga0105100_10002754_pt1 | contig 10230 bp, 9 predicted proteins | sample PPLLak12cMay2015_2_FD_87033 | JGI IMG/M metagenome (GOLD analysis project Ga0105100, IMG submission 87033) | Freshwater sediment microbial communities from Prairie Pothole Lake near Jamestown, North Dakota, USA - PPLs Lake P8 Core (1) Depth... | ecosystem: Environmental > Aquatic > Freshwater >... | reverse complement strand
TGACTGCTATGTCAACTCCTCCTGTTTGAAGCTCAGCAATCCGGGTAGCATCCTCAGGAATAGGACGGATGACGACTGTTTTGACCAAAGGAGAGCCTGCCCAATATCCCTCGTAGGCCTCCAGCACCAGACGATCATTCCTTACCCATTCTGCGAATTTAAATGGGCCCGTTCCAATCGGTTGTCGCAAGAAATGATCTTCCCCTTTCTCTTTAATATACTTCGATGGAAGAATGGAGGTGGTGGCACTTGCAGCAAATCTTTTAATCAGAATAGGGTCTGGCTTTTCCGTCACCATTTGTAACGTATAGTCATCCATTACCTTCACCTCTTTAATGTGCCTGAAATTGGGTGCGAAGGGCGCTTTTGTTTTTGGATCGAGGATACGTTCGATGGTAAATTTCACATCCGCTGCCGTGAAAGGATCTCCATGATGGAATTTTACTCCTTTCCTCAGTTTGAATTCCCACGTGGTGTCATTGACAACTCTATGGGAGACTGCGAGACGGGGGACGGGATTCCCCTGCACATCGAAAAGATAGAGCCGATCGAAAACGGCATTGTCATAATTAAATTCAACAGTGGTATTATGCTTTGCTGGATCGAGAGAGGTGAGGTCCACCCCCTGGGCAATAACCAGATTACCTTTTGGCACTCCAAACGCCACGTTGGGAATTAGAAAACAGAAAATAAAAAACAGTAGCATGAATTTATTCATTAAATCCCCTCCTTATCGAAGAATTCTCTTTGCCTCTGATTGGATATAATGATTTAAAGAAAGTGTCAACATATAAAAACACTCGGGCGGAAGGCAAACTCCGGCTTTTAGGCTACAGAGCCGAAGGGTTGACAAAATAGGTACTTATAGTATTTTAAGAAGAGGAGATTATAGAAGATGAACCTGTATGATTTAATGATGAAAAGGAGATCGGTTCGGGTCTTTGAAGATCAGGAAATTCCAGAGTCAATCGTTGAACAACTGCTTGATGTGGCTAACCATGCCCCTTCCGGAGGAAATATCCAGCCCCTCTCCATCATCTTAGTTCAAGGCTTGGAGGGGAGAAAAAAATTGGCTGAACTGGCTGGGGATCAGCCCTGGGTGAAAAATGCTCCCCTTTCTATGATTTTCTGTCTCGATTTCTACAGGATAAAGAAGTGGGCGGAGATATGCCAGACCGATTTTCGAGGGGAGAAGGCTTTGAATCACTTTCTGATCGCCTATGCGGATCTAATGGTAGCTGCCCAGAATGTAGTCATCCTTTCTGAGAACCTTGGTCTCGGTTCGGTCTATATCGGTTCCATTCAGCACGAGATCGATGAAACGAGAAAATTCTTTGGAATTCCTGAATATGTTCTTCCAATGATGGTCCTCTCGATTGGATACCCGAAATCCATTCCTCAATCCATTCCCAAATTGAAAAAGGAAGTCATCGTCCATCAAGAGAAGTATCGAAAACCCCAGGATGATGAGATCCGGAAGGCCTTTGATGAAAAGTATGGGACGATTGATCAGAACATGGAGAAATATTTGGAAAGGGCTTTTATAGAAGCCTTAGAAGCTGATAAACAGGAAATGTCCACCTACCTGAATCGGGTCAAGAATGAGATGAAAAGGCTCGATATTCAGAATAATGCTCAGTTCCTTTTTAAAGTAAGATACCCCACCAAGGTGATGGTCCGGATGAATCAACGTATTAAGCAATCTTTTAAGAATGCAGGGTTTGAAATTTTTTGAGTCAAGGCTAAGGTTTTTGTTTCAATAAAGGTGACAGGCAATAAAGTGGTTGGGTTCTATTTCGAGAAGCGGTGGCTCGTTCTCTTTACAGCCTTCCTTCACATCCTGACACCTCGTATAAAACCGGCATCCTAGAGGTGGGTTGATCGGACTGATCACATCCCCTTCCAAAACGATCTCTTGGGATTGGAGTTCTGGATCGGGTATTAGGATGGAAGCGAGGAGTGCCCTGGAATAAGGATGTTTTGGGGCCAGATAAAGTTTCCGGCTATCAGCTAGCTCTACAAGCTTCCCACAGTACATCACGCCCACGCGGTTACTCAGAAATCGAACAACGGCTAAATTATGGGAGATAAAGAGATAGGTCAACTCCAGCTTCTTCTGAAGCCCAACAATCATGTTGAGGATGGAAGACTGAGCCGAGACGTCAAGAAGCGACGTCGGTTCGTCTAAAACAATGAACTTCGGGTTAATGGATAGGGCCCGAGCAATGGCGATCTGCTGCCGCTGGCCTGCGCTCATTTCATGGGGAAACCGGGCACCACAATCGGTAGGTAGCATCACCAAATCTAAGAGTTCCGAAACTCTCTCTTTCACTTTCTGCACTGACCATCCTTTAGCCATCAAAGGCTCCCCGATGAGTTTCCAAATCCGCATCCGTGGATTGAGCGAGGCATAGGGATTCTGAAAGACCGCCTGTATGTTTTTTCTATATTCATCCAAGGCTTCTCCCTGAAGGTGTGTAACATCCTTCCCATCAAAGAGGACTTTCCCTGAAGTGGGCTCATAGAGCCTAAGAAGTACCTTTCCAATGGTCGTCTTCCCGCATCCGGACTCACCCACCAACCCAAAGGTATCCCCTTCATCGATCCCAAAGGAGACACCGTCCACCGCTTTCAAATCCACTTTAACTTTATGGATGAACCCGCTCTCGATTGGGAAGTATTTTTTTAAGTCCTTAATCTCAGTGAGTGCTCCCACTCATATCTCCTTCCAACGCCAACATCGGACACGGTGATCCTCTGATGACCACTCCATCGGTGGGATCTCTTGACATTTACTAAGGGCATGGGGACACCTCGGTGAAAAGCTGCATCCAGGCGGATGATAGAGGGGGTTTGGAAGTTGTCCTGGAATCGTGTAAAGTTCCACATTCCCCTTTTCTCCCTTGGGAAGGGATGCCAATAGCCCACGGGTATACGGATGCTTTGGATCCTTAAAGAGCCCCCTCACTGGTGCCTCTTCCACAATCCGGCCACAGTAGAGCACGGCTACCCGATGACACATCTTCGCCACCAACCCAAGGTTATGGGTGATCAGGATCATCGTCATCTGAAACCGATCCTGAATCTCCCGTATCAATTTGATGATCTGAATCTGGATCGTCACATCCAGAGCACTAGTAGGTTCATCCGCAATCAAAAGATCGGGCTGGCAGGAAAGGGCCGTAGCAATGATCACCCTCTGTTTCAATCCCCCACTGAGCTGATGCGGATAGTCATTCAACCGCTGCTCTGGAGATGGGATATTCACCACCCCCATTACTTTGACGATCTCTTCAGGAATGTTACTCGCCTCCATACCCCGATGGTACTTGAACGCCTCCCCAATCTGAAACCCAATCCGCAAAAGAGGATTCAGGGCTGTCGTTGGATCCTGCGGAATGAAGGCAATCTGATTACCGCGGATCTTCTCAACCTCTCTGGGGGCCATCTTCAGGATATCCTCACCCTTAAAGAAGACCTCTCCTGAGACGATCCGACCCGCGGGCTTGGCCACCATACCAATCAAGGCTTGGCCGATGACGCTCTTGCCGCTGGCTGATTCTCCCACCAATCCCCACACTTCCTGCTTTCGCACGGAGAAGTCCACACCTTCTACTGCTCGGAGTACACCCCGATCCGTGAAGAAATGGATCTGAAGATCTTTGACTTCAAGGATGGGATCTCCCGAGTTCGGAGTTTGGAGTTCGGAGTTCAAAGTTTTCATCTCCAATTCACCACCGTATTCCACAAGGGTTTTATTCCATGTTTCTTCATTCCGCAATCCACAATCTGCATTCCCCATTTCCTATGCTTTTAGCTGATGTCTCGGATCTAGTTCATCCCGAAGCCAGTCCCCGAGCAGATTCCCACCCAGAACAGTGATCGCTATAGCTATACCGGGAAAAGTTGCGAGCCACCAAGCAAACGTCAGATAGACTCTACCATCTGCGAGCATCCCTCCCCAAGATGCTGTGGGCGGTTTCACACCCAGTCCTAAGAAACTCAGGGCCGCCTCAAAGATAATCATCTTTCCTACATCGAGGGTGCCCAGCACGACAGCACTATTAAGAACATTGGGCAGGATATGAACCAGCAGAATCCGCCACCACCGGGTTCCCGAAATAACCGCCATTTCGATGAACTCAGATTTCGATAAGCTCATCGCCTCAAAACGGATGATCCGTGTATACCCTACCCATTGGGTGATTCCCAGGACGATGATAATGTTTGTGAGACCGGGACCGATCGCCCCGATAATGGCAATGGCAATGAGGATATAGGGAAGAGAGAGCATGATGTCGGTCAGGCGCATGATGACCAAGTCGATCTTTCCTCCAAAATATCCGGCTACAACCCCAAGAAATGTTCCCATAATGCCTGAGACAAGTACCCCTGCAAATCCAACAATCACTGAGATCCTTGCTCCATAGATGATGCGGCTGAGAATATCCCGCCCCAAGTTGTCTGTGCCAAGAAGGTAGGCAAAAGAACCCCCCTTCTGCCAGAAAGGCGGCTTCAAGGCGTTTGCCAGATTCTGTTCAATCGGATCGTGCGGGGCAATCAGGGGAGAAAAGATCGCACAGACCAGAAGAAGGAGGATGATGAGGGCTGCTGCCTTGGGAATCCTACGGAACTGTTTCTTCAACTTTAGTGTCCGTTCATCCCTTGCAGTTCCTTTCCCTACGTCTATGATGCTAAGGTCTTTGCGGAGTTCTCCTAAACCTCTTCTCAAAAAAAACCTCCGTACTATTTACGGCTCACCCGGGGGTCAGTGGCACTGTAAATGATATCAACCAGCAGATTGATCACCACAAAGAAGGAAGCTGCCACCACGACCGTAGCCTGGATGACCGGAAAATCGCGGTTGTAGATCGCATCCAGCGAAAGCCTTCCAATCCCTGGCCATGAGAAGATAAATTCTGTGATCACAGCGCCTCCAAGGAGTAATCCAAGCTGGAGGGCTACAATATTAAGGATAGTAATGAAGGCATTTCTAAGAACGTGGCGCATGATGACGACAAATTCAGGAACACCCTTTAGCCTTGCATAACGCACATAGTCCATGTCGAGCACATCCAGTATGCTCGACCGCGTTAGGCGGGCTGTTGCCGCTGAAAAGAAAAGGGCCAGGGTTACCGCAGGCAGAATGACATGCTTTGGCCCACCGTAGCCAGAAGGAGGAAACCATCCCAGCTGTACAGCAAAAAGGAGGATCAGCATAATCCCTGCCCAGAAGGCTGGGATCGACTGGCCCAAGAGGGCGAGGGTCATTCCAATTTGATCGAAGATCGTTCCCCTCTTGATGGCTGAAATGATCCCCAAGGGTAAAGCAATGCAGACCGAGATAAGAGTGGCGATAAGGGAGAGGTAGAGACTTGCCGGGATCCGGTCTAAAAGGAGCTTCATCGCCGGTTCCTGGTGACGAAAGGACATGCCGAAGTCGCCCCTGACCACTTTGCTCACATAAACCACAAGCTGAACGTAGATGGGACGGTCGAGTCCGAGATCCTTCGTCAAATAGGCCCGCTGCTCAGGCGTGGCCTCCGGAGGAAGAAGAAGGGCTACGGGGTCACCCAGTACCCGGGAGATCATAAAGGTGATGATGATGACCCCGAAGATCACAACGATCGACTGGAGCATTCTACGGAGGATGTACGCGCCCATCGTTTATTCGTTCCGAGCCTCTCTCTGCCGAGGTAGTTTCACCTCTCCGGTCAAGATCCGGTTTATATCACATGCCCAGACAAAGTCAAAGAATTCAAATCTCCATTGAATGAAGAGCTACTTGCTCACTTTGTTGAGGATCATGAGCTCATCGCCGTGAGCCTGGAAGCCTTGTACTCGCCTGGCAACACCATAATGGTCGATCTGCTGGTGGAGCTAAACAAGCGGGGACTCCTCGTAGATTTCCTTCTGGATCTCCTTGTAGATCTCCAACCGCTTCTTCTCGTCCAGCAGGGTTCGGGCGTTGAGAATCTTTTCCTTCAACGCAGGGCACGTTGATTCTCTTCTCGGCATGTGACCATACCGTTAGCACCGCACTACGTTGTCTTTTTGGAATACCACTTTAACTTCTCGTCGTCCACATCGACTCCCAGTCCTGGTTTCACAGGCAGTGAAATCATGGCCTGAGAAGCCACAAAGGGCTGTGCAATGATGTCATCGGTGAAGGCACCGCTCCCTGCAATCTCGATCGCCGGGGCAAGATTGGGAGCACAGCCCCCAAAGTGAAGCGCCGCTGCCGTCCCGACCCCGGTCTCAATACACCCTCCGAGAAAACAAGGAACCCCCATCGATCGGGCCGCATGGGCGATCTTCAGAGAGGGAGCGAGGCCCCCGCACTTCGCCACCTTGATGTTAATCACATCTGCCGCCTCGGCTTTTATCACCTTGTATACGTCTTGCAACGTGTAAATGCTTTCGTCGACCGCCATGGGCGTGTGAAAGTCCTTCGCGAGCATCGCCATGCCTTCGAGATCCCAATCGGGTAGAAGCTGCTCAATCCACTGGAGGTTATACTGTTCCAAGGCCTCACAGATCTTCACGGCCGTTGCCCGGTCATAACCCTGGTTCCCGTCGACACGGAGTTGAATCGCCGGCCCCACTGCTTCACGGACGACTCGAACCCGTTCGGCATCCTCCCTGGGATCGAGACCTATCTTGATCTTCAGGCACCGGAACCCCTCGGCCACGCGTTGGAGGGCCATCTGCGCGGCCTCCTCGGGTGAAACGATGTCGACCACCTCAATCACCTCTACGGGGTTCTTGAGGGTTCCGCCGAGAAGTTGAGAGACGGAGACCCCGAGGGCCTTTGCCCTCGCATCCTGGCATGCAATTTCGATCCCCGCTTTGGCCATCAGGTTTTTTGGAAGGACAGAATCCATCCTGGAAAGGATAGCTTCAATATCCGAAGCATCCATTCCTATGACCGACGGGCCGAGATATTGGTCAATGACCCAAACGAGCTCGTGCTGGTCGTACCCATAGACAACGTGCCAGGTCGAAGCCTCACCGTATCCGAGGGTGCCTTCATCGGTCGTAATCTTCACAACGGCATGAGGTGAATGGGTCATTGTCCCCAGGGCAATCTTGAAGGGCTTTTTTAAAGGTAAGGCCACTGGAAACGCTTCTACTTTATTTATTCTCATGGTCGACCCCTAACCTAAAAGATCGCAAAGCGCAGAGAGCCTTGCGAATAGCGTCAAAGAAATTCAAGAGATCAACGTGTCCTTACCGTTACAAACCTGTAGGTTCTAAGTGGCAAGTTACCTGGGATTTAACCCCTTTCGTCTCACGCCTTACGTTGAAACTCATTCCTCCCTCTCGAACAATGATAATCCGAACCATTTAGGAAAAAACGGAACGCCCTGAGGTGAAGCGTCCCGTTTTTCAACTTCAATCCTGAGTTTATTGCTTGCTCGTCTTGTAGAGGACGAACTGCTCATCGCCGCGAACCTGGAAGCCGCTCAGCTTTTTGGAAAGACCGTAGTGGTCGATCTGCTGGTAGAGGAAGACCAGAGGCGCGTCTTCGTAAATCTCTTTCTGAGCCTCCTTGTAAAGCTCGATTCGCTTCTTCTCATCCATGGTTGCCCGGGCCTTGTTGATCTTGTCAGCCAGGGACGGAGTCGAATAATAGGAAAAAACCGAATCGGGCGTGAAGTAAGGCTGGAGGTTTCCGTCGGCGTCGTGGAGCGTGTTTCCCCAACCGATGAAACCGATGTCCTGAAGTTTTTTGCCGGTCAGTATCTGGGTGTAAGAACCCCACTCGTGGACCTTCATATCGGTCTCGACGCCAACCGCATTGTACATTCCCGCGATTGCCTGAGAAACCTCTTTGTCCAGCATATACCGGCCGCTGGGAGTGTTAAACACGAGCTTGAGCCCCTTCTCGTATCCGGCCTCCTTGAGGAGCTGCTTGGCCTTCGCAGGATCATAGGGATACGGCTTCAGGGAGGCATCATAGCCGAAATGATACGGTGTGAGGTTGACGGCCATCGGAACGCCGCTCCCCTTCAGGATGTTGTCAATGATCGCCTTTTTGTCCACCGCGTAGTTGAGGGCCTGACGGACCTTCTTGTTCTTCAGTGGCCCCTCGGTCAAGCAGTTCACATAGAGGAACATCACCCGTCCGCTCGGAATGGACTGCACCGTGGCATTGGGTTGATCCTTCATCTGGGGAACGAGGAAGGGTGGGATGTTGGTGATGATGTCGGCATTCCCCGTCTGAAGTTCGGCCATTCGCGTAGCCGCTTCCGGCACAGGCCGGATGATCACCCGTTTCACTTTTGGGGCACCATCCCAGTAGGCTTCATTCGCCTCAAGGATCATCCGATCGTTCCGCGTCCAGCTCACGAACTTGAAAGGCCCTGTGCCCACAGGATGCTGGAAAAAGGTCTCGGCACCTTTTTCTTTGAACAGATCCGAAGGCAGGATAGAAATATTATTGCTCAGTCTTTTCAGCAACAGCGGGTCAGGCGATTTCGTTAACACCTGAAGGGTATGAGCATCTAACACCTTTGTTTCCTTGATGGTGGTATAGAAGGGTGCAAAAAAGGCCTTGGTCTGAGGATCGATCATCCGGTCGATCGAAAACTTCACATCCTTCGCCGTCATCACGGTTCCGTTGTGAAATTTTACGTTTGACCGAATCTTGAATTCCCAGGTTGTGTCGTTGATCAATTTGTGCGAGACAGCCAGTCGTGGTTGCGGAGTCCCCTGCCCGTCCCGGTAGAAGAGCATGTCAAATACCTGAAGGGCGTAGTTCATATCCGTAATCGAATGGTGTTTGGCGAAGTCAGCCGCACTGACCTCCGCTCCCTGGCAGACGACGAGATCTCCCTTGGGCTGCGCGAAGCAGATGCCTGAAGCAATAACCATTCCCAGTGTAAGAAAAACCCAAAGCGTCTTTTTCATAAACCGTTCCTCCTTTTCAAGAAATTTTTGTCTCCAGATAATCCTGATCCCACCGCACTCTTCAAACATCACCCCTTCAGATGGCCCTCCGGAAGAACTGGCCATCCTTCATGACCGCCACGATCTTTTCCTTCTTCTGAAGAATCGTGATGTCTTTCAGCGGGTCTCCCTCGACGACGACGAGATCGGCTACCTTTCCCTTCTCGAGGGTCCCGATTTTTTTCTCCAAACCCAGGACCTTCGAGGCCGTTTGGGTCGTTGCCACAATAGCCTCCATCGGGGTCAGTCCCACCTTGACGAGTAATTCCATTTCTTTTAGATTCTCACCGTGGCGATTAAAAGGAGTCCCGGCATCTGTGCCCATGGCAATCGGAATCTTGGATTTATAAGCTCTCCGAACACTTTGGAGATGGTTTTTCATGACCGATTTCGATTTCTCAACAGCAAATCGGGGAACACCTCCCTTGATCCCCCCTCTAATAATTTGATAGGGGGCACTGAGCGTGGGTACGAGATAGGCGTCCATCTCCAACATCAATTCAATCGCCTCCTCATCCAAGAAAACTCCATGTTCAATAGAATTGATCCCTGCCCAAAGAGCATTTTTAATCCCCTCGGTCCCCATGGCATGAGTAGCCGTCCGTCTCCCTGCCTTTCTCGCTTCCTCCACACCCGCCGTCAATTCTTCCCGGGTAAATTGGGTTGCACCGGGGTCCACCCCCTTGGTCATGACCCCTCCGGTGGCGATCAACTTGATAAAGTTCACACCCATCTTCAATTGTTCCCTAACTGCCTCTCGAACGCCATCCACCCCATTTGTTTCTCGACCGAACTGCCATCCGTGGCCTCCGGTCATGCAGATCAGTCTGCCACTACAGATCATCCTCGGTCCTTGAAGGAACCCTAACTCAATCCCATCCCGAATCGCAATATCGATATAATCCTTCCCCCCCATATCACGAATACTGGTCACTCCGGCTTCTAAGGTCAGCTTGGCATGTTGAGCAGCCTTTAATGTGATCGTGGGTACGGATTCCTTGGCGATGGAAGTCATGGGATCCGAACTCCCATCCAAGCAGAGGTGGACATGGCAATCAATGAGCCCAGGGAGGATGGTTTTCCCTGGGATATCGAATACCGTATCCTTCTTCGAGGATTTAAATCTTTGGATAGGTCCTACAGAGGTAATGGTATTGCCATCGACAGCAACCATCCCCTTCTTAATCAGCTCCCCGGTTCCAATAATAATTTTTCCGTTCATGAATAAGATAGCCATTTCTTCACCTTGTCATTGATCATTGATTATTGGTCATTGGT
>Ga0105100_10002752_pt1 | contig 10233 bp, 7 predicted proteins | sample PPLLak12cMay2015_2_FD_87033 | JGI IMG/M metagenome (GOLD analysis project Ga0105100, IMG submission 87033) | Freshwater sediment microbial communities from Prairie Pothole Lake near Jamestown, North Dakota, USA - PPLs Lake P8 Core (1) Depth... | ecosystem: Environmental > Aquatic > Freshwater >... | reverse complement strand
TCGCAGGGCGTCTTTGAGCAGACGGAGCGCATCCGCTGGAGTGGGCGCGGCCAGGGCTTGCAAGGCGCGCGTCTCGATCATCCTGAACTCAAAGCCTGCCCGGGAAACCTGCTCATAAATACCCGCCAGCATCTCGGCTGCGATTGCCTGCTGGCCCTGCGCCAAGGACAAACGCGCCTGGGCCAGGCCGTACTGTGGGCTAAGCGCAGCCATCTCAATCCCGGCCATGATCTGTTCCGCCCAATGGGTGGCCGAGGCGACATCCCCCTGTGCCAGGGCGATTTTCACGTGGCAGGCGGCTGCATCGGCATGCAGGACGGGCGCCTTGCTTTCGCTCACCACCTGGCGGAGCTCTCGCAACATCTCCTGTGCAGTAGAGAAATCTCCCTGGGCTTGCTTGAGGCTCGCCAGGGCGCGGTAAGCATCTGCCTGGATCATCCGGTTGCCAATATACTGGCTTGCTTTCAGACCTTGCGCCAGGTGCTCTGTCGCGGCTCCGAGGTCATTCCACTCATACAGGATAGCGCCCAGTAACACCTGCGCCTGAGCAGCGGTTGGCGATCCCTGGGCCTCCTGGAGCGCCTGCCGGTAGTACTCCGCGGCCCGGTGCAGCTTGCCCTGCATCATCTGGATTGCACCCAGGAAACCCAGAGCCGTCAACTTGGCGTAGTCATTCCCCGACAAGCGGGCGGCCTGACAGGCTTCCAGGAGTGCCTGCTCTGCCTCCGCCAGTTGACCACTTCTAAAATACGACAGGCCCAGGGTGAACGTGACCATACTCCGGTGCAGAACATCCGACTCCTGGATGAGCGCCAACGCCCGGTTTGCCAAGGCGATAGACCGAGCGAATTCCCCCCGCGTGCGAGCCAGGTAGGCCTGGGCGACGAGAACCTGACCGAGCTTCTCTGCATCACCCTGCAAAGCCCGTTCGGCGCAATCCAGATAGGGTGCGGCGCGGTCGAACTGCCCGGTCAGGGTCAACGCCCAGCCATAATCCCGGCAGAGTTGTGGCCGCTCGAATACCACATCATCAGGCAAAGATTTAAGCCAGCCGAGCAGGGTCATCAACTCACCGCGCCTGAGCATCATGACCGAATGATCACTGATGAGTTCTGCCGCCCGCACCCAGTCTGAGGCTGCTAACGCATGGTGGATCGCTTCAGAGAAAAGCCCCTCGTCGGAAAACCACTGGCTGGCAAGACAATGCAGCTCTTTTTCAGAAATTGTCCGGTTGAATGCAAGCGCTGGCGTAATAACTCCGCGAACAGGTGATGGTAGCGGTACCAGGTGCGGGATTGGTCTAGCGGGACAATAAACAGGTTGGCATGATCCAGACGGTCGAGTAAAACAGCACTACCCGTTCGACCTGCAACGGCATCACATAACGATCCAGACAGCCGGTCGAGGATGGATGTTCTTAGAAGGAAATCTTGCTCATCAGCAGACTGCTGCTCGAAGACTTCCTCGATCAAATAATCCAGCACGTAATGACTGCCGCCTGTGAAAGCCTTGACGAAACCCGGCAAATCCGTGCGTCCCTGCATAGAGAGAGCTGCCAGTTGTAAACCGGCGATCCAACCCTCCGTCCGGCGCTCCAGAGAGGCGACGTCGTCCGCCAAAAGATCCAGGCCCATCACTCGCCGCAGGAAATCCTCACACTCCTCCGGTAAAAAACGTAAATCTTCCTGGCGGATTTCCACCATCTGCCCGCGCGCCCGCAGTCGCGACAATGGCAGAGGTGGGTCCTCCCGTGTAACGATCACCAGGTGCATCGGTGGCGGTCGGTGTTCCACCAGAAAATCGAGCTGTTGGTGAATCGGCAAGGACGAGATAACGTGATAATCATCCAACACCAGGATAAACGAGGCTGGCGCATCTGTGATCTCATTACACAGCGTGGTTAGCATGACCTCAGGAGGCAGCGGTTGGGGGGACTGAAGCAACGTGCGTGTGTTTTCACCGATACGACCGTCGATCTGCTGCAGCGCGGCGATCAGATAAGCGAGAAACCGGGCCGGATCGTTGTCGGACACATCCAGAGAGAGCCAGGCAATTTGGGCCTGGATGTCGTGCAGCCATTCAGTGACCAGTGTGGTTTTACCATAGCCAGCAGGAGCAGAAACCAAGGTAAGTTTCCGGCTTGGATGGAGCCCCTTATCCAGCCTATAGACCAGGCGCGGGCGGAGAACCAGATTGGGGCGTGATAGTGGTACAAATAGCTTGGTGACAAGGATGTTGGGAGACATTTCAGCCTCCGCTTCGGACACAACCTGAGAACAAACTGTTCAATGATCTTCTTGATATAGTATAGCAAATAACTTCAATAGCAAAAAGCCAACTCTTGCCCTATCTGAGGAAGAATTGGCTTTTTGTGAAATTTTTCTCCACCGTGGAGTGGGGACCCACCCTCTCCGCAGGTCGGAAGATCCTCGTTAGCAGCGAAAGCTGCACATTATCACCGGCCTCAATCGCTTGGTGATGATGGACTCAAATGACTGAGGGCTTGCGACTGGCGTGATCTTCACGCCCGGGATCGCTCAGTGTCAACTGGGCGATCTCGCTTTTAAAGTACGGTATTCTCATTTTACTTGCTCCGCAGTTTTTGTCAAGAAATTGTGGGACATCGGCAACTGGATTTCCACGCCGGTACTCATCTGTCCAGTATCTGCCTCTGTGTTACTGTTGTTCCCTTGCGCCTCGCAGCACCCTTTCCAATAACGCCTTTCGGCATCTGGACACAACCCGTCCAGTATAAGGAAGAGTGGTTCGTAGTCCGGGCGGGCTTTCACCCAGATGGCGCGTTTGTACGATAACAACTTCTCGATCCTGTTTTTCTGGGAGGTGATATCCCGGATGAAAGTATAATAAGGACGTAAACCTCTTCACCCACATTCCCCAACAACACATACGCCACCGTTGGTCCTTTTCTGGCACTGCACCCTTATGACTCGCAAACGACACAAGAAAAGTCACGCAAAGACCCTCATGCCCGCCTCTCAGCGCCAGGCGCGCAGTTTGTCTCCTGCCGCCCAGATCGTTGCAAACCGTATTGCCATCGGTGGTGAGGATTACTTGATGCAAAATTTTATCCGCATCATGACAGATTCTGCTCAACTCGCTGAATCGCCGGAGTTCACAAACTTATACATGGATAGCGAAAGAACAACCCGGGTCACTGAGCGTTGGCTGAAAAAGTATGAAAAACGCCTGGCAACAGCTGAAAAGAAGGGTCAAGATGCGCACCATGAGGTCTTCGACGAAATGCGGATCGAAATTGTCGCCGAGCTGGCTACCCCAACCTTCCGAAAAGAAGTTGATGAGCGGCTGCAAACGCTTTTGGATCGGTTGATGCTAACCAATGACCTCGAAAAGTTAGAACTGGTTATGGTGTTGAAACCTATGCTAAGCACAAAGAGCATACCCTGGGGTCTGTGCGGCTTGATCCTGGAAATTTATGGCCGCACAATGCAGCGAGCGATGCAAGAATTTGAAGAGGATCAAGGCTTTTATGATTCCGTGGTGGAAGCCCTAAAAGCTGAAGGGATAGACGACCTTGATCTCCAAACAATCCTTGAACATCCCGATAAACTTGAGCAGGTTGGGCAAAAGGTATTCGAGGCTCAACCGGATTTGCGCCAGCGCGCTGAAAACCAAATCTGGGAAATGGTGGAGGCTTTTGAGGATAAATTGGGACGCGGGGATGTAGATTTGAGCTTGTTCTCCGAAGAAGAACTGATGCTGCCCTTCCAGCGCATTCAAGCAGAGTTTGGTGAACCATTCACACAAGCCCAGCCATCCGAAGAATTGCGAGAGCGCACTTTTGATGCCATTCGCCAAGCTATCAACGAGATCATGACGCCAGAGCGTTTTCGACGTTTCTGCGAAGAAGTGGAGATGACAGCAAAAACCTGGTTCCATACACGTCAGAAATGGGCTGCCGCCCTCCAGTTTGAGCTCGGTTATCTGGATGGGGATCAATACGAAGAAAACAAGTTCGTCCTGGCTGCTTTTATCGGCCAGATTTATCGTTTAGGCAAAGAGCATAAACCAACCCGAAAAGCTAAGAATCGCCATTAAATAACTGCTGTTGAGGCAATCGTTGAGGTATGAGTAAGAGAATCCGACATCCCAAGAAAACTCAGTCTACTATTCTGAATCCGACCACAAGCCTAAAGATCGGCGACTGCATTATCGTCAAACCTGGCGTCAAAGACCCCGACTATGGCATCGATATCGGCGGCTGGCAAGGCCGGATTACAGAAATCGAGTCCTACCAGTCCGGCCAGGTGACCATCACATTCCAATGGGACAGCCAGTCGCTCAGACGCATGCCCGCATCTGCAATCCGTCGGAGTGAAGAAAAGGGGTTAGATTGGACGACTATGGGTTTATACCCTGAGGATGTCGAGCTTGCGGAGCCGCGTGACACACAGGCTGATGTGGACGCGCTCATCGAAGAGCTATCCGCGGTGCACACCTGGGATTACCTGGGCAGACAAGGCCAACGCATCCACAAGGTATTACAGGATGCCGATGACGATCTGGAAGCCTTCGAAGCCTGGCAAGAGTACCTGGAAGCGCACCTGAAGCTGACATTTGATGCAGTTGTCACCGAATACCAGGAACGCGGTCCTTTACAAGCTGGCGATCAGGTAAAAGTTGTCGACTTCGAGGGCGTGGAAGATCTATTTGGTGTGCTGGTCAACATCAAGGCCGGGCGCAATTCATATGTATTCCCTCTTTCTGACCTGAAGGCGACCAATGAAAAATCGGCTAACTTTACCTTAACCGACGATTACGCCGTCTGGTTTGCCAATCGCTAAAGGAGTTTGTGATGTCCCCGAAAACGAGAAGCTTATCAGTGCCTGAAGCCATGCAACCTCGCCATAACGAAATTACAGCGCTAACGGATGTACTGTGTCAAGAGAAACTGAATGAAGAGTATGCCCAGTTGTGCCGCGAGATGACCGCCGCGCTGGCGCGCAAGCGGCCATCTCCTTTGATGGGCGGGCATGCCAAAAGTTGGGCCTGCGCTATTGCCTATACGGTCGGCTCGGTCAATTTCCTGTTCGATAAAAGCCAAACCCCACATTTGCGCGCAGATGAGTTGTGCGCCTGGTTTGGAATATCCAAAAGCACTGGGGGAAACAAATCCAGCCAGATCAAGCGGTTGCTCAAAATTGGGCTAATGGATATGCAGTGGACTTTACCCAGCCGCATAGATGATAATCCAATGGCCTGGATGGTGATGGTCAATGGCCTGATTGTGGATGCCCGCTCGCTGCCGCGTCCATTGCAAGAAGAAGCTTACCGAAAGGGGTTGATTCCTTATATCCCCGGGAAAAAGGATATTGAATGATCAAGCCTGGCAGCAAAGACCGTAAAGCCTATATCGTGATCACCGGGCTAGAGTTGGATGAACTCCAGCGTTTTGTCTGGATGATGGTTGAAAGCTTTGGATTGGATCGCCGCATTGCCAACTACCAGGGCGTGCGGCCCATCGGGCTTTGGCGTTGGGACCTTGAATGCCTGGTGGATGTGATTGACTCAGTACTGGATGATCCCGAATATTACTCCTCCCGGGATACTCCTGAATACCTGGCGATCAAGGCGTTGCGTGACCGGCTGCTAGCAGAAGGAGATGCTTTGTAAGCTGAGTTATAAACATATCTTCGTAAAGAAAGAAGCATGGCAAACCCTCGAAAAACCACCTCTGACCGCCTGGCTCACATCCGCGCCTATCTGGAGAAAAAGACCAAGCCCGAGTTGGTAGCTCTGCTACTTGATCTGGTGCAGGATATGGATGAGCCAACCCGCCAGCGCTTTTGGGAACACCTGGCCCCACCCGGGATGGCAACCGCCGATCTGCGCTATCCATCCGCAGAGGATTTCCTGGCCGAATTGGAATCTTTCGCCGAAGAAGTATCCGAAGGGGAATATTACGACGAAGAAGCGGCAACGTTTTATGGTGAAGACAATTACAATGAATACGATGACTACGATCCTGACGACCATACCGGGGTAAAAGCGCTGCGGGCTTTCTTTCACGAGGCCGACTCTTACTTCGATGCAGGGCAGTACGTTGTGGCTGCGGAAGCATATGATATCTTGCTTGACCTGACGTCAGGTGAGACTTACGAAACCCTGGGTTTGCCTGACCCGCTGGAATTCTTACCGCAAGACGAACGCCAGGTGGTTAGCCGCTATTTTGTCGCCTTGCAAGCCTGCCGGCCACAGGAAGAGTTTTTTGATGAGGCGCTAAGTTTCCTGGCGCGCCACGAACATGCAGCCGACCTGGAGCGATTTTTAGATCTGGTTGGGAGCGAGCGCCGGCTTGAACTGCAAGCCCACCTGGAGGCCTGGGCAGACCGGCACATTCAAAGCGCCTGGTCAACGCCTTTTTATGGCCTGGCTTTTCAACTGCGCCTGCTGTTGGATTTCTATAAGCTGGATGGGCGCGTTGACGAAATGCGCTCATTATGGGTACGCTTTCGCCGCCTGTACCCGGCCTGCTACACTCCATTGCTGGCTGAGCGGCAAGCCGCCGGCGATTGGGAAGCGGTGACCAATTACGCCCAAGAAGCTCTCGAAGTCGCCCGTCCCCCGCGCCCGGCTTATTACCTTCGCGAATCATGGGATAGCCCGCACACACTTTCGTTGCGCGGCTACCTGGCGCGAGCTTATTCCGCTTTGGGTGACACTGTGAAGGCGTTCGATCTCTACCGCCCGGCCTTTGATGACGTACCTTGCTTTGAAACCTATTCCCAAGCCCGGAAGCTGGCCGATGCCGTCTCCACTACAACAGGTGCTGCATTTACAGCCGAGGCGATCGACCGACTGCGTCAACTGGGAGAGCGCCAGCGATATCTACTGTGCCAGGTGTATCTCAGTGAAAGCCAGTTCGATGAAGCTTACTCGTTAGTTGCGTCATTAATAGGGTACCAGGGCATGGAAGAAAGCAAACTGGTTGCCAAAGCACACCTTTTGGCTGCGCTTGGCCCAACGCCAGATGAGCGCATGGGCAGCAACCTGCGCGATTTCTATGCCAAAATCGAGCGGGGCGAAACGGAACCGTTGCGTTTTTTGCGCGATGCTTTGCCGCACACGCCGGCAGTATCACGGACTACTGAACTCGAACGATCCGAAGCCATTTACCGCCGCTTGATGCAGGTCCATATTGATAACGGGCGCAAGACATACGCCGCGGGCGCTTATTACTGTGCCTTGTTGGGCGAAATCGCTTTCCACGAAGGCCGGCTGGCGGCGTTCAGGCTATGGTATGAAAAATATATGGAAGCCTATAAACGGTTCCGCTCTCTACGCGCTGAGATGGATATGAAAGTGGGACCAGTATTGCGCAGCCGGTCTCCAGAAGATCGCTGAAACGCAATGGAGTAAAATAAGATCGAGCTTACAAATCCTCCAAAGCCAATTGTACCGGCTTACTCGCATCTTGTAACTCGATCTCGTATCCAAGTGCCTTATAACCAGTTCGTCGCCTTGTGTGCATTTTGGCTAACACAGGCACTTCAAAATCCACATAGTCGTAAATGATCACTTCCTGTTTGGCTGCATTCATACGGTGCAAACGGCCAGCATATTGGGTTAGTGTGCCGCGCCAGGATATTGGCAGCGCCAGGAACAATGTATCCAACCGTTCATCATCAAAACCTTCGCCCAGGTAACGCCCCGTTGCCAGGATTACCCGCGATTGATCAGCCGGGACGCTGGCGATTTGGTCTGCCAATTTACGGCGCTGCTTTTTGCCCATTCCGCCTTTCATCACAAATACATGCGCCACTCTATCAGCCAGTAAAGCCCCCAAAGCGTCTACGTGTTCTCGGCGCTCAGTTAATAGCACAGGGAATCGATGTGCTTGAATCGCAGCCACAACATCGTCAACGACCATCCGGTTTCGCAAATCATCATTGGCCAGCAAGGTATACACTTCCTGGATGGATTGAGCAGTCGAATTTTGCAGATGAGGTGGTAGCCGAAAATTAGTTGGTCGAACGATTACCTTGTGGTCAAAGGGACGCTTATCTGCCTGGGAGCGATCGCTAACTTTATACCGCACCGGGCCACATTGCATGAAAATGATCGGATGATGCCCATCCTTGCGCGTCACGGTAGCCGATAAACCGGTTATATATTTTGCTTTGCATTGACGCACCACCTGCTCAAAGCTGACGGCTGAAATGTGATGGCACTCGTCAACCACCAGGCACCCATAATTTCCGACGATATCATCCACAACCCCATCCTGGCTGAGGCTTTGGATCATGGCGACATCAAGCTGACCGTTTGGATTGTGTTTGCCGCCCCCGATCTGACCAATCTCTTTTGGCGAAAACCTAAGAAACTGGCTCAAAGCTTGAACCCACTGGTCAAGTAGCTGGCGGCGATGAACGATCACCAGGGTGTTCACTTGACGCTGAGCAATTAAGTAAGCGGCTACCACCGTTTTACCAAAAGCTGTCGAAGCAGCTAGGATACCCATCTCGTGTTGCAGCAAAGCGTCGGCAGCTTGTTGTTGTTCAACGCGCAAGGCTCCATGAAATTGAACATCCAACCGTGATCCAATGCAGCGGTTGTCGGTCAGGTTTACCTTGATGTTTAGCGAAGTCAACAAGGCAAGCAATTCATCCAGACAGCCCCGAGGGAGCCCCAAATGTTTCGGAAAATCTTCACAACAACTGATAACGCGCGGTTTACCAAAGGTGGATAACCGCATTCCTTGCGCCTGGTAGAATTCTGGATTTTGAAAGGCAGCCAGGCGAATCAGACGATTGCGTAGAGAAGGTGTCAGATCTGCTTTGGGGATATAGATTTGATTACCCAGCACCAGGTCAAGCTGCTCAGGCAGGGGTCCAACCACTGGCTGTTCGGCCCGCTTTCTGGATGGAGGCATAGCCCAGGGACGATCATCTTCTTCGTCGATCACCGGTAACCGAATGCCCAGCAATTCATCCTGTTTATCGGCTCGCCTGACAATAGTATCTACTTCCGATCTGCTCATCCGATGCAAAGAAGCAAGAAAAGCCCATTGATCAGGGTAAGGATCGAACTGTTCATTCATAAATACGCTGTTGTTGTTTTCACGTGGCTTCTTTTGCAACGGCAGCGCGATTAGATTTCCAAAGCCCCCTCTGGGCAGTGTATCCTGGCTGGGAAAGAATCGATCATAGGAATCCAGCCCGATCTCCGGCCGCCGCTCCATGGTTTGAGAAAGTAAGAATGCCCCTATCTGACGAGCCAGAACTGCTGGAACTGGTTCGGCGAAGAATATCCAAATATGCCCACCATTACCTGAACGTGACCGCTCCAGTGCGGCGGGCACATTAAATTGCGAAAGGGTTTCCAAAAAAGCACGAACATCTTCCTGCCAGGATGCTTTATCGAAATCCACTGCCAGAAACCAACAGGTTTCATCTGGCAGCATCGGATAGACACCGATCGTAAAGTCACGCCCTGATTTATCTTGAGGATCGAGGCCTTGAAGGTGGTTGCAGACAACGACATCTGTGATTGGAAGAAATTCGCGGTGGGCACAGTTTTCGCAACGAATCTTTGGTTTTTCGCAAATCCCACTAATCCACTCATTGCGGCAAACCGGCTGATAGCCTTTCTTACCCGTCCTCACACTTTCAAAGCGCCTGGGATACACATCCTCACGCCCGCGAAACAGGCGACGGAAGAGAGCTATCTTCTCTTCTTGAGAGGATTGGTTGGTGACAATTTGCTCGCTATCACCAACACACGGCGCTGCAATCGGCCGGAGCAGAGTCGCTCTTTCATGTTGTAATTCTGCTAATCGCGCTATGAGTTCAGATTGGCGGGTGTTCAGTTCTGAGAGTTCCGCCTCGGTTGCAGCGATCAAAAGGTTGATATCGTTCAGGTCTCTCATAATCGGGATTGTCTATTGTTTTATACGTCACATCGGCACGTATGACCAGCTTCAACTTGATAACTCGGGAGATTCCCGGTGCATAACAACCGATTTCGGAAATTATCGGAAATTATCGGAAATCAGAATGTAATAGGTGGCGCGTTTACTGCCCATTTGGCGTAACAAGCCCAATTTCTCTAGCTTAGAGAGGTCATTTTGGGCCGTCCGCTGCGTGATTTTTCCGCCAGAAAGACGTACGTAGTCTGCGCTGGTAATCTGGCCATGTTGGCGTAGGTATTCCAAGGCAGCCTGTTGGCGAGGGTTAATTTCTGGTAATACTCCTA
>Ga0105100_10002750_pt1 | contig 10234 bp, 8 predicted proteins | sample PPLLak12cMay2015_2_FD_87033 | JGI IMG/M metagenome (GOLD analysis project Ga0105100, IMG submission 87033) | Freshwater sediment microbial communities from Prairie Pothole Lake near Jamestown, North Dakota, USA - PPLs Lake P8 Core (1) Depth... | ecosystem: Environmental > Aquatic > Freshwater >... | reverse complement strand
TTTAAAACAACTATATGCTTCAAAATAGGTAGGGACGAGAGGGACAACAATGATGAAAGTAGAAAACGCGATGTCAAAAGATTTAATCGTAGGATACGTGCCAGGTACCATCCGAGAAGCATTAAAGATTCTTGCGAAACATAATGTCTCCGGGATGCCGATCCTGAAGAAAGACACAAAGAAAGTCGCTGGTGTTCTGACTCGTTCTGATATTTTCAAAAACCCAGATGAGGAACAGATCGCGTTGATCATGAGTACAAAACCATTCACGGTCATGAAAGACGACGACTTATCCACAGCAGCAAAAATTCTGTATGAGAACCGGATCCATGGTCTTCCTGTAATCGACAAACGAAAGAATCTAGTCGGCATTCTCAGCCCCACTGACGTCCTGAAAGCCCTGGATGATTCTTATGACGATATCGTGGATAATTATTTCACAAGAAACCTTGTCCCAGTGTACCAAGAAACGCCTATTACCATAATTATGGAGATCATTAACGTCACCAGCGAAACCGCTCTCCCAATCCTCAATAAAGAAGCTGAGCTTGGTGGTATCGTCAGCGAAGGTGATCTGTTCAAACTCAGTCATATAAAAGAAAGTGTGTCGCAGACGAACCTTGGCATGGGTGGCGATGAGGATGAATGGACATGGGAAGGAATCAGGGACACGATCCGCCTGTATTACTCGACAACAAAAGTCGATCTCCCCCCAGTCGCTGTCAAAGAAATCATGATCACGAACGTGATCAAGGCCTACAAGAACGACCCGATCTCTGAAATCGCACGCAAGATGATAAAGAACAAAATCAGTCATGTTCCCGTGGTCAGCCCAGAAAACAGGCTGCTGGGAATGGTGACCGATATCGATCTGATGGCATGCATGTTTAAATCCTCCAAATGAATTCCCTTTTCCTAGCGTAGGAGACTTCTGCTGATGCCTCAAGATATTTACGATAAAATCATGATGGTAGCCAAACGCAGGGGATTTATTTATCCTTCTTTTGAAATCTATGGCGGTATTGCCGGGTTTTACGATTATGGACCGTTGGGCTCTCAGCTGAAAAACAATCTCGAGAATCTCTGGAGACGCTTCTATCTGTTGCAGGATAATTGTGTGGAGATTAGCACACCAACGATAACGTTATGCGAAGTGTTGAGCGCATCAGGGCATGTGGAGGAATTTACAGATCTTACTGTTGATTGCAGTCGCTGCAAACGATCCTACAAGGTCGAAGATATCATAGAGAAAGGCATGACTATCGAACAAGCGGTCAAGGAAAACAAAATCATCTGCCCGACCTGCAAAGCCACATTACATGATGCTCATCCGGTCAACCTGATGTTTTCGACAACGATCGGTATCGGCGAGGGAAGGAAAGCGTTCCTCCGGCCAGAGACGGCGCAAGGGATTTTTACGAACTTCCATCTGCTCTACCAATACAGCAGGAAGAAACTACCGTTCGGGGTCGTCCAGATCGGTAGAGGATACCGGAACGAAATCTCCCCCAGACAAGGGACCCTCCGCCAGCGAGAATTCTCTATGGCGGAAGCAGAGGTGTTCTTCGACCCGAAGGACAAGACCCATCCATTGTTTAACTCCATCAAAGAAAAGGAATTGTTCTTATATGATAATGAAAAGGAACTCAAAGTCTCGGTCGCTGACGCGGTCAAAAAGAAGATCATCAACAACCAGGCGTTAGCGTACTATATGTATCTTACCCAAGATTTCCTCTTAACCGCTGGGGTGGACCCAAAGAAATTCCGGTTTCGGAAACACGCGGCAAACGAACTTGCGCATTACGCAGTCGAATGCTGGGATGCAGAGCTGCAAAGTGAACGGTTCGGGTGGGTGGAATGCGTCGGGATCGCGGATCGGTCTGCCTATGACCTCAACGCGCATATCGAGTCTTCTAGTGTGGATATGTACGCGTCACGAGCGTTTGAACAACAAAGGGAAGTCATGATGAAAAAAGTGGTTCCGAAGATGAACGTGCTTGGCCCCCGGTTTGGTGGGAAAGCAGGGAAAATCAAGGAACAATTAGAGCAACTCGATGCTGCAACCGTTCAGAAAATCATGGTCACCGTCGATGGTGAACCCATCGAGATCCCCAAGGATTGCTACGAGATCGTCGAGGTTACAGAAAAACAGACAGGGGAGAAATTCGTCCCACATGTCATCGAACCGTCGTACGGGATTGATCGGATCTTGTATTTTCTCCTTGAGCATAACTATACCGAGGAGAAGAAGAAGGACGAGGAATATACGGTATTGAAACTCAGTCCCAGGGTCGCACCTATTAAAACCGGGGTCTTTCCTTTAATTGGTGACGAGAACCTCATACAGATTGCTAAAAAACTTGATGCGGAGTTGCGAAAGGATGGGATTAGCACATATTATGATGAAAGCGGAACGATCGGGCGGCGGTACGCACGCATGGATGAAATCGGTACACCGTTCTGCATCACAGTCGATCATGACACAATACACGACCACCAGGTCACAATCAGAGACCGTGATACCACCAAGCAAGAAAGGAGAAAAATAGAGGATATCGTACAATACATGAAGGAAAAGATATCCTTGTGACTTTTTTAAAAACCTTTGACTATTTTTTCCACGATTGCCAATGACTCATCGATTTCTTCAGATGAGATATTCAATGGTGGCCGGAATCGTATGGTGACAGACCCACAGGTCAGGACAAGAAGACCATTGGCATAGAGTTTTCCCTGAAGCGCATCTCGTTGCTCTGGGGTCGGTAAATCAAAAGCGCACATCAGACCTTTTCCTCGGGTATTGGAGATCTTCTGCGGGTATTTCTTCTCGATTGCTTCTAATCCCTGCAGCAGGTGTTTCCCCTGGGCCTCTGCGTTTTTCACCAGGTGTTCCTCCTCGATGATCTCCAGGTATTTCTGGCAGCGGACCATGTCGACAAGGTTCCCACCCCAGGTCGAATTCAGTCTGCTAGGAACAGCAAAGACATTCTCCTTGACTTCATCAACGCGATCGCTGACCATGATGCCGCAGACTTGGGTCTTCTTCCCAAACGCAAGGATATCTGGCTCGAAATCGTAATGCTGATACGCCCACATCTTCCCGGTCAGTCCGACTCCGCACTGCACCTCATCAACGATAAACATCATCTCATGTTCATCACAGAGCTGTCTGAGTTTTTGGAAGAATTCCTTCCGGAAATGGTTATCTCCACCTTCTCCTTGGATTGGTTCTATGATGAGAGCAGCGATATCGTCTGGGTTTTGCGCCACCGCATCCTGTATCTGGGTGACCGCGTGTCGTTCTCGTTCCTGTACATCCTTGAGATTTGCGTCGGTCAGTGGGAACCGAATCATTGGGTTGTCAATCCGTGGCCAGTTGAACTTCGTGAAGTATTTTGTTTTGTTCACATTAAAGGTATTTGTCATGGAGAGGGTATATCCAGTCCTGCCGTGGAACGCATCTTTGAAATGGATGACCTGCCTGCCTTTCTTTCCAACGCCCCGGTCCAGGTTTTTCCGTATCTTCCAGTCAAACGCGGTTTTGATTCCGTTTTCTATTGCAAGAGCGCCTCCTGCGATGAAGAAGAGGTGACGGAAGTGTTTTGGCATGGCGTGTTTGGCGAAGCTGTCGACGAATTCAGCCATCTCGACAGTGTACACATCTGAATTCGTTGGGTTGTTCACCGCAAGCTCTCCTATTTTTTTGATGAATTCTGGAGTGGTCATCGCAGGATGGTTACATCCGAGGGGCGCGGTTGCGAAAAACGAGAAACCATCAAGGAAATATCTTTCAGTGCGTGAGTCGTAGATTCGGCATCCTTTGCTTTTTTTCAGGTCAAGGACTAGGTCGAATCCGTCTGCAAGCATGTATTTTCCGAGTGTCGCGTGGACATCTGTCGGTTTCATCGTCATACAATCAGTACTCCTTTAAAATAGGATAGTTCTCTGTTTGAGCGGTATCTTTCCGTGTTATAAAATGATATCGGTCATCTGGTGGTTTCATTAGCATCAATTGGAAAATGGTTCAGTTTTCTCCTTGAAGATTATCCCAATTTGTTCGAGTTCATCAAGGATCGGGTTATAGATCTCTGGGATGACGGGGATATGGACACCAGTTAAACTGATCTGTCTGTTCAGCACCATCTTTACTGCGATTGCAGCGGGGAGCGCGACTGTACGGGCGACAGAGGTGTCTCCATCAGGGATACCATAATCGACCAACGTCGAGGTGATATACTCCTTTTTGGAGGGGTATTCTGCAATGAATTCGTGGTGCATGACGACCATGTCCCGCTCATGCGGACCCATGGACATTTTCTCGAGGGTCAGTACATTGAGGTAATCCAATGGATTGTTCTTCTCTTTGGGCAATGGCTCATTTCCAAACAAGCCAAGCCATCCGAGTCGTTTGATGATCGCTGCATAAGGTTTGAGGTCGAGGTATTTTGCTGTAGCCTCTGGGAGATTGTCTTTTAGTTTTGCACCGATGAGATACCGTGTGAGGTCTCCATAGGTCTTGCCGGTGAAGCCTTTGGGTGGTTCTTCGTTTAACCAGCCAAGCGCAACAATCGCTCGGATGGTCTCGCACCATCCGGTCATTCGGAACGTCCCACGGTACACGGTCTGTGCGTGTTTTAAACCGTAGATGTCTTTGTAGGGGATGGAGTTTCTGTTCGGGTAGTTCTCAAATACACCGGTTCCTTTGACATCCTGTAAATAGTAGTTTTCAAAGAGCTGTTCACCAGGGATGGAGACATCTTTGCCGTTCTCCAGCCATTTAGCCGCATTCCGGGACGCGAGAAGAACACCTCGGGGCGACCAGGAGAACTTGTACCCAAACGGATTGTTGTTCGCCTCATGGGAAGGTAGCGCACCAGTCGTTGACTTGAAGCTGACCACCGTTCCATTCTTTTTTTCGACATCATGGATAATTCGCATCGCGGACATATGGTCTATCCCGGGGTCTAGACCGCATTCATTCAGGATAAGGATGCCTGCCGCCTTTGCTTTCGTGTCCAGGGTTTTCATCGCATCGCTGACGTAGGAGGTGGTGATCATCTGTTTTTGATGTTTTATGCACATCTCTGCGACTTTCACATGATAGGTGTATGGTAAGAGGCTCACCACAATGTCTGCTTTGGAGACTAGGGCTTCTACTTTTTTCTCATCGTTGACATCTAATGAGACTGCTTCCCCCTGCGGGTGTCCATCGATCATCTGTTCTGCTTTGCTGACGGTTCTGCTCGCCATGATCACATGATACTTTGGTTGATCTAACAGGTATCGTATCATCGGTCGGGAAACCATGCCTGCGCCTAGGACAAGGATTGTGTTCATCGTTTCTGCCTCCAGAAATGGAAAAATCTACAGCAGCGAAACAAGTGACCTTATAAATATTTGTTGATGTACTGATACGAAGGGGTCAGCTTCCCTTGATAGAGGATCACCGCATTTTTTATCTCAGCAGGTAACCGGACTGCCTCGAAATCTGGTGCGGTGAAATCAGCGGTCATGATCTGAGGGACAAATCGGAGAAGGACTTCGCTGAACGATTCTGATGATTCTTTGGGTAATTCGCAGGGGAGATTATCCACCGCCATGACGACCACACCCTCCCCGTCGTAGCCGTCCTTGATGGTATCGGTCGAAGGGTTGTAGACAAAAACAGGGTTATCCGGGGTAGTCGTCTTCTCCGTAAACTCAACCGCACCGTTCACATCTGCACTGATGTCACCAATCACCTTCAGTCGTAGTGTTTTTTTGGTTTGAAAGAGTTGTTTCATATAGGTCTTGGTGAGAAGACGGGGATATTGAGTGCTCCAGAAGATGCAATTCATCAGAATGGTAAGGGAGGGGACATACTGTTCAAAAGTGGACCGATACCTCTCAGGATGGGTGTAGTACTCCTGCAAATCGAATGTCTTTCCCACTTTAATTGGCTCTACCATGTGTTCTTCCTTGAACACTACCTTATAGATCACCTTGTTCGAGGGATTCTGAAAAACAGATTCGATATCCTTAGGATGTATCTCCTTGACAGGAAGGATATCCAGGATCTCCTGTGCACCAATCGAGACATGACCATATCCAGTCACCCCGATGATCAACGGTGTCAACGAAGCAGGCAGACTCTTTGTTTTGATTTCTTTGCCGACCACAACCAGATGTTTTTTTATGTCCGCGAGATCCTTGTAGTGAATCGTCTGTTTCATCTTGTTAAACGGAGAGTCAATATACTCTGCGTGTAAGCGCCGTCCGAACGTCCATAACGTATCAACCATGCCAGCAAGACCAGCGTATCTTCCGAAGAACACCAGCCGTCTTCCTTTCGCATCGACGATTCGCTCATAGTCTATCAGAGTGCATCCCATGTCCATCATTTTTTTAAGCATCGGTATGTTATGTGGTTGACCTTTGATGGTATGGGAGAAAAAAACGTAAGTCTTGTCTTTCTCAAAATAGGTAAGAGGAATTTCCTTTACCGCAAAGACGACCGAGCTTGGTGAGAGACTTTCTTGTACCTGGGCCCCAACCTTCCGATAGTCAGTATCTTTAAAGACGCGGATGGGCGAGGGTTGTACAACAGTCCGGATCCCATGCTTCGCTTGTAATTCCTGGATATGTTTGGGAGTGAGAGGCACCCGTTGCTCCCAACGGTTTTTATCTTCTCGTCGTATGCCAAGCGTCGTAGACATGTGATACATCCACGACACCCCATCTGTTGTCATTTAATAGGTTTTCCGGACGACTTCTCTCGAGTGTACAACATGAAATCCATTTTTGAAAAAGAAAAAAAGGTGAGGAGAGAGGGAAGAAGGGAGGAGAAGGAGGAAGGGAGGTTTCCCTCTCTCATCTGCGCTTCAGTATGAACTACGACAGGCTGATGCTGGATATCTCGCTGAGATCCCCCTCAAGACTGTTCATCTTCACCATCGAGTCGGAGATCGTGTACAGAACATCCCCGATGAACAGGGTCCTGGTGATATCGGTGCTCGAGGATCCCCAGTACCAGTAGTAATCCTCTGAATGTTGCATCTGCTCTGTGGTCTGATGGGTAATCCGTCCTTGATAGTTGAAGCCGTCCTCGAGGCTGAGCCGGTAGACGTATGCACCCTGGAAGGTGAATTGTCCCCAGTCGGACTCGAATTCCGTAATAACGCTGTCGTTGACTGAATCTAAGGTTTCCTCAGGTATCTCGTAGAGGCTTACTGGGATAACCAGGAGGTTTTTTTCTCTGTCGAAGAGGAATGCTTTATGGTCATAGAGCGCGGGACTATCTGTTCCGCGGTTCCCAATGACGATTTTGTATTCCTCAACAGGGTTCTCGATATCGCTGACGTCGAAGAGGGCAATTTTCAAACCAAGGATAGCGGTGTAATACACTGCTCCTGTTGTATGGACTTTGTCAGCATCGATGCTGGGGTCAACCTCTTTTCCGATCCCGATGATATGGGTCTCATCGTAGGGATGCAGATACTCGGAGTACCCTGGGATCTTCAATTCACCAAGGATCCGTGGGTTGTACGGATCTGAGAGATCAATCGTAAAGAGGGGGTCAACCTGGACAAAGGTCACAAGGTAGGCGCGGTCCCCAAGGAATCGTGCCGCGTAGATAGATTCCCCTGGTGCAATGTTCTCGATTTCTGAGACCTGTTTGAGGTCGCCATCAAGGATGTAGATATTGTTGCTAGTCTGCGAGCCTTCTATCCAGTTGTTCCCTGAAGTGGTTGCGATCCGGAAGAATCCGTTGTGCTCATCCATGGAGAATTGATTCAGGATAACACCAGGGACTTCCCCTTGTGCAGTGTAGGAGATATCACCGGTATCTATCGCGATTTTATGCAGGATGGTTGTCTCTTGATCTTCAGATGGTGAGCCTTCTGCCCCTGTTCTATAGAGAACTGGGTAGTAAGGGTAATGGATAGATGCAAGGAAAATGTTGTTACGTGACACATACATGGTTTGGCTGCTTCCAAGCATGAAGCTTTTCTCCACTACATCATTGGTGTCAAGGTTCAGGGAGATCACATGGGTCATGGTGTCGGAAAGCTCTGGGACATCGACGTAGTAGATATCATCTGCGGCGATGCTTTGGGTTTCGTTATCAATCTTGATCTCTGGAACGTTCAGGGTATAGTTCGTGTCATCAACAGCATAGAGGATGTTATAGGTATATTCGGTTGCGACCAGGTAGACGTATTCCCCGATCAAACGGGCATCGAAGTAACCCCCGTCAATCCGAATCTCCTTTACCAGGCTTGGGGCTGCTCGTTCGCTAATGTCATAGACGTTGAGAGCGGTCTGTGAGATCCCACCCCACCACATACCGAGCTGGGAGGCATCTACTTTCATGTCACGCTCAAGAAGAGGATATCCATAATATCCTCCGGCGTTTCCGAAGACCACCAAGCGATCTCCTCTGATGAAGATGTTACTGATGGAGACGTTCGTTATCCTAATCTTCGCGAGGATCTCCGCTTCGAACACCGGGTATGCCCTGATGATATAGACGGTCTGATTCGCGACGACATACAGGTAAATCCCATCGGTTTTCACGATATCAGGCTCGTCCACACCAGCGACCTGCACATTGGTCGTTGAATAGGAAGGAGGCGCCTCACCACCCCCTAAGGTTGATTCAGCAGTAGCTGCAGCATCCTTTGAAAACATAACATTTGGGGAATCGTATAAACGCCCCTGGTTTCCATTCGCAGTAAACCGTTTCTCCAAGAAGGAACGCAGGTCGTCATACGAGTCGAACGTATTGAGTTTATAGGTATAGGCTCCTTTATCCAGTGGCGAAAGGGTTATAACTGCCACAAGACTTGCACACACTAGCAGGCTTACAATCAATATTCCTGTTATTTGAGTGGTTTTATTTTCCATAGCGATCACATCTAAGTTTAATTCTGGTTATATCTGTCAGTCTTTATATAGTGTCTGAAAACGTTTGGGAAAAACCAAACAACTCATCGGTATTGTTTCAGTCATCCCCAGTATAGCTATAAATAGCACTATGTCATCATAGAGCGATGATGGGAAAAACAAAGGTCATGAAGAAGACCGATGTGCTCAGTGCATCAGAGATCGGCCAGTATCATTTTTGCTCCTGTGCATGGATGCTGCAACGATGCGGCTATGAGCCTAAGTCGCCCTCTTTAGAATCAGGAAAGCAGATTCACGTTGCACTAGGTAATACCATCGATGGGTTTGAGACAAAGATCCGCTTTGCACGATGGGTCGCGATTCTTGGTCTTCTGTTGTTCAGTGTCGCAATCGCCCTGCGTCTCATCGAGGTGATCCTATAGACTTCTTGGCTCTGAGTATTATTCTGATGATTGGTGCAATTCTTCTTATTGCGATCGCAGCATGGATTCGATTGTCCGTGCAAAAGGAAAAAAAATCCTATGGGATTCCGAAGGGACTCATCCTGTATTCTGATCTCAATGTTCCTGCTACACCGCTCTTCTCAAATCGTTATCGTCTTACAGGAAAACCAGATTACATCGTCAGAAAAGAAAACCAGTATATTCCTGTAGAAGTCAAATCAGGAAAAGGACCGCATCCTCATCAGAGCCAGGTGCTGCAGCTTGCCGCGTATTGTCAAATCCTCGAGGACACTTCAGGGATATTCGTCCCAGAGGGAATCCTTGTATATAATCATGTACCATATACGATTCGTTTTGATCCGAAACTGCGCTTTGAACTTGAATCCGTGATGAAAAACATGCGAGCGTCGCTTCGATGCGGTGTTGTGCAGCGGAATCATAACGAACCAGGGAGATGTCATCATTGCTCTATGAAACAGTATTGTATCGATAATATACTAGATACTTCCTAATTCCATAAAAATAATATACTTATCTTGTATTGTAACCAATCCATCTGAGAACGCTATGGGATAGTGTATGATGAAAGGTCATGGCATCGGTTTCGGAAAGGCTATTTTGTTTAATGAACACTTTGTCGTCTATGGGATTCCATCGATTGTGTCCGCGATTGGAAACTATACGGTCGCAAAAATCGAACCGTATGACCATGGGGGATTTACTCTGTTGGATAAGCGTCCTGCAACACCGAAGTATAAGGAGGATAAGCTATCCCAGCAGAAGGAATCCTTTGAGCTGATGTTTAAGAAAATGGGTATCGATCTTTCCACCAAAGGAGTCAGCATCACGCTTGAAGGCAATCTGTACGCTGCTAGCGGTATTGGCGCGTCTGCCGCGTCCTGTGT
>Ga0105100_10002749_pt1 | contig 10234 bp, 8 predicted proteins | sample PPLLak12cMay2015_2_FD_87033 | JGI IMG/M metagenome (GOLD analysis project Ga0105100, IMG submission 87033) | Freshwater sediment microbial communities from Prairie Pothole Lake near Jamestown, North Dakota, USA - PPLs Lake P8 Core (1) Depth... | ecosystem: Environmental > Aquatic > Freshwater >... | reverse complement strand
AGACCGGCGGCCTGATGATTGGCCTGTTCGAACCAGTAGCGGGTCCCTGGGGGATGAAGGGTATCCCGCAGGGTTTCAGTTTTGGCGAGATCCAGCCGGATTGGGATCGGCTCTCACCCTATCTGGAAGTTGCCATGGAACGCATTTCGGCAGTGAAGAACGCCGGCATTCATAAATTCTTCTGCGGACCGGAAAGCTTCACCCCAGACATGGGTCCTCTGATGGGGGAAGCACCTGAGCTTAAGAATTTCTACGTAGCTGCCGGTTTCAACTCGCTGGGGATATTGCTGGGCGGAGGAGCCGGGCAGATTATGGCCCACTGGATCGTGGATGGCTACCCGTCCGTAGATACCAGTGAAATCGATATTGCCCGCATGCAGTCCTGGCAAAATAACCCCAAGTATCTGTATGATCGTACGGTCGAAATGCTGGGCTTCATGTACAAACCGGGATATCCCAACAGCCAGTTCAGCTCGGCGCGTGGCGTCCGCAAATCCCCATTGCACGAGCGCCTGGCAAAGCAGGGAGCCTATTTCGCTTCCTATGCCGGCTGGGAATATCCAGACTGGTATGCGCCCCAAGGTATCGAACCCAGGGTTGATTACAGCTGGAAGCGCCAAAACTGGTTTGAGTACCGCGCCGCCGAGCATAAAGCTGCCCGGGAGGGCGTGGTTTTGATCGATTACAGCGTGATGTCCAAGTTCCTGGTGCAGGGGCGAGATGCTGAAAAAGCACTCAACCAGATCTGTGCAAATAATGTAGCTGTACCGGTAGGGCGATGCGTCTATACTCAGTGGCTAAACGAGCGAGGCACCATTGAGGCAGACCTGACCGTCACGCGTCTGGCAGAGGATGCCTTCCTGGTGGTTTGTGCAGATGGAGCCTATACGAGTGTCAAAACCTGGCTCAGCCGCCACATCCCACCTGATGCGCATGCCTTTGTTACGGATGTAACTGCGGGATATTCCATTCTAAATCTCCAGGGACCTAAATCTCGCCAGTTATTAAGCAAAGCAACCCACGCAGATCTGTCTAATCAGGCCTTTCCCTATCTTAGCATGCAAGAGATTGATATCGGTTATGCCCTGGTCAAAGCCATGCGGATCACCTACGTGGGTGAATTAGGCTGGGAGCTTTATATCCCCACCGAGTTCACTCTTAATGTTTTCGACATGCTTATGGAAGCGGGTCTGGAGGTGGGCTTGAAGCTGGCTGGGCTGCAAGCCCTGGATAGCCTGCGGATGGAAAAAGCATACCGGGATTATGGGCACGATATCGATAATACGGATACGCCGCTTGAGGTCGGGCTTAATTTTGCGGTGGATTATGAAAAACCGTGTGGATTCATTGGCCGTGAGGCGCTATTGCGCCACAAAGAGAGCGGACCACCTAAGTATCGCCTGGTGCAGTTCCTTCTAGAGGACCCAGAACCGCTCCTGCATTATAGCGAACCCATCTACCGGGATGGAGTTTTCGTGGGACACGTCATCGCTGGCAGCTACGGACACACTCTCGGAGCGGCAGTTGCTGTGGGGCATGTGCGGAACGAGGATGGCGTTACGCCGGATTACATCAAAAGCGGTACTTATGAGATCGATGTGGCTGGGGTGCGCTACCCTGCCAGGGCATCTCTCCGCCCGCTGTATGACCCAAAGAACGAGCGGGTCCGCGCTTGAAAAATGGACTAATGTTAATGTACGTAAAACATGTTGAAAACTCCAGCTCTGATATTGATGAGGTCTAAGCTGGAGTTTTCTTTTTCCACTCTTCGTTACTTCCATCGTCCCTTAATTGTGGTTGATAATCAAATCCCAATTGGACCTACAGCTCGATGCGCTGGAAGCGCCACAGCGCTACCAGAATGAACACGATGCTCAAGGCAGCAGTGGAGATCAATTGCGAGACAAAGATCACCGGCAAGGCCATTCCCTGCTCAACCATCAGGGCTATACCTTCCATGGACAACGGCAAGACATAGTTGATCGGTGGGAAAAAATTTCTGATCAGCAAGCCGCCAAACATGACTCCGAAAGCGACCCCCAGCACCGGACCGCGTGACTCGAACAGGACGCCCAGCATGATCACCAGACTCAGGTAAAAGAACAGCGCCAACAGGACCACCCCTGCTCCGACCAGGAAGGGCACCAGGGGAACTAGCTGACCGGTCGCCAGGAATATCTCGACCAAGGTGACCAACCAGGGCAAAGCGACAATAAAGACCAACGCGCCAATGGTGTTTGACAGCAGCTTGGTCAGGATGAAACCCTGGCGCGCCGCCGGCTTTGAGAGGATCCAGGCTGCCGTTCCGGACTGTTTCTCCTGGATGATCTCATCCTGTGCCAGGATGATCACGCCAATGGTTCCGGTCATCACTATGATGCTGAAATACATCATCACGCCCCCCACTTCGGGTGGGAGCCCTGCGAACACTCCATCTGCAGTCGGTTTGAGCTCAGGGTAGATGGATGCGAGCGCTGGTAAGACGAACAATGTTAAGGCAAGGAAGCCATTGATGATGATCAGCCAGATCAAAAACTGCCACAGCCAGCGGCGGGTGCAAAACCATTCGCCCAGCTCTTTGGCGAGCATATTACCAAACCCGGCCAGCCAGCCACTGCCTCTAGCAGGCAGCAGACCCTGGCGGGCGGCCAGGCGTAGATCGCGAGTTGTTTGAGGTTGCGTTTGGATTGTCATTTTGAATTCTCCTTTTCGACTAGTTCCAGGAATACCTCTTCCAGGTTGTACGTTTTGCGCCCAAAGTGCTTCACCTTGAGGCTGCGGTCTTCAAGGATCAACCGCAGGAGCAGGTCTTCGGCCGCGCCGTCATCGCTCACGCTGACCTGCCAGGATGTCAGGCTGCCTTCCGCCTCCAAATTTAGGTTTTGCACCCAGGGCTGTCCGGTCACCCGGTCCCGAGCACCTACAAGCGCCGCTTCTGCCTCGCTCTTCAGGGTGATGTCATAAATGGCAGAGCAGCCATCGCCTGCCAAAAGCTCACTGATGGGAGCTTTGGCGATCAGCTTGCCCCGGTTCAGGATGGCCACCGTATCACTCACCCGCTGCACGTCATCCAAAATGTGTGTGGAGTAAAAGATGGTGGTGTGCTTGCGCAGCTTCTCCATGACCTCCAGCACATCATGGCGGCCCATGGGGTCGAGCGAAGCAGCGGGCTCGTCCAGAATCAGCAGGTCGGGATAGTTCACCTGAGCCTGGGCAATACCCAGGCGCTGCCGCTCTCCGCCCGAAAAGCCGCGCACCGGTCGGTCGGCCTTGTCCTCCAGACCCACCAGTTCGAGCATCTCTTGCACCCGCGCTTCGATCAGGTCTTTTGGTCCGCGGTAGAAGAAGCGCGCCGTGTAGCCAAGGATCTGGCGGGCGGTCAGGTGCTCATAGTAGCGCGGCTCCTGAGCCAGGTAGCCAGTACGCTTGCGAATCGCCACGCTGTCGCGCTGCACATCATGCCCAAAGATGGTAGCCTGACCCCCGCTAGGCTGGATCAGGCCGAGTAGAATCTTGATGGTGGTGGTCTTGCCCGCCCCATTGGGTCCCAGGAAGCCGAAGATCGAGTGCTGCTTCACGGACAAGTCAATGCCTTGCAGGGCATGCGCTTCCTTGTAGACCTTGCTCAGGTTGTGGGTTTCTATTACCAGAGAATTGGAGGTGTCCATTTTTTCTAACTCCTTTCACAGTGATGAATATGCTCCTACATTCGATCGTTGAGTTCATGCTGCCAAATCAGTCTGAACTCCTCGAAAGCAATCCAATCCGATTGGTCAGTGATCTTATCCGGCGCAATCCGGATGACACCGATCTTTTGAGCACAATCAAATTGGACCAGCAAGACCTCTTGTTTTGCGGACCAGAAGTTGTACTGGTCTTCAGTCAATTGCAGCCTGGGCTGCATCTCTTTCAAGACATAGGAGAGGTCTTCATCTACACAATTGGTAAAGAACAGGACCCGAACAACAGTAGCTTTTACGCGCAGGGCACATTCGCCCTGATCCCTCAGGAAATACAGGCTGTCGCCCGGACTTACTACCTGACTGGCGGGTTGAGCTGGATCGAACTCTTTTACAATCATGCTTTTTGTGCCGCTAAGGATTTTCTCCAGCTCTCCGGCGCGCCTGTCAAGAAAAACAAGATAATTCATAGTTGCCATTCCTCTCAACCCTGTTATTTGCTTTAACTCTTACGGAGACGGATCTTTCAATGCTTTGGCCTGCAGGGTACCAGGCTGGTGCATAAAGTAGCTGAAATAAGCATCCTCGTCGCGTGGGTTGGGACTGCCCTTCTCGGTCTCGAAGAACTCGATGAAAGGCTCGTTCGCCAGCGCGTTGCCTGGCGTGAGGATTTCCTCATAACCGGTCTCCCGGACCAGCACGGTCTTGAGGAAAGCGATCATATACTGGCTGGTCAGGGTTCCAATTTCATCTTCCGACACTGGATCTGATGGGCAAGCTACCTTTAAGATTTGGTCGAGCGTCGCATCATCTATGATCCCCTGGTCATGCAAAACTTGATTGATCGCGCAGACATTCGCGAAAGACATGTGGTTGGCATAGGCGACATCCACCCGGTAGTTGGGATGGCTCTGGATGGCAGCATGCTGCCTGGCCTGATCGTGTTCAAAGCCAGGACTCACCGATTTCAATGTATTCCATTCCCGTCCAATCCCCATATTCGGGATCTTGATCCTGGCTAATTCAGCATGGCGAAGGAACCAGTTCGACCCATCGATTGTGACAACCGCCTTAATGCGTGTATCGGGCAGGATGGGGACGCAGAGCTCAGGTGGGATAAGGTTTGGATCTAGCCCAGGGATATCACAAGTCTGGTTGTCTCCGCCTGCCAATGCCAGGGCGGCACCTCCACCCACGGAATGCCCTGCAACGGCAATCTGATCCGGCTGGATGGTTCCGAACAGCAGGTTGCCGGATTGCTGCGAGTCCGCAACCAGCCTGGTCATCAAGTACTGGATGTCCCTGGTTCGCTCGATGTAGATCCCAAGCGTATACGACTCCTCTGACGGATAAAACTGTTTTTCTCCCGTCGCCGTCATTCGATCGTCATAATTGGTCGGGATGGCGACCACGAAACCGTGGCTGGCCAGGCGCGTCCCAATGTGAATGAAGAATGTCGAACTTGCGCCTTGACCAGGGGACAGAACGACTAGCGGGAAGGGGCCATCCTTCGAAGCAGCCACTTCCTGGTAGGCGGGGTCGATGCCATAAGCCTCATAATTCGTCGAAGAAGCATCCGGTAAGACCATTGATCCTACGAGATTTATCATCGGGTAGATAGCTAACAGCCTCGGGTTACCGTTGTTATCAGGTGCTGCCGGGTACCAGATAAAGGTCTGGATGGGTCTCGCCCCCTCGAGGTTATCGCTCCGGTTGCTGTCATAGTAGGTATTCGCCACAAATCCGACCTTGTACGGGCCGGCCTGGTCTGCCGGTGGGCTGGCGCCCGCCTGGACAGTCAGGCGGACGACGAGTGCGGCTGTGATAATTGCGACGACGCACAGGGTGATGACAATCCATTTCGTTTTCATTTCAAACCTCCTTCAGGTTCACTTGAAAAATCAGGAACTTTGTTTCTACTATATAAAGAAAACTCCTCGGGCACATCCATCCGCCGAGGAGTTGGGGAGTATCCTTTGGATTGTATTTTTTCTTATACGAAAGGTGTTGTTTCCTATACTAAAGTAGACTACTCCGTTTACAGAGAAACGATTTTATGTTTGATCGCATATGCGGTGGCCTCTGCCCGGCTGGAGACCTGCAGCTTAGAGAGGATACTGCTGATGTGGGCTTTCACGGTGGCGAGGCTGACAACCATGGCTTCCGCGATCTGCTGGTTGCTGTACCCCTGCACAACCAGATTCAATACCCCTCGCTCGCGTTCCGTCAGATCAAACAAAGGCTGCTTCGTTGGGCGAGTTGCTTGAACAAGTACCCGGGCGGCTTCTGGCGAAAGTGTCGATCTGCCAGAGACCGCATCCCGGATGGCTTTCGCCAGCTCATCTGCTGTCACATTCTTGAGCAGATAGCTGATCGCGCCCGCGGCAAGGACGCCGTGCACGAGCTCCTCTTCTTCAAAACTGGTCATGGCGATGATCTTTATATCCGGATACTCGGAGGTAATAGTACGGGTTGCTGAGATGCCATCCATCTCCGGCATCATCAGATCCATTAAGATCACATCCGGTTTCTTTTGATGGCAAAGTTGAACAGCTTCCTTACCATTTATTGCTTCCCCGACAAGCTCCAAATCTTCATAGGCTTTCAGAAATGTGGCCATACCGCTGCGTACCACATTATGGTCGTCCACTAACATCACTCGGATTGTCTGGAGTGTATCCATCGATCTCTTCCTTTCTTGCTGATCTCCAATCCAACTCAACCGTGGTGCCCTGGCCGACCTGGCTTTCAATCTTTAAATTGGCTCCAATCGAACCGGCTCGCTCGCGCATAATCGCCACCCCCATGTGACCCGGGGGAAGCGAGCCAGGCTCAAAACCAAGTCCATTGTCTTTGATGCACAAGTTAAGTCGACCAGGTTGGCAATCCAAATGAACGTCAACCTGCCGGGCACCTGAATGTTTGGCGATATTGTTTAGCGCTTCCTGTGCAACCCTGTAACAAACAAGCTTTACCTCATGGGTCAGCTCGCATTCTCCATTAAATTCCAGATCCAGCGGGATTCGGACGCGTCCGACAAAAGCATCGGTTAGTTGGGTGAGAAGGGATTTAAGATCCGATCGATCCAAGGACTCTGGCCGCATCTCCAAGAGCAGCGTCCGCATCTCAGCCAGGGCGCCGCGCGTCAACTGGCGCAATTCCTCCAGATTCTGCATCCCTTCTTCTGGATCGCGCTTCCAAATGCGGGGTAGCACGTCGGCGATGAGGTTGGCGGAGAAGAGGGTTTGCGTGACGGCATCGTGCAGCTCGCGCGCCAAGCGGTGACGCTCGGCTGTGATGGCTGCCTGTTCAGCCTGTTCATACAGACGAGCATTCTCCATCGCTACACCGATTTGCTTGCCGATCGTGCTCAGCAGAGAGAGTTTTTCGGGGGATAGCTGGTCCGGCTCATGCTTCCCTAAGATAAAGAAACCCAGCTCGCGGCCCTTTGTTGCAAGCGGAATATAAACGAGTGATTGCAAGCCGTACTGTGATAACTGGTCCTTCAGCTTTTCATCCTGTAGGTCATCGATTCCAAATGGAGTAAGCTCCTTGGGGTAAGCTGCTGGAATCCTCTGGCTCGTGATGGCGTATCTACTCAAAAGATCGGTAGCAACATTTGGTTCGATGCCCTGGTAAGCCATGAGCAGGCTTGACGTTAGATCCGATTCGAGCCTGAAGGCAGCACCTGCGTCAAAGCCCATCTGCTCGACCGTATTATTCAGCGCATCCTCCAGGATCTCATGGATATTCAATGAATGACTGGCGACCGAAATAATCGAGTTCAGGACTGCCAGCTCTCGGGTGCGGTCGGCGACTTTTTTCTCCAGGGAAGAATAAGAGTCATCCAATTCTGCCGAAAGCAAGTTAAACTGGTCGGTCAACGTTTCGATTTCATCGCCTGTTTTCACCTCAATCTGGTGTTTAAACTGGCCTGCAGTCATCTGCTCGGTGGCACGGATTAATTTCTGGATCGGTTCCGTGATGTGCCTGACACCAAAGGCAGTCACCAGCAAGGGTACAATCACTCCCAGTGCCAGCAGGACATACAAGAGCTGGCGGTAGGGCAAGGAAGGCTGCATGATCTCGGCCAGACTCTGTTCTTTAATGAGAATCCAGCGCAATCTATCCGAAACCACATTAGCCAGCGGATAATAACTGATTACCATATCCTCGGTCGCTTTGCGGAACCGGATGCTCATTTTTGGGTCTTGAAGAAGCTGCTGAATATATGGATCTTGCGATATATCTTTTCCAACCTGGGATAGATCGGGGGAGAAAACAATGTTCTGATTGCCATCGATAATATACACATCCGAACCGAGATCTACACTGCTCAAAGTTTTATGGAGTGCACCTTGTACCGTTGGTCCGATCTCAAGGCAGTAATATCCCGCTCCAATGAATTCCCGTTGGGTATTGTGCATGGGCCAGGTGGCGCAAATAATTTCTCTCCCGTTTGGGCTGATGCTCCGAATATCTGTGACGGGGCTCGAGCCTGGAGGATTGTCCGCTAAAAAACGAAACTGTGGCGTGTTGGACCAGTCCTGCCCAATCAGCTCGAGTTGCAGGGGTTGGGTTTTAAATATCTTTCCCTGTTGGTCTAGAAAATATATCCCCCCATCAAATTTGTCTAAGCCCTGTGCTTGGTCAAGGATATTTTGAGCGCGGACATCGGGCGGCTTTTCGTAATCAATATCGATGGTAAGTATGATTGGACGTATGAGAGTGTTGAACAAGTCAGCCAATGCTGTGTGGGCTTCCACTGCTTTGGATTGCGCAACCGCCCAATCCTGCTTGATCGCCAGGTCGCCGATCACCTTTTGGTAGGAGTAAAAAGTGAACCAGGCTACTGCAGAAAGGATGATCACCGTCGGAATGAAAGACCAGGCGATGATCTTTATCCGCAGGCTTTTCCACCAGTTCTTTTTCATCCCTTCTCCTGGATCAGCTTTTGTCAGGAGCGCAGGAACGCCTCATTTGTTCCCCCTTTCCATTGCTCTCAAAGGTGATTCTCATCTTTTATTAATATAGCATAAAAATTGGCGATTTGTTGCCTCGACTTATAATCTTATTCAGACAACTTGGTTTTCCGTCTGCTACTCGCACCTCTAACTTATCCGCGCGCATTATCCTACTAACCATAAGTACAGACAAACGAAAATTCCCGTACCGCGTTATACAGGAGTTTTTGTCCATGAACCGCCAATATTGCATTTTACACCCCTGGCGGGATTCGAACCACAACCTACTGCTAAGAAGAGATATCTATCATCATGGGTTTTTTAGATGGACTCTTAGCGTGCAAGCGCTTGTATCAGCAGGGTTACCACCCGACCTGCTATTGCCAGACGTTCTGGGAGTGACACGCCTGATTTTTGTGGATGCGCTCGAGAGGGCTTGTAACCGGGCTTATGGTTCCCTGCCCAATATGAGCTGGATTTTTAGTCGTTCTGACGTGCCCGTTTACAAGTCCAACTGGTCCAATTCTTATATGACCCAACTGGTGGAAAAGAATGGGCGGCCTGGAAATTCTGGGTTTCTTTGGCGAGTGGATCAAGTCTCGCTGTAAGGCACTTGATCTGATCCAGGATGAACTTGCGCAACGCATTGGTTGTTCGGTATTTGCCTATTGTCGTGCTTCCGCTCAGGTCAATTCTTGGGTTAGAGTGTCTGGTCGCTAGTTATTGATCTGATGGGCGACAATTGGATCGCTCAATGCATCAAAAACACATCCTTGTCAGAGTGAATGGCCTCAGGATCGGGTGTTACCTTTCATTCTCAGCCCATATTTCCGGTAACTCTGCTGCTTCCAACCACTTCCGTGCATACTCAAAAGCCTGGTTAGCGGCCATGCCAAATTCATCCGTCGCCATGAAAATGCTTTCCTTCCCAATCAGCTCGAGCAACCCGGTGCGCTCCAATTGAATGAGAACACCCTCGCTGAGCCCGGCTAATATCACCTTGCCTCCATGCGACTGAACTGTGCGCGCGTATCGATCCATCACGCCGATCATCGTGCTGCCGAATTGGTCATAGCCGCGCAGCAAGAAGATCACCACCGCGTTCCGGGAACCTTCTGGGGCAGGCAGGTTTTCTTCCAATGTCCTGGCAGCGGCGTAAAACAGGCTGCCATATGGAAAAAGCATGGTGATTTTGTGGCTGGGTAACTGGGCTGGAGCCGGTCGTTCGACGGGGAATCCACTCGCTTGAGGGATGATTTCAACCAGCTTAATTTGGTTTGCTTGCTGGGAAATATAGAGCAATATAGAAATTGCCACGCCCAGGAGCACCGCAAATTGCAACGGCATGATCAGCGTCCCCACAAACGTAATCAGCATAACCGCCCGCGGGATCAGGCCAGTTTGCCAGACAGTCATGATGTCGGTGGGTTTAATCGTTTGAAAACCGATCACCATCAGCAGACCGGCCAGCGCTGGCATCGCGATCAACTCAACCACTTGGGAGAAGAGCAGTATGATGATTGCGATTAAGATCCCCACAAAGATATTCGCCCAGCGAGTCCTTGCGCCTGAACTGACAACCAAAGCAGT
>Ga0105100_10002748_pt1 | contig 10235 bp, 12 predicted proteins | sample PPLLak12cMay2015_2_FD_87033 | JGI IMG/M metagenome (GOLD analysis project Ga0105100, IMG submission 87033) | Freshwater sediment microbial communities from Prairie Pothole Lake near Jamestown, North Dakota, USA - PPLs Lake P8 Core (1) Depth... | ecosystem: Environmental > Aquatic > Freshwater >... | reverse complement strand
GTCTACTTGCAAAAATCTGCAGCTGTCGAGCAACAGTGACGCAAGAGTTCGCAGGTCATCCATAATTCCCCTTGGGTGGCAGCCTCATCTGTGTTGGTCTAGGTGATGCCATCCTGATCTAGGCCAACTCTCTTCCATTCATGTCCACGCTGAGGTTGACACTCGCCGTCCTCAGGTGCTATTGTCCGAGGCGAATCCCACACATACCTCTGGTCAGAACCCCAGCACCAACAAGGAGGTGAGATGCCCGCCGTCAAAGTCGGTGATGTCAACATTCATTACGAAGCACTCGGCAAAGGAGAGCCTCTTGTTCTACTGCATGGTCTCATTGCTGACAGCGCGACCTGTTTCTTTCGTCAAATCCCAGTCCTTGCAGAGTACTGCCGGACTATAGCGATGGACCATAGGGGTGGTGGTCTAAGTGACAAGCCAGATATCCCCTGCAGCATGGAGGTGATGGCTAGGGATACAGCTGGGTTACTAGATGCTCTTGGCATCCGCAAAGCCCATATCTACGGCATATCCATGGGAGGCATGATTGCACAACATCTTGCGCTCTGCTATCCCGGAATGACGGCAAGTCTAGTACTGGCATCCACCAGCTGCGGTGGCAGACACAGTGTACAACCGGATCAAGCAGTCATCGCCGCCCTCCTCGGCACGCAAGGGACTCCGGAAGAGAGAACCAGAACACTCGTTCGCTTCAACTTCAGCCAGGAGTTCGCTAGGAGCAATCCGGATGTCATTGAGCGATACATTGGGCTCAACATCAAGCATTATCCTCCGCCTCACGCTTTCAATAGGCGGGCTGAGGCAATCATCATGCACGACACCTATGATAGGTTACCCGAGATCAGCGTACCCACCTTGGTGATTGCGGGAAACGGGGATGAGATCTGCCCGGTGGAGAACGCGAGGATCCTTGCATCAAGGATACGTGGCGCGGAGCTTCTCTCCTTGGCAGGGGTAGGTCATTTCGTTTCCGCAGAAGCTCCTGAGACTGTCAACAAGGCCATTCGTGACTTCTTGAAACGGCATCCCATAGCAGCCTGATCGCATGCGTCTGCCAAACTCACGACAGGAGGGGCTCGAACCGCACCGGTATTACAGACTGAAGACTAGTACGAAGTTCGCAGTTCTAGATATCGTACACTGTGGCCCACCATTTATGTCTACTTGCAGAAGTCGGCATAGGTTCCACCAAGCCTCCCTCCTCCCCCTTGCCGTCTCTTGACCCTCCTCCAACGGTCGCCTAGAATCCTAGGCACTACTAGCGAAGGAGGGCTGAGATGCGGTTCATCAGACTATTGGCAATCACGGTTCTATTGCTGGCGTGCGTGGTTATCGGTTCAGCCTGCACAGGTGCGAAGGGCCAGGAGGGGCCACAAGGCCCTAAGGGGAACACAGGTGCAGATGGCGTTGGAGTCGAGAACATCGTGAACAATGGAGAAGGCACGTTCACGGTGAATCTGACTAATGGAGAGAGCTACATTACCGACAACTTCAATGGGCCGCGTGGGGAACAGGGCGAACAGGGGCCGCAGGGCATACAGGGCCTGCCAGGTACACCAGGCATCGGAGTCGAGTGGGTAGGCGAGTGGGACAGTGCGGTACTGTACGCCAAGTACGATGCCGTTGGATACCAGGGTTCATCCTACATTTCCAAACAGAATAGCAATACCAACCACCTACCAACCGACACGAACTGGTGGGACTTGTGGGTGGAGAAGGGCAACACTGGCGCAACAGGCGCGGCTGGTGCCGATGGTGCTGACGGTGCGCCTGGTGCTGATGGCCAGGATGGGGCGCCAGGGCCGAACATGATAGTGGCTATGGGACATGTCTATCAAGAAGGAACTATTCTACAAGGGTACAACGTGACCAGCTGTACTTGGAACGGTGCTAACTCACACTATGAGGTTACAATCACAGGAATAAGCTACGTATACACTGACTACGTGACCGTGGTGACCTGTCTAGGTAACTACTATGGTTCCTCCACTAGCTCCGATGGTAAGCTCATTGTGGAAGTATACAATTACGAAGGCGCGAACGTTCAAGGCAGTTTCTATTTCGTGGTCTTCGACCCTACGTTGGGCTGAATCAGTAGGCGATAATGTGTAGAACGGGGCTGGGACAGGGGATCTACCCCTAGGCGCTATCATGCATGAAATGAGGCTGCTGGGTAGCGAGATGGGTCTTCGGCCCCCCCGCCTCTACCCAGTTCGGCACAAAAGAGGGACCCTTCTGTCTGGAGTGAGCGAAGACTCCGGGCTGGATTCCAGCAGCACCGCTATTACAGACTGAAGACTAGTCTGAAGTTCGCAGTTCTGGATATCGTACACCATGGCCCACTTATGTCTACTTGCAAAAGTTTGCATCTGTCAAGCAGAAGTGACGCAGAAGTCTGCATGTCACTGACCGCACCATAGAGACCTGCAGCAGACCCTGCCATCCCAACCGTCGTTCCCATCTACCACTTGACAACTGCTGATATAAGTGTTATATATGTAATAGAACTAATACCATCTGGTATGTGAGGAGAGGACTCATCCCATGCTTCTGTCAATCAACGAGCAGGATCCCCGGCCGGTATACGTACAGATTGTGAGTCAGATCAAGGACCAGATACAGAGGGGCAGCCTGAAGCCGGGAGACGAGCTGCCCTCTGTCAGAGAACTCTCGGCGAGTCTCGGGATCAACATGCATACGGTGCGCCGGGCCTACGTTGTCCTACGCGAACAGAAGCTGTTGGTCTTCAGGCTCGGGCAGCAAGCCAGAGTGGCCAAATTGCGTACCCAGCCGGCGAGCAGTGAAGAAGTCGCGGCAGCTCTCGGGGAACGCCTCCAGGAACTGATAACCGAAGCGTTTCTTCTCGGCCTGTCCCCTGATGACTTCCGTAACTTGGTCAACTCACAGCTCGATAGGTTGAAGGAGCAGGCAAGATGAAGGTCAAGTTCATTCACCCCCTATGGACGCACATTCCAGCTATCCTTGCCTTAGTGGCGGCAGCAGCCTTCACGTTGAAGGCGATGCCATTGCCAGACCCAGCCCCAATACATTTCACCTGGAGTGGCCAGCCCGACAGGTACGGATCACCATGGATGAGCACGATATGGATGGCTGCAATAGCGATACTATACCTCGTCCTTTCAGTGGTGTTGGATGAAGCGTGGGCGCGCCAGGAGGAACGCAAGACTTTCAACTGGATCTCCCTTTTCGATGACGTCACCATAGCAGCACTGGCTACCGTGCAAATCACGTATGTGAACATGCTGGCATCGTCAAACTACGTCTATCCCTTCCCATGGGTTCTGACTGTCCTCGCTGCTGCTGTGGCTGCTGGTGTTGCCATTGTCCTGGAGAAGGTGAGACCTCACCGGCGCTTTCAGTCCAGCCTGGCGATTGAAGGCGTCAGCCAGGTCAAAGCCGAGCTCACCAGATTGGTGGAATCGGGGCAACCGCTGGCCTACTGGGAAGTCCAGAACCCGGTCTACTCAAGAGTTCTGGCAGTTGTGGTGCCCTTGCTCATGGTTGTTGTTGCCGTCACAGCGTGGTCTGAAGTGCCGTGGCTGTCCGTACTCATTGCGCTCATCGGAATAGCTCTCGCCCTGGTGTATGGTGGGTTCCGAACCATGGTCACAAGGGAAGCCGTCACGGTAAGGATGGGCATGCTGGGCCTACGACTACTCAGACTGAAGACAGCGGATATTGCATCAGCAGAGTTGCATAGTTTCGCCCCACTAAAGGACTTCGGTGGGTATGGCATACGATTCAACAAGGAGATGAAGGCGTACTTTCTAAAGGGCGACCGAGGTGTGAAGATAACTACTCGGGCCGGCAAGAAGTTCCTCATTGGTTCAGACAAACCGGAGCGGCTAGCCACGGTCATAAACACCCTCATACGCGAGGTCTGAACTTCGAGAATCAAAGTCAAGGAGGGGCGGAAAGTGGAAAGCAAGAAGAGCAGGTTCAGAATCCACTGGTTCTGGGGGTTTGTCGGCTGCTGCGGAAGTCTGGGCCTGATCCTGGGGGAACCAGGGTACTATGCCTTCTTTTCGTTCTTCCTGTTCTTCGCGGAACCCCTTGTCAGAGCACGTAGAAGCAAGAGGATGTCATAGGTGGGGATATTCTGCCCAGAGCGGATGTTGGGGCATGCATCAGAGTCATGAAGAGCCGGCCGGCTTCCGACATTAGCGGACAACCCGAGCTGATTGGGCCTGGGCATCAGGCAGAAAACAAAGGGAGGACAAGATGAAGAAGTGGGAGTACAAGGTCGTGGATTCCAAGGATGTTCCCCGCGCAGGGGTGCTCAAGGGGAGAGATCGGGCAGCGATCGAAGCCTATCTGAATCGATTTGGGGCGGATGGTTGGGAACTGGTGAACATGGACTTGCTGCAACTTGAAGGGCGAACTGATTTCGTTGGTTGGGCCAAGCGAGAACTGACCAAGTGAAATCAGGTGACCCCTGCAAGGCGTGGTTGGGCAATCCATTCAGCCAGTCAGGCAGTCGATCGGGCGTACAAGACAGCCTTGGCCTGTCTCCCAACAGGGGTAATACAACCCATCAACCGCAGACAATAGACCATCTTCTGGGCCAGTCTGCGGGGTCTTGCGATACTGACGGCGAGGTCAGAGGTTGTGAACGGATCGGCTAAGGTACGGGGAACTAGCGCATACATGTCCGCCGGTGTCTTGAAGACCCGTCGCTCCGCTACCTTCAACAGCCGTCGCTCATGAGTGACCCACCCCCGTCTGCGCCAGCCGCGGGCGCCATCGTATCGACGCACCTCTTCCTCCTGAATGAGCAAGAGCTCAATCGAGAAACCGGGATCCATGAGGAGCCTGGGAATACTCACCAGCTCCTCGAAGACGCACTCAAAGCCGCCGTGTTTGGGTGATTTACGGCGGCTGACCCGACCACCGTCATCATATGGCTGCTTTGTGATCCATCTTTCGCATGCTATCGGATACACCAACCGTACAGGGTGGTTGACCAGCAGCTTCTCCAACTTGGGTCTTATGGTGGCGAAGTTGCGCGTTTGGATCTCCACCAGGAGATCGCCGCGCACGATGTCAACGACAAACCCGTCAACAGATGCCTCAATCCTGTCTTTGTATTGCGCGTACCATTGCTTCAAAGCCTCATGAAGAGGCTTTTCATTCAGCGTCCCGATCCGGCCTGGTTTCTTCTGCACTGGCGCGGAAGTGTCCCACAACATGAGTCTCGTCTGCCGTACCTACTCTTCACCCCAACGGTACTTCCTGTTCCGGCGCAGCTTGTCGAGACCGCAACTGAAGCACAGTCCGTTATGGCAGCAAATGACCCCGCCGCATTCAGGGCAGCGCCACTTCGCTTCTTCCTTCTCCAGAAAACTCCGCATCCCATGCTCCTTGATGAATCTGAGGTTCTCTACCATGCTCATGTGGTACTTGGTCCGGTAGCGCTTGTCGAGGGCCTTCAGCCGACTGCAAGGGAAGTCCCCGCACTCATGGCAGAAACGAACAAGCCCATTCCCCAGCAGACTGCACTGCCTGCTCATGAAGGTACAGTTCTTGCCGCGCGGCAGGCAGCCGGCGCAATATGTCCTGGCAAACCCCTTCTTCTTCAGGTCGTTCTTCATCGCCAGATAGCTTACGCACACGCCGCAGTTCATCCCGCAGGGAGCAATGAGTTCACTTACTATTGGCATACCCCCGCACCCCTTCCGGTGTGAGTGCTGATTTCCGTCAAACCGTATTGTACATCCTGCGAGAGCACACCATTCGAGCCCCCTTGTATCCGCTCCGGGAATGGGTCAAACTGGTGATCAGGTGGGGTCTCGTCGATGCGAGTTGGTGACAGGAGCCATGACCGGTGAAACCGTTCCCTGACAGGGAGCAGCCTCAAACCGATGGCGATAAGACCGCCGCCAGTCTGCGGCTCTACAATGACCTGGCTTCATGGTTTGTTCTACTGACGCCGCCCGGCGAATACGCCGAGGAGGCAAAGACCTACCGACAGGTCATTCTCAAGCACAGCCAGGGCAGCCCTCCTGAGAGCCTTCTGGAGTTGGGCTCCGGCGGAGGGCACAACGCCCTGCATCTGAAAGCGCATTACCGTTTGACACTGGTCGATATCAGTTCATCTATGCTTGAAGCCAGCCGGAGGCTGAATCCCGAATGCGAACACAGACTCGGCGACATGCGTACGTTGCGTCTTGGGCGGCAGTTCGACGCAGTCCTCATTCAGGATGCCGTCGGCTACATGAACAATGAGGCGGATCTGCGCGCAGCGATGGAGACCGCGTATGCCCACTGCAAGCGTGGTGGCGTGGCGCTGTTCTGCCCGGATTTCACCAGAGAGACGTTCACTCCCGGGACCTCTCATGGTGGAGTGGATGGCGATGGCCGGGCCATCCGCTACCTCGAGTGGACATGGGACCCGGACCCAGGGGACAGTTGGTACTACGTGGATTTTGCCTACCTGCTGCGGGAAGGGGAAGCCGTTAGGGTAGCCGGCGACAGGCATGTCCTAGGTCTCTTCTCCAGAGCGACATGGGAGAAGGTCATAACAGGGGTCGGGTTTCAATTCTTCGCCGAGCCGTTTCTGCATAGCTCATTTCCGGACGGCTCCCACGAGATCTTCATCGGGAGGAAGCCATGAACAAGCCGAGTACGGATGAGGTCAAGTCGTTGCTGAAGAAGGACGAGTTCCCCAGGTCAGCATCGTACGATCAGGACTGGATGCTGGACAACCAGATGGGGCCGAACGCGGTCTGGCTGGCGGAGTGGCTGTGCGAGGTGCTGCCTCTGAAGCCGGGAATGCGGGTGTTGGACCTGGGCTGCGGCAAGGCCATGACCAGCATCTTCCTCGCCCGGGAGTTCGGCGTGCATGTTTGGGCAGCCGACCTGTGGATGAGTCCCGACCACAACTGGCAGCGTGTTGTCGCGTCAGGCATGGCCGACCTGGTGTGCCCCTTGAAGGCCGAGGCCCATGCGCTGCCCTTCGCGCAGGGCTTCTTCGATGCGGCGATCTCCATTGATGCCTACCAGTATTTCGGCACCGACGCCCTTTACCTGGATTACCTCTCCCGTTTCGTGCGGCCGGCTGGGCTCCTCGGCGTGGTCGTGCCCGGCTTGATGCAACCCCTCGGCAGCGCGGTACCACCGCACCTGGCGCAACCTCAGTCCAACGGCAAGGTGTTCTGGGAGAGCGACTGTCGATGCTTCAAGACCGCCGAGTTCTGGCAAGACCTGTGGCAGAGCTGCCCGAAGGTGACGCAAACAGCTGTCGGGATGCTGCTGGACGGCTGGCGTCACTGGCGGGACTTCGAACGCGCTCTCGAGGCAACGGGGAAGAACCTGTTTCCGACGGATGCCGAAGCCCTGGAAGAAGACCACGGGAGATTCATAGGCCTGCTGCGTCTGACGGCCAGGCGCACCGAAGTAACCGGGGAGAATCTCTACGACCCCGGATTGGGGGCGCTTGTTGGGGTTGACAGCCCCCAGCCAGGGACAGACCCTTCTCCTTGAACTGCCGGGCTGCACCTGGCAACTCCCTATGGCCGGGCGACCAGTCCACTGCTCTACAGAATGGTCAAAACCGCGTCGAAAGCCCGGACCCTGCCACCATCACACGCTGAAAGCTAGTTCGAAACTTGGAGTTCTGTCTTTCGTACACCATGGCCCACTTATGTCTACTTGCAGAAATTTGCTGCTGTCAAGCAACAGTGACGCAGAAGTCTGCTGGTCATTCAGAAATCCCTTTTCTCGGTAGCCCATCCAAGCTGATCCCCAGACCACCTATCCTGAATACGGAAGGTCGTTAATTCAAGTCCGTTGCTGTTGATCGCTGCCTGCAGAATTCGCCAAGAGCGGCGAGTGCTAGCAGATCAGCCGCGGAGTTTTGGCGACGAGGTTGCGGAGGAACAATCCTCTATCTGTATCTGTAGCGTAACTCGTATGATCCACTGCCCACGCGCAGCGTGACTCCGCCCATATCTTGGCTGATCCGTGAGGGCTCCAGTGCTTCCTCCAGAGGCACGCCGTCGACGCTGACCGCGGTCTTGATGGCGCTAGGCAGACGGACGGTCGCCGTGCTGTTTGCCGGGACGATCACACTGTAAGTCATCAGACCTTGCAGAAGCTTCCAAGCCGATTTAACCTCTCCGCGGGGGGATTGGTAGGCAGCCCGGGCCTCGGTCAGGCCACCGGGATGGGGGGAAAGGACAAAATGCTTGCCACCAGGATTATCCTCGTCCAGAACAATCCCGGCTATGTAGCGGTAGAGCCATTGACCAACGGCGCCGAAAGCGTAGTGGTTGAAAGACATCCCCTTGCGAAGCTTGCCATCAGCCTTGATGCAATCCCAGGTTTCCCAGACTGAGGTAGCCCCCTTCTTGACCTCATAGAGCCACGAAGGGATCGTGTCCTGGTTCAGAACATCAAATGCCGTTTCCTCATACCCGTTGTCGCATAGAACTTGGCACAGATGCGGAGTGGAAAGGAACCCCGTATCAAGGTGGTTACCCTTGTCTTCAACCATCTTGGCCAGATGGGCGGCCAGTTTCGGCTTCTCTTGGTCCGGAACCATGTTGAAAGCCAGCGCCAGAACGTAGGCGCCCTGTCTGGAGGGCTTGATGCGTCCGTTCCGTTCTACGTACTTCTTGAAGTAGGCCTGCTTCACTTTCTCCGAGAGTTCCTCGTAGTACTCGGCGTCGTTCTTCTTCCCCAGCACCCTGGCGATCTTGGAGAGCAGGCGACATGAATAGGCAAAGAAGGGGGTTGCCACGTATCCCTTCGGGGCCCATGGCAGGAAGTAAGAGTAGACCGGCCTACCCGGTTCCAGCCAGTCTCCCCAGTGCATGCCTTTGCTCCAGATGTAGCCCTTGGACAGCCGTTCGATAAATCCGATCCATTTCTTCATGACGCCATACATCTCGTCCAGGATTCTCTTGTCGCCGTAGTACTGATACAGAGTCCACGGTACAATGATGCAGGCATCGCCCCAGCCGGAAGAACCGCCGACGCCAAGGGGTCCGTAGACTGGGTAGACAGGCAGCCAGGGTATGATATGCGGCACCAGGCCGTTATCCATTTGATCTTCCTTCAGGTCCTGCAGCCACTTCACCAGGAATCCAGAGCAGTCCATAAGGAAACAGGCTGTCGGAGCGTATATCTGGATGTCTCCCGTCCAGCCCATCTTCTCCCTCTGGGGGCAATCGCTGGGAATATCCAGGAAGTTGCCCTTCTGAGACCAGAGGATGTTGTGCTGGAGTCGATTGATGAGAGGATTGGAGCATGAGAATTCTCCCGTCACCGGCAGGTCGGAGTAGATGACCAGGCCCCTGATCTTGTCTAGATCCGGTTCTCCCGGGTAGCCTTCAATCTTCACATACCTGAATCCGTGGAAGGTGAAGCGCGGTTCGATGACCTCCGGTCCGCCCTTCAGAACATACCGGTCGATCTGGTAGAAGCGCCCTGCCCTTCTTTGATGGCCCATGAGATCAAGCTGCTCGGTATTGAAGTTGCCTTCGGGCGTCAATTCCTCGCAGTAGCTCAGCCTGATCTCCCTCCCACTTTCTCCCTCAACCTGGAGCCGGACGTTGCCCGCGATGGTCTGCCCGAGATCGACTACCAACTCCCCTTTGGGCGTCTTGAGCATCTTCTGGGGCCGTACTTCCTCCATGACCTCAACTGCCCGGCCGGGAGAGCAAACCAGGTGCGCCTTGCCGTATTCGAGTCTCTTCACCTTCCGCCACTTGTCATATCCGCAGCCAGGCTCTGACCAGCCGGGGATCTCGCGGCGCGCGTCATACACCTCGCCGTAGTACAGGTCAGAGCTGAGAATCGGACCCGTGGTGCACTGCCAGGAGTCATCAGTTCCGATCGTCTCGATTGTTCCATCCTGGTATTCGACTCGGATTTGCGCCAACAGGGCCAGCTCTTTGCCGAAGACATTCGGTACCGCCTTGAACCAGAGGTGCCCCCTGTACCAGCCGTCCGCCAGATACACGCCCACGGCGTTCCGGCCTTCACCTAGATAGTCAGTGACATCACACGTTTGGTACTGAAGACGCTTGTGGAAACTGGTGAAGCCGGGGGTGAACCGAGCATCGCCCACCCGTCTGCCGTTGATTTCCACCTCATACAAGCCGAGCGATGTCACATAGGCCCTCGCGGAGCTGACCTTTCCCTTGAGGTCAAACTCCTTCCTCAGCATGGGACAGGGATTATCCTCCTCCTTATCCTCG
>Ga0105100_10002747_pt1 | contig 10242 bp, 7 predicted proteins | sample PPLLak12cMay2015_2_FD_87033 | JGI IMG/M metagenome (GOLD analysis project Ga0105100, IMG submission 87033) | Freshwater sediment microbial communities from Prairie Pothole Lake near Jamestown, North Dakota, USA - PPLs Lake P8 Core (1) Depth... | ecosystem: Environmental > Aquatic > Freshwater >... | reverse complement strand
TCCACCTCAAGCTGGTTGAACCACTCCAGGTCCAGGGAAGCGAACACCACGGACTGAACCTCGCCGGAATCGCCCAGAACCGGGTGGCCAAAGCTCATGGTCGCCCTGCCGGTGATGCTGACGACCTGGTGCCCGCTGACGGCAAATCTCTTCGTGCTGAAAGCGCGCTGGAAGTAGCCGCGGTCGGAGACATTGACGGGCATTTCGAAGGGAAGAGCGCTGCAGAAGAGGCTTCCATCCGAGTCGACGACGCCAAGGTTGATGTAATAGGGATAATGTTTGAGCAGGTTGGCGAAAAGCTCCTCGCAGACACCCCGGCCAGCCTTGCGGACTTCCGGCAGCTGAGCCAGCCCCAGCAGGAGCTGCCGGGCCCCTTCGACCATCTGAACCAGGTCCCCGGCAGCCAGCCGCGTGAGGCGCAGGGCGTTTTCCTGCGCCTGTGCCTTCTGGATCTGGCGCTCCTCGAGACCCGTGTAGAGCGTCATTCCCATGGCCGGGAGCACCGCCACGAGGACAAGCAGGATCAAACGACTGCGCAGGGTCGAAAAAGAGAGGCGACTCAACCGCTGAAAGTTTCCGGACATGGCACCCAACGCTCTCCTCTGTGTGTGATCGCAGCCGCGGGTGGACCCCCATCACTCGATGAATATCACGCTATTCTTCCCGCTTCAGTGAAGAATCTGGCTGAGGAAGAGCCTGGATCTCTCGTGCCGGGGCTGGGAGAAGAACTCCTCGGGCGAGTTTTGTTCCAGGACCTGGCCGAAATCCATGAACAGAACCCGGTGGGCTACGCTCCTGGCAAACCCCATTTCGTGTGAAACCACGAGCATGGTCATCCCCTCTTCCGCCAGCTCGATCATGACGTCAAGGACCTCCTTGACCATCTCGGGGTCCAATGCGCTGGTCGGTTCGTCGAAAAGCATCACCTTCGGCTTCATGCACAGACTCCGGGCAATGGCCACGCGCTGCTGCTGGCCCCCGGAGAGCTGGCCCGGGTATTTCCTGGCCTGGTCGGCAATGTGGACTTTTTCCAGGAAGACCATGGCGGTCTGTTCCGCTTCAGCCCTGGGGACCTTGCGGACCCACATGGGGCCGAGGGACAGGTTCTCCAGTATGGTGAGGTGGGGAAACAGGTTGAAATGCTGGAAAACCATCCCGACTTCGGTTCGGATTTTCTCGATATTCTTGATGTCGTTGGTGAGCTCGATGCCGTCCACGATGATCTTCCCCCGCTGATGCTCCTCCAGCCGGTTGATGCATCGGATCAGGGTCGACTTCCCCGACCCCGACGGGCCGCAGATCACGATCCGCTCTCCTTTCGCCACATCGAGATGGATGTCCTTGAGGACATGGAAGTCTCCGAACCATTTGTGCAGGCCGACGATACGGATGATGGTCTCGGCCGAACCCTGCGCCTCGGAATGGATGCCGTTGGAATCGCTCATGGAGGGACTCTTCTTCCCGTTGAAGTCAGATCAGTGGGTGGATCAAGGCCAAACGCCCACCCCGCCTCATCTCGCCAGCACCTTCTCGAGCCGCCTGCTGAAGTTCGACATGGAAAAGCACCCGAGGAAATACAGAACCGCGATGAACAAAAAGGCCTCCGCGCTGAAACCCATCCATTCCGGATTGGAAAGCGTCACCTGCGTCGTCTTGAGCAGGTCGAAGAGGCCGATGATCACCACCAGGGACGTATCCTTGAATGCCGAAATGAGGATGCTCACCGTGGGGGGGATGACGATCTTCAGGGCCTGGGGCAGGATGATGAGCCGCATTTTCTGATAATAGGTCAGCCCCAGGGATTCGGCCGCCTCGTACTGCCCCCGGGGAATGGCCTGGAGCCCGCCGCGCACGACCTCGGCGATGTAGGCCGCCGTGAACAGGATGATGGCGGCCTGGGCGCGAAGTATTTTGTTGACCGTGATCCCTTCCGGCAGGAACAGTGGAAACATGACCGAGGCCATGAAGAGCATGCTGATCAGGGGCACCCCGCGGATCAGCTCGATGTAGAGCACGCTCATGACCTTGATGGCGGGGAGCCTGGAGCGGCGGCCAAGAGCGAGAAGGACCCCCAGGGGATAGGCGGCGGTCAGTCCGAAAAGGGAGAGCAGAAGGGTCAGGGAGATCCCGCTCCACCGGGCCGGCTCCACCGGCTCAAGGCCCAGGATCCCTCCCGGCATCAGGATGCCCATGGCCACCAGGCTCATTCCCCACGCAGCGGCCAGCCCCTTGCTCCAGCGGCTTGGCTTGCCCGTGTACAGGAAAAGGCCGACGATGAGAGTCACGCAGCACAAAGGCCGCCACTGCTGGTCATAGGGATAGAAGCCGAAAAGAATGAAGCGCAGATTGTTCGTCACGACGGACCAGCAGGCACCGTCCGCCTCCTTGCATGCAGCTCCCGTTGAAGTCCACAGGCTGTCGAACAGGGCCCATTGGACGAAGGGTGGAATGATCCTGGCGAAAACGATCAGAGCCACGATCGTCAGGACCGAGTTGAACACACTGTTGAAGAGGTTCTTCCTCATCCATCCCAGGATGCCCACACTGGTGGCAGGGGGTTTGACAGTGTCCGTGCCGGACGGCTGCAGGGGGACCTCCATACGTCTATCTCTCCACCAGAGCCATTCTTTTATTATACCAGTTCATCAGAGCAGATGTCAGAAGGCTGAACACGAGGTAGACGGCCATGATGAGGGCCACCCCCTCGATGGCCTGCCCCGTCTGGTTGATGGTGGTGTTCGCCACAGCCACGAAATCGGGGTATCCGATGGCGATGGCCAGGGAGCTGTTTTTCGTGAGATTCAGCAGTTGACTGGTGAGGGGTGGGATGATCACACGCAGGGCCTGCGGCAGAATGATCAGGCTCAAAACCAGGTTGGGCTTCAACCCGAGGCTCATGGCTGCCTCCGTTTGACCATGCGATATGGCTTGAATTCCAGCCCGGACGATTTCCGCCACGAAGGCGGACGTGTAGAGCACCAGTCCCAGGAGCAGGGCGCCGAATTCGGGGCTGGCGTTGATCCCTCCCTGAAAGTTGAATCCCTGAAGGCGGGGAATCTCCAGGTCTGTGGGGGCTCCCCCCGCAAGCCAGGCAACCAGGGGCAGGCCAATGACCAGGGCCGCCGACACCGTCCACACCGGGAAAGGCTGGCCGGTCCGTTCCTGGCGATTCCTGGCCCACCTTCGAATGAAGGAGCCGGCCGCCAGCGCAGCGAGCAGAGCGATCCCCATCCAGGCATGGGCCACGTGCGACACCGGGACCGGGAGATACAGCCCGCGGTTGTTGAGGAAGATGGCGTCGGCGATCTCCACGGACTCCCTGGGATGAGGCAGCACCTCGTGGAAGATGGCATACCAGAAGAACAGCTGGAGCAGCACGGGCACATTCTGCAGGACTTCGATGTAGGCCGCAGCGAGCCGGGAAAGCAGCCAGTTGCTCGAAAGCCTGGCGATGCCGACCAGGATCCCCAGAACGATGGTCAGCAGATTTCCGATGAAGGCCACTTTCAGCGTGTTCAGTATGCCGACGAAGAGGGCCCTGGCGTAAGAATTGGCTGCCGAGTAGGAGACGAGATGCTCGCCGATCTCAAAACCCGCCTCCCGCTCGATGAAGCTGAAGCCGGTGGCGATGGACTGCTTTTCGAGATTGGCCTGGGTGTTGGAAAAGACCCAGTAGCCCGCAAGGAGTACCACGGCGAGGGCGACGACCTGGTAGACCAGTCCGCGCTTGGCAGGATCGTGCCAAAAAGGTACTCGTTCGGGTGCTTCCATCAATCCTGCTTGTGATTCATTCACCGACGGCGCAAATCCCTTCCAGGGAGTATGGCGCATGTTGCCAGAACCGGCACAGGCTGCCCGGCCCGCCGGGTCAGCCAGCCGTGAGCCCCTTTTCCCCCCTTGAGGGCAATGCTGTTGACTTAACGTCACCCCGGCGAAAGCCGGGGTCCAGAAAACCGCATAAAACCTGGATTCCGGCTTTCGCCGGAATGACCCCAATTGCTTAAATCAACAGCATTGCCCCTTGAGGGGGGGGGTGTTCAGATTGACGCAAACGGATCGCATTTCCGGTGTTCCAACACCCTCCTCCCCCCTGATAAGGGAGTATTTCTCCAAATATTCTGTACTCGTGGAGGATAAGAGCTTGCGTTTTGTGAAGGTCTTCTGGATTCCGGCTTGAAGACTGCCGGAATGACGCCTGAAGCGGCATCTACTTCCGTCATGCCGGCGAAAGCCGGCATCCAGGGTGTTTACAGAAACGCCATTTCTCAACCTCAACGAGTATAGCTTGATGCGTATGGGGCACACCCCCCGTACCCCCCTCGAGGGGGGAATTCAGAAGCCAGCCAGATCGTCCATCATTTGAAGGGCGGCGCGTACATCAGCCCGCCGTCCTTCCATTGGGCATTGAGGCCTCGCTTGATGCCCAGCTTGGTCTTTTCGCCCACGTTGCGCTCGAAAACCTCTCCGTAATTGCCCACCATCTTGACGATATTGTAGGCCCATTTCTCATCGAGGCCCAGGGCCTTGCCGTTGCCCGCGGTCACCCCCAGAAAGCGCTGGATGTTGGGGTCGGCGCTCTTCAGCATTTCATCCACGTTCTTGGAATCGATGCCCATGTCTTCCGCCGCGATCATGGCAAGCACGCAGAAATCGACGATGTCGCGCCATTGATCGTCACCGTGACGCACGACCGGGCACAGCGGCTCTTTGGAAATGATCTCGGGCAGGATGACGTAGTCCTCGGGATTCGGCGCTACGGCCCGAATTCCCGCCAATTGGGACGCATCCGAAGTGAGCACGTCGCAGCGACCGCCGAAGAAAGCCTGGTTCAACTCGGTGTTCTGCTCGATGACCACGGGCTTCATGGTCATCTTGCTGGCGCGGAAATAGTCCGCCACGTTCTGCTCCGTGGTGGTTCCGGGAAGCACACAGACGCTCGCGCCGCTCAGCTCCCTGGCGCTCTTGACTCCGAGCTTCTTCGGGATCAGGAAGCCCTGGCCGTCGTAGTAGTTGGTCGCCACGAAGTTGAGCCCGAGATCCGTCTCCCGAGTGAGCGTGCGCGTGGCATTGCGGCAGAGCAAGTCGATTTCCTTGGACTGCAGAGCCGTGAAGCGCGTTTGCGTGGTCAGGGTGACGTATTTCACCTTCTCCGGATCCCCGAAGACCGCCGCCGCGACTGCCCGCGCCGTGTCCACATCCAGTCCTCTCCAGACGCCCTTTTCATCGGGCATGCCGAACCCGAAAAGGCCTCCGTTCACACCCGCCGTCAAAACCCCGCGCGCTTTCACCGCATCCAGGGTCTCCCCCGCCCGGGCCAGGACCGGCACAAAGACCATTCCGAAGACCATCCCCAACACAACGATTCTCTTCAAATGCTGCATGCTTCTCCTCCTTTGAAACAGATTGTCCTGCCAGGAAGCAAGAGGACGGCCCTCCTGCCCCGGATCACTTCCCTCCGGATCGCGGCGCAGCATGACCCGTCACCGCTCACATCTCTCGTCAGAAATTCTCAACGCGCGCAGCAGCTCGCTCAGATGAAGAGGTACCGATGGTCATGGGGGTTTCATGACCATCTATAAGCCAATTGGAGAAAGGATGCAAACCGTGTCTTTTTATTCACGGAGCATGCGCCAGAGGCACGATCTGGCCGATGTCCATGATCACGGCGCGGGAGGGGTCGAAGGTCCGCTCTTTCATGGTGCGGCGCAGGTCCAGGATCGGGTAGCCGATGGGCTCGCTGCCGAGGCGGAAGGTACCCCACTGGGTGGGGATCAGGGTGCGGGCGCCCAGGTCGTCGAAGGCATCGAGGACCTCGGGGGCGTTCATGTGGGCGTAGTGCATGAACCAGCGCGGGTGGTAGGCCGTGAGGGGCAGAAGCGCGACGTCGATTCCGGGATAGCGGCGCCCGATCTCTCGATACCCGATGAAGTACCCGCTGTCCCCGCCGAAGTAGACGGTGCGCTCCGGCGTCACAATGAGGAAGCTGGCCCAGAGGGTCGTGTTCCTCCCCTGCCCGATGCGACGGGACCAGTGCTGCGCCGGAAGACAGACGAGCCGCACGCCCTTTCCAACATCGACGGTCTGCCACCAGTCCATTTCCTTGACTGGCTTCCCGGCCATTTCTCCCACGAATTCCCCCAACCCCAGCGGTACATAAAGGCGGGATGAGGCCGGGAGCGCCTCGAGGGTCGCCTTGTCCAGGTGATCGTAGTGGTTGTGGCTCAGCACCACGTTGAAGGTTCCGGGCAGGCTTCTGAGCGCTTCTTGAGTGAGGGCGGGCTGGGTGTGACGTTTTGGCCAGAGCGCCCGGTCCGAAAGCATGGGGTCCAGGAGCCAGTATTCGCCATGGAGCCTGAGGAGGAAAGAGCCGTGACCGATCCAGGCCACGAAATCCCCCTTCGGCAAAGCCTGAATTCTGGTCTGGAGCTCCGGGATATAAGCCGGTTCAAAAGCCTCCTCTTCGGGTGTATAAGCACCCCTCGGGCTCAGCCGCCAGCGGAGGAGCCTGAGGAAGCCGCCGTGCCTGACATCCGTCCAGGGGTTGAAGAATCTCCCGTCGCGGATGTGGGCGGCATACAGGCGGTCGGTGCTCGCCGAGTCGACTTCCCGTCGCCATTGGGCTTCGTCAAACGGCGGCGGAGTCAAGCTCGAGCAGGAGCTGACCATCACCGTCATCAGAGCAAGCAGTGCCATTCGAATTCCCATAGCTTTCAGCTTCCGGCCCAGATCATGATCCTCATGGCGGCTGGAATTCGCTCCTCATGCCGCCGGTTTCACCACGCAACCCCAAATGGAAAACTCGACCCGATCCGGGTCTAACCCAAAATAATGATCGGGAGCCTGCAAGGAAAGCCTTTGAATGGTCCGATCGCCCTGCGCGGCAACTGAGGAGCGAGAGGTGGATGCATTTGAATGGAGAATGTCTTACCATAGAATTTCAGCACCGCCGGATCGGTCGGATGGCTCGGAGTCGAGCATCCTGTCACCAAGCCCTGGACTGAACCCTGTCCCCCTCGAAAAGGGGAATGCCATGAACCCGGTAATCACAAAGGTTTACAGGATGCACCGCCTTAGAGCTTTTGTCTTCGTGCTCACGGGGGCTATTCTCACTGCAGCGTTCGCTTTCAGCCCGGTGGAGGCGTCCCCTCCCGACAGGCACCGGCTCCTGGTGCAACTGCGGCCGCAGGAGAAGACCCTTGCGGTGCGGGACGAAATTCAGTTCAGTTCGCATCCGGGAGATGGCTTGTCCATTCACATCACCCCGAAGGCCAGGAGAGTGTCGCTGCGCGCAGGCGTCTCGGAACTTCCCCACAGCTTTCAGGCCGGGCAGATCTTCATCCCCCAGACTCCGGGCTCCCCGGCCGACCCCCTGACTTTGTCCCTTTCGTACGAAGCGGTGTTTGACGACCCCCTGCCCGACGATCCGGTGAGCTTCGACAACCCGGGATTCGGGGTGACAGGTACCATTGTGCCGGAAGGGGCTTTTCTCCTCGCCGGGTCGGGGTGGTATCCCCGCATCGCCGGCCGCTCCGCTTCAGTTTACCTGGAAGTGTCGGCTCCCCGCGGGATCACCGCCGTCACGTCGGGCCGCCTCATCAGGCACGAGGATCTCGACGGTCGGACTTTGTCCGTCTGGGAGATCGAGCCCACGGTGGAAGGGCTGGCCCTTTCGGCGGGTCCTTATGTCAGGGGCTCGCTGGAAACGGGGAAGGTTCCCGTTTACACCTACTTCTTCCCCCAGAGCGCCCGTCTGTCCGGCCGCTACCTCGAGGCGACGGCATCCCATCTCGAATTCTTCGAGCTCCTGCATGGGCCCTACGCTTTTTCTAAATTTTCCGTTGTCGAAAACTTCTTTCCAACAGGTTACGGATTCCCTTCTTACACGCTCCTGGGAACCAGCGTGCTCAGCCTGCCCTTCATCCCGGATACCAGCCTCAGGCACGAGGTGGCCCACAGCTGGTGGGGAAACGGCGTGCTGGTGGCCCCGGAGTCCGGGAACTGGTGCGAAGGGCTGACAACCTATGTGTCCGATTACCTGAGCCAGGAGCGTTCCTCCCCTGAAGAAGCCCTCCTGTACCGCCGGCAGATCCTCCAGGAATATGCCTCCCTGGCGGGGTCTGGCGAGGATTTTCCCCTCTCCCGGTTCCTGGGGAGAACGAGCCCGTCCACGCGGGTCGTGGGATACGGCAAGTCCGCCTTCGTATTCCACATGATTCGGAGGAGGCTCGGGGATGAGCGCTTCTGGAAGTCCCTTCAGCGCATCTACGGGGACCGGTTGTTCCAGGAGACTTCCTGGGATGATTTCAGGAAGGCATTCACCGAGACCGGTGGATGGGATCCCAGGGAAGCCGCGCGCTTCTTCGACCAATGGATTCAGCAGGCCGGCGCTCCCCGATTGGAGATCCAGAACGTGCACATCAAGGAGGGGGATGCAGGATGGCTCGTAGAGGGTTCACTGGTCCAGGCCGGGAAGCCCTACGCCCTCCGAGTTCCCGTGCACCTGGAATCCGGCGGAGGCACCGAGAGACAGACCATCCGCCTGGAGGGCAGCTCCGCCTCCTTTTCTTTCAACACGCCGAACCGTCCCGAGCGGCTGGTCGCAGACCCCGAAACCCATGTGTTCAGACACCTGGCACCGCAGGAGATCCCGGCCACGGTCAACAGCATCAAGGGATCCCGGGATTTGGTGGCCGTGCTGGCCGCCTCCGCGGACTCCGGCTTCGAATCGATCTTCGGGCTGCTTCTCGAAAGCCTCAACCAGGGGCGGGCTGCCGTCGTTCAGGAGGATCGGGTGAAGCCCTCGGATATCCAGGGACGGGATGTGATTTTCTTCGGAAGGCCCCGGCCGGCCACTCTCCAGTGGCTGCTCCCCTCGAAGCCGAACGGCATCCGTCTCTCGGCCGACGGATTCTCCTACGACGGGGCGGCCGGCGAAGGATCCGGCGATTCCCTGTTTGCAGTCTTCAAGGACCCGGAGCGCAAGGGGAGGCTGAGCGCCATCTTCTACCCGCTGGAGGGCGCAGCCTCGGATTCCGTGGCCACCGCCGCCCGCAAGATCACCCATTACGGCAAATTCAGCGCCGTGAGCTTTGCCGACGGGACCAACTGCAGCAAGACCATCTGGCCCGTGACCGAGTCACCGCTCATCGTGAACTTCAAGGGACCCCTATGAGCTTCGTGCATTTCCCACGCTTCGCTTCCTGCCTGACTCTCCTGTTCATCCTGTTGCCGGCCCCGGGATGCGCCCAAACGGAAGCCTCCTTCTGGGATGTTGCGGCACGGAAGTCTTTGACGATTCAACAGGTCCTCCCGGACGTCAGGAATGCCGAAATGGTGCTGGTGGGAGAACAGCACGACCGTGCGGACCACCACGCTGCCCAGCTGAAGATCATTCAGGCGCTCCACCAGTCGGGAAAGCCCGTGGCCGTGGCCCTGGAGATGTTCGAGCATCGCGGCCAGCCCATCCTGGATCGGTGGGTGTCCGGCCGGATGGACGAAGATGCCTTTTTGCCCCACTTTCGGGAGAACTGGGGGGAGAATTGGCCCCTGTACCGCGACATCTTCCTTTACTGCCGCGACCGGAAGATCCCCATGCTGGGCGTCAACGTCCCCCGCGCCGTCACCTCCCAGGTGGCCCGCAAGGGCTTCGAGTCTCTCACGCCCGAACAGGTGGGGCTTCTGCCCATGGTCACCTGCCGGGTGGACCCCGAATACATGAAGCTCATGCTCGAGGCCCACGGCCACGGAGTGGGCGATGAAGCGTTCCGGCGGTTCTGCGAGGCCCAGCTGGTCTGGGACACGGCCATGGCAAGCTATTCCCTGGACTATCTCAAGCGGAATCCCCGCCACACCGTCATCCTCCTGGCCGGCTCCGTCCACGCCTGGAAAAAGGGCATCCCCGCCCGGGTGCATGAGCAGGACCCCGCCATTCGGACCCGGGTCATTCTTCCGGAATCGGAGGACCGCTTCCGGAAAACCACGGTCACCACCGAGGATGCGGACTACCTGATTCTCCCGCCTGTTCTCTCGCCTTGATCAGAAGCCCGTTGACAGGTATTCTGATCGCCAATCTGCTTGAAGATGTCCCATTCATTGTGGGGACGGCTTAGTACATCTCTACAGAATTGAATGACCGGTTGAGTCGTCATTCCCGCGTGTCCCTGGCGGGAATCCAGAGGCCTTCAAATCCCTGGATCCCCGCCAGAAGCATGCGGGGATGACGTGCTTATTCAATGGACACTT
>Ga0105100_10002745_pt1 | contig 10245 bp, 7 predicted proteins | sample PPLLak12cMay2015_2_FD_87033 | JGI IMG/M metagenome (GOLD analysis project Ga0105100, IMG submission 87033) | Freshwater sediment microbial communities from Prairie Pothole Lake near Jamestown, North Dakota, USA - PPLs Lake P8 Core (1) Depth... | ecosystem: Environmental > Aquatic > Freshwater >... | reverse complement strand
TCAGATCGTATGCCAATACTGTATAACCGCTGACATTTATATCCACATAGAAATTCGCATTGGCCGACGTTCCTACCCCGAAAAGCACGCCCGAGGCGTTGCGGAGTTTCCAAAAGCCTCGATAATGGCCCTGCTTGTTCGGTGCGGTCAAATTCACAGAGAGGTCAATGGTCTGGCCGGGCGCCACACTGGTCGGCAGTGAGACGGCGTTTGGCCCATCGAATTTTTCTCCGCTGTCATAGACCAGCGCGTAGGAGGTCGACCATGTGCAGGTGCCGACATTTTTTATCCGCCAGATCTTCGTGAAGGTGCTGCCACGACTCACGAAGGTTCCATCGGGAAAGGTAACGTCCGCCACGAACTCGCCCGCGTCGCAGCGAGTCACGGTTGCAAGCGGCGGTACAGGCGTAAAGGTCGCCAGGACAATCGGGCTCGCGGTAGGGAGGGAAAATTCACTGGTTGGTGAAGCCGGCACTGCGGTAAGTGTTACCACCGCCTGCGTCGACAGGGCCTCCAATGTTTGCGCGGCAGCAGTATACAGGGCATTGAGGGTCGCCGCGGGTTGTGGCGTGGCAGCCGCAAATGGGCTGCACGCCAGGACAATTGCCATGGCGAGGATGGGGATGATGAGTTTTCTGTGTCTAATGCTATGCATACGTGCCTCCGTGTTACCGCCTGTCTAATAAATTCCTAAACTTTTCGGGAAAATTCGAGCAAAAATCAAACTTCCGGTTTAGTTACATATGTTGGATGTGCGTGCGGTACTCTATAATAAGCCAGTCCATTAGACGTTTTTGGCGGCGGTGGTGTTCCCGCAAAAAATGCTGAGGCATGCTGCTCGGCAGGGCTTAATGGAATGATCCGGACCTGCGGCGGCGAAACGAATAGAGGGTTCGCGGCAGCCCGGAGTGCCTGTTCCGGAGATGACAGGTGCTTCCAGGATGGGGAAACTGAATTCGCTAGGGGATGTAATAAATTGTGCCGTTGTTCCCCTGGAATTGAGGTTGCATATTTGAAGTCAGTTTCTCGATGTACTGTTCTGCTTCGTCTCCGTTTCCGTATATGGGCCGAAGTTGTGAGACCAGTTTCCCTTCAAACAGGACCAGGGCAACGCCGCTTTCTTGCAGGATTGCGGGAATTTCATTGTATTCGGTTTGCTTAATGATCGGCATCAGATCGACCGCAGGCCGGCCTGCAAAAAACAGAACTGCCCCAGGGTCATTGGAAATGATGGTTTTGTCAGGCGGGATATTTTGCAGCGCGGGAACCACCGTTGAATTTTTCCACGCCCGGCTGGTGTAGCCGGCTCCCCTTTGGTGAAGCTGTTGTGCGTATGCAACTGTCGCAGGTGCATTTGCCATGATCAGCAGGACAATGATCGCCAGTGAAGGTATGTGCTGAAACGTTCCCTTGATCAGCCTGGTCTCACAGAAATACACGAACAGGATGGTGGTGAAAACTGTACCAAGTTGAATCGGCGAGTAGAGTCGTTCATCCAGCCAGGGCTTGGGATCCATGACAAAAATAAAGGATAGCATCAGCATCATCGTGGATGCGATTGTGAAAATCGCCAAGAGGCTGGCCCCAAAAAGCACTGGTTCGGAACGAGGAGCATTCTTTTCACGTGCTGGAACGCGCAGGGCAAATAATGTCCCCAGTGCCAGTGCCAGGAACACAAGGGCCAGGATGAACATCTGCGTGCGATACTCCTGTGTGGGAATCAGCACTCTCAGCCCCAGCCATTCCCATAACCCTGCAATAAACGTCAGACGAAATGGACTCATGGCCTGCCAGATATTCGATATCCATTCATAGCGCCCTGGTAGGTTTCCCGGAAAATAGATCCAGGAATATGCCTGCCAGAGCAACAGAGGGCTGACGGCCACCAGCGCATAGGAGGCGAGATTTCTTAATTTTGTACGCCAATCCGTTTTCCTCCAGATCAGGATTGCGAAAAAGCCGGTTGCCAGAAATGCGATCCCACTGTAGCGGGTCAACAGGGCTAATCCGGCCAGCAGGGCGCTGGCAACCATCAGCCAGCGTTTATTCGTCCTGATAAATACGCCAAGCAGGTAGAGGCTGGCGAACCCGAGGGTCAGGAACAGTGGTTCGGACAGGGCGGCAGTATAGTCTCGTAGAACGGCGCGATTGGTGACAATCCAAAGACCAAAACCGATGGAAAGCAGCGCCGAAGATGTAAGTTGATAGGTCCCCAGACAGAGAATCAGAACCAGGGCCGCATAGAGAATGATGTTCAACGTGCGCGCATAACCCAGCAGGTCCCATTGCAGGCTCATAGCGGGAGCCAGCACCATGGAGTAAAACGGAGGGTGGATCGTCATGGGCCTGGTCAACCCGGATGCCCGGGTGACGACAGGCCCATTTCCCGCGCTTAGATTGCGCGCAACATCGAAATAGTCCACGGTATCCACCATGGTCCACGGGCCGAGTTCAGTACTGTATCGGATCAGAATAGCGCCGACCAGCACGATCACGGCTGTAATGCTGACTGTAAGGAAATCTTTTTTGCCCAAGCAGCTGTTCGCTACTCCTCGCAATCGAAAAGGATCATCGCCTTATCATATTCCTGACGCACAGGGTTGGTAACTACAAGCATCATCCAGCGCTCGCTCTTGCTGACACCTGGGCCAAGTAGCCATACACGGTGTACGGTTATGGTGCCCGCCTCGGTGAACTCCACTCTCTTGATGTTGCTATCATTCCCGTCTTTCTGCGCCCAGTAATAGTCGAATTTATAAGGGCCGTTCGTGGAAATTGTGGCATACACAGTGTACTCCACAGTCTTCGGGCATCCCAGCGCCGGGTCGCGTACAACTTCATAGGTCACACTGGTAATGCCATAGTCAGGTTTCTTGTCGTCCGAAACCATGATTTCCACATAGAATGAATTATCGTACTGTCCCACACCCAGGTTGGCAGCCCAGGGAGTCTGAAGACGCCAAAAGCCGGTAAATGTGCCGGTTGTATCGGGAGCTTTCAGGTAGATCGAGATATCCGTTTGCTCGCCAGGCAAAACATCCTCAGGAAGCGGATACGAAGTCAGCCCGCCCATTAGATCACCGCTCCAGAATATTAATTGGTATGAGGTATTCCAGGTACAGGTGCCGGAATTCTGCAACGTCCAGGTTTTCCAAAAGTATTCCCCCGGCGCCAGGATGGCGCTATCGGGTGGGTTTTCGCCAATGAGATTTGCCTTGGCGCAGTTCGGGTCGGGTGGTGCAGAGACAAGCGTAGGGGCGCTCGTGGGAGTTATTGCAGGTGAGAGTGTGGCTTCGGTGCTGGGTTCGGGCGTAAGCGTTGGTACGCTTACAACTTCCGTGAGCGATTCGCCCGCCTGTACCGTCTGTGCAACAGCAGTGGAAATAGCCGACTCCTGCTGTGCGGGGGACGCACAGGCAGAAATGAGCAGCACCAGACACATCAGGAGCCCCAGGGTTTTGTTCTTGCGAGATTCAAACATTACACGTCCTTTCCGTTTGTAAAGTAATCGGACCAGCCCGGACGATTATACCTTTTTATGAATAACGCCCGAGTGATCGGCTCGGGCGCAGATTGGTGCTTATGGTAATCCCACTCGTGGACTGATCCACACTGCCCAATCCTGGCCGGCGGCACCATTTGCCAGGACAGCCAGCGCAAATTGGACTGTCTTGCCTGATAGAGTGCTTAAATCCACATCCACATCTCGCAGCCCGCCATCGCAGGTTTCCGTCCACTCTCCGAGTGGCTTGAGCACACCGGCCTCCTTGAAGTTCAACTGAAACTTCGCATTGCCCGTTCCGCAGGTTCCATCATTAAGAGCCAGGAAACCGATCCTGGCCTTAAAGTGCTCACCGGACACCACAGTATAAGAAGGGTACAGCCCGGTCATGACTCCATCGTTCACCCATTGGGGGTGGATTTCCAAAACCTTTGCGGGTGTTGAGCCATCTTCCACCTTTTGATTATTGCGAAACATGGCAAAACCGTTCGTGTCCGTATCTGGTCCACCAAAAGCAACCGTTCCGGCGCTCCCGACCCAATTCGCATCCGGCGCGCGGCTATGCAGGTCATAACCTGAGCTGGCAACCACAACTTTGATTTCGACAAAGAAGGATTTGCCGCCCGTCCCACCCAGCACGGGGATCAACACGCCGGATCCGTTACGAATCCGCCAATAGCCTCGATACGTTCCTGCCGTGGAAGGAGCCGTGAGGTTGACCGAAATGTCCACTTCCTGGCCGGGCGGGACGGAACCAATGGAGGTCGGTGAGGCGCCGCCCATCGCGTCCCCGCTCTCGAACACCAGCGTATATCCACTCCAGGTGCAGGTACCGGCATTCCTCATCCGCCATGTTTTGGTAAAAGTGCCGCCAGGAGCGATCTGTGAACCATCCGGAATGGTCACATCTTTTACAAACTGTGCCTGGTCACAGACTGGTGTAGCAGAGGCCGCCGGTGGGAGGGTGGAGGCTGGCAGCGTGGGAAATGCAGCAGAAGTATTTGTTGCAGCAGGCGGCGGTAATGTAGGAGTGTTGAACGGCACGGACTGCGTTAACTGTGCCTGCACGGTCAGGGCGGCCGCGGTAAACACGGCGTTCGGTTCCTCGGTGGCAGGCGCGCTAGATGGCAGATTACAGGCTGCCAGTATTAGGATAAGGGTCAATAAGGAAATAATGCTGGCGATTTTGGGCATTCTATTCTCCTCTTTCGTTGAGCAATTTTACACCCCGCACGCTTCTTCAAGAAGTGTTTTATCCGCAGGACTGCTACGCTGGTGTGGCGTGCGGGGTACACGAATACAGACGGACTTATATTCCCCTTTGTTCCTACGGAGTGCCGCACGCCGCTGACGTACAGAACCGTCAAAAGTTTACTGATGAATGGGACAAGCGGTAAAACAAAACCCCTCTTCCATTGAGAGAGGGGCAGGAGTGATAGAACGCTTCTTTCCAGGCTTCAAGCTGTTTCGTGGACCCCGGCCATCCACAAGCCTAATTGTTCGCGCGAGGCATCCTTGCGGTCTACGGTGGACACGATCTGACCACGATACATTACCGCGATCCGATCGGAGAGCGACATGATCTCGTCCAGCTCGGCTGAAATCAACAGGACGGCTACGCCGCGGTCGCGCATGATGATGATTTCCTTGTGGATATACTCAATCGAACCGACATCCAGGCCGCGCGTCGGTTGAGAGGCGATCACCAGTTTAACAGGACGGCTCAGCTCGCGCGCGACGATCACCTTTTGCTGGTTTCCGCCAGAAAGCTTCGATGCAGATACATACGGTGAGGGAGTCCGCACATCATATTCTTTGATCAGTTTTCTGGCGTTGGCATCCACCTGATTTTGTTGTATGACCACACCTCTTGAAAAACGGGGTTGATAATAATCGCACAATACCATGTTGTCTGCCACGGTATAGGAAAGCACCAGTCCATGCCGCTGGCGATCTTCCGGGATGTGTGCCAGACCGGTTTCCGTGATCGGACGTGGCGGTTTGCCCGTCAGGTCTTTGCCAGCTAATGTGAAACGGCCACTTTCAGTGTGACGTAATCCTGTGAGCGCTTCAGCCAGTTCGGTTTGCCCGTTGCCCTGTACGCCTGCCACGCCAAGCACTTCGCCTGCGCGCACGCTAAAAGAAACACCGCGCACCGATTCAAGCCCGCGCACATCGCGCACGTGAAGGTCTTCTACCTTCAAAATTTCTTCTGTAGGTTGGGCAGGTTTCTTTTGCACGGTAAGAATCACTTCGCGTCCGACCATCATGGATGCGAGTTTCGCTTCGTTCGTATCTTTAGGGTTGACGGTCCCCATCACCCTTCCCGCACGCATAACTGTGATACGGTCTGCTGCAGCCAGCACTTCCTTAAGTTTATGCGTGATGAAAATAATTGAAACACCTTTGTCAGTTAACTGGTGCATGATGTGGAAGAGGTCTTCTGCTTCCTGGGGGGTGAGCACGGCTGTTGGTTCATCCAGGATCAGGATCCTTGCCTTGCGATATAACGCCTTGACGATCTCGACCCGTTGTTGGACACCCACCGGGAGGTCCCCGACAATTGCATTGGGATCAACTTCCAGTGCGTATTGATGCGAGAGGTCGGCCACTTTTTGCGCCACTTCCCTGCGATCCAGTTTGACGAGCGGCATTTCGTTGGGCGCGGCGCGATGATCCGTTTCTGCCCCCAGCATGATGTTTTCTGTCACCGTGAATACCGGGATAAGCATGAAGTGCTGGTGGACCATGCCGATGCCATGATGGATCGCGTCGCGCGAAGAGTTGAGCTGCATCTGGTTTCCCTCGACGATCACCTCTCCCGATTCGGGATGGTACAGGCCGTAGAGGATATTCATCAGCGTGGATTTGCCTGCGCCATTCTCACCTAGCAGAGCATGGATCTCGCCTCTGCGCAGATCGAAATCCACGTGGTCATTGGCTAGCACGCCGGGGAATTTCTTGGTAATACCTTTGGCTTCAAGTACAACATCCCCCGTGGGGACAGGTGTATTTTCGTTTGCCATGTTTGCCTACTTCTCGTAGGGCACGCCATCGGCGGCAGGGGGTGTCGTGCGGCCGATAATGCCGGTCAGGATAACCATCGTCAGGATGTAGGGAATCAACCCAACTACATAAGATTGTTGCAGGAAAGCCCATTGCGGCGGAATGGCATCTCGGAATAATTGCATTTTGATCTGCAAAGCTTGCGAGGCGCCGAAGACGAGCGCCGCCGCCCACGCGCCGATGGGAGTCCAATTGCCGAAGATCATGGCAGCTAACGAGATAAAGCCGCGTCCATTGGTGAGCAGAGGCTCAAAGGAGGGAACCGACTCGATGGTGAAATAGGCACCCGCCAGCCCGGCCAGCATCCCGCCGATGAGCACATTTGCATAACGCATCTTGATGACGTCGATACCAACCGTATCGGCGGCTTTTGGGTGTTCGCCTACTGCGCGTGTGCGCAACCCCCAGCGTGTGTAGAAGAGGATATAGTGTGAAATGAATACAAGGGCAATAGCGCTGATGGCAATCGGTCTTTGATCGAGTACTGTATTAAAGGAGCGAACAAATTCAAGACAATTTGCGGATGTGCCGCAAAGGGGATTGAAAATCTCCTGAAAGGGAACATGGATGTTGAGCAACGTGCCAGGAGAGTTGGGAATTTGCCCGCCAAATACACTACCACTGCCAAAGAACATTTGACGGTTCAGGAAGCCCGTCAAACCAATCGCAAGAATGTTAATGACCGTGCCGCCGATGATCTGGTCTACTTTATAGGTAATGGATAAAACCGCAAGTAATAATCCCATAAGTCCGCCTGTAACGACCGCGGCAATAAGCCCAACGATAATACTTGGACACTTATCAGCCCCAAAGACGTGAAACATGTAAATGGCTGCAAGCCATCCAAAAAAGGCGGCTGTGAGCATCATTCCTTCGATACCGATGTTGACCACGCCTGAGCGTTCACAGAATACACCTGATAAGGCACCCAACGTCAGTGGAGTGGCGACCGCTATGGTCGTCGCCAGCATGCTGGTGACAATAAGAATGGCGGATGACTTAGTACGCCCAACCAGAACTACCGTACCGAATAGTACGATGATGATCAGAAGAATAAAGCTGAATCGTTTCCAGTCCATATTGTCTCCTAGCCGCCCCAGCCGCGGGTGAGCACCACACGTTCGCCTTTTGCCTTGATCCGATAGATAAATCGGATGATGGCGTCTGCAGCTACAAATAATAAAATAAGCGCTTGAAGCATGGAGATAAGATCCACAGGCATCTGTGTCAGGAATTGCATGCGAGTGGCTCCATTGCGCATCGCTGCGAAGAGGATGGCAGCCAGCACGACCCCTAAGGGATGAGACTTGCCAAGCAGAGCAATTGCAATCGCATCGAAGCCATACCCAATTGAAAATCCGAGTTCGTGGCGATAGTTCAATCCGGTTACCTCAATGGTCCCTGCCAAACCAGCCAGCATACCAGAAAGTGCCATGGACAAAATAATCGTACGTTTGACATTGATGCCCGCATATTTCGCGGCGTCAGGGTTGGCCCCTACAGTGCGGATCTCAAAACCAAGCGTGGTCTTATTCAGCATCCACCAAATCAGATATGCCACCAGAAGGGCCAGTATGAAGCCCCAATGAACGCGCAGTCCATCAAAAATAGGTGGCATACGCGCGCTCTCCGCGATCAAAGGTGTTCGCGCTGAAACATTTCCTGGATTCACGTCTTTCATGGGACCGTTGAGAAGAAAAGATATTGTATTCAAGGCAATATAGTTCATCATGATGGTATTGATGACCTCATGTCCCCCGGTATACGCTTTAAGGAAACCGACGATGGCTGCCCAAAAAGCACCCATCCCCATGCCAACGATGACTGCCAGGGGTAAATGGATAATGGCAGGGATATCACCTCCTACCCAAGTAGGCAAAGCATATCCGATCAATGCAGCAAACACTGCTCCCACCGCCAGTTGTCCTTCTGCGCCAATATTGAATAGCCCGCCTTTGAAGGCCAGTGCAACAGCCAGCCCGGCGAAGATATAAGGTGATGCCCATACTGCTGTTTCACTAAGAGCTTTGGCAGAACCGAATGAACCCTGGATTAATCCGTAGTAAGCTAAAAAAGGATTTCCCCCGACTGATGCAATAATAATCCCTCCCAGGACGACTGCAGTAAGAATCGCAAGGGAGGGAATGAGCATGGCATCCAGAGCTGATCGCAATAAACCTTTCGTGGCTGAGCCTGATTGTGTCTCTGACTGCATGGATTCTCCAGGTTAAATGTGAATTTATCCTTTGAATTATATCACTTGAAATTAATGTTTCCAGAGATTTTCACGCAGGCTCAGGCCGAAAAAAAAGGAAAGAGGCGAAGCCTCTTTCCTTTTTTAACAGCAGGTGAAGTTTATGATGCCGGCTTCACCGGAGGAACATTGGTCTTGATCGAGCCGTCGAGCAGACCGGCATTGATCTGTTCCATCATGGTCTTTACTTCGGCAGGAACTTCGCTCTCCAGATCATGGAAAGGAGCATAGCTAGCATCGCCGAGGAAGGTGCCGCTCGGGAATTCGCCATTCTTGGAAAGGCCGACCAGGTCGAAGACTCCCGGAGTGATGAGCTTCATCGCGCTGGAGAGCATGCGCGGCGCGGCTTCGGGCAGGGTCAGGTATTGGTCGGTATCGACGCCAATGGCGTACGCACCAGCCTGGGCGGCGGCGGTGATCGCACCGTTACCGGTGATGCCACCACAACCGAAGATCGCATCCGCGCCCTGATCCATCATAGAATTGGCGGTCGCCGCACCCCATTCGGGATCGGTGAAGGTCTTGTCGAAGCCGACATCGCTGTGATACACAACGAAGACCTCGGTGGTGGTCCCGTTCATGCCATCTGCGTACGCGGCGCCGGCCTTATAGCCTTCACCAAAGCGCCAGACCGGGGGAACCGCATCGGTACCGCAAACAGCGCCGATCTTGTTGCTCTTGCTCATGGCCGCAGCCAGAGCGCCAACCAAGAAGCCGGCGTTATCTTCGGGGAATATCAGGCCAGCCACGTTGGCAATGGTGCCTTCAAATTGATCCTGATCCACACCTATGAAATCGATGTCGGGATACGTGCCAGCCGCAGTCCTTGTATCCGCAGTGAGGTTGAAACCCACCGTGACGATGACATCGTAGCCTTCATCCGCGAAGGTGGCGATGTTCTTGGCGTAATCCTTGGCGTCGGTGGTTTCGATGTACTGCACCTTCGCGCCCAGGTCCTTTTCAGCCTGCTGGACGCCTTCCCATGCGGACTGGTTGAAGGACTTGTCGTTGATCTTGCCGACGTCCGTAACCAGGCCTACACAGAACACGTCTTCGCTGGTACAGTCGGCTGCTGCCGGGGCACAGGCAGGCAGCAACATGGCGGCGACCAGGAGCGCCACAAGCAACACATACAGCTTCTTCATATTCTTCTCCTCTTTGTACATTAGGATGATATAGGGCTATGACAAGCCCTTTTCAACGCAAGTATACATTTACTTCAACCATTCGACAAGACGACATTAAAAGTCTGACAAATCTCCGCGTCGCGCCAGCCGAAAGCTGATTCCGTTTTCAAGGCGTTGCCTCCCCGCGTCTCACACCCAGCATCAACACCAGTGCCGTCAGCATAAAGAACGGAGCGATCAGCATGATCACGTTGTAATTGTTTCCGGAAGCCTGGATGGCCCAGCCATTGACGTTC
>Ga0105100_10002741_pt1 | contig 10256 bp, 11 predicted proteins | sample PPLLak12cMay2015_2_FD_87033 | JGI IMG/M metagenome (GOLD analysis project Ga0105100, IMG submission 87033) | Freshwater sediment microbial communities from Prairie Pothole Lake near Jamestown, North Dakota, USA - PPLs Lake P8 Core (1) Depth... | ecosystem: Environmental > Aquatic > Freshwater >... | reverse complement strand
GCTCGGCGACGGCGAGTTCGACGGTGTCGATCTTCAAGCCCTCGTGAAGGGGTCCGGCTGGGAGTACGTTCTGCGGACGAGCAAGACCATGACACTGACTTGGGAGGGTGAGGAGTTTCGTTTCGATGACGTGACGGATCATGTGGCCCCCGGAGAAGTCTACGATGTTCCTGGCGTCCTGTTCACACAGCGAAAATACGGGCCCATTCTCGGCCTTACTTGGTGGAGAAAGGACTGCAAGGGACCGATCCATCTCGTCACGAACATGACCTCGCCGGAGGAAGCCTGCGGTTACTATCGCAAGCGGTTCAAGATAGAAACTCTCTTCTCAGACCAGAAAAGTCGCGGATTTCATTTGCATAAAAGCCATCTCTCCGATCCTACGCGCCTGTCTCGACTTCTGATTGCCACATGTCTCGCGTACTGCTGGATCGTCTATCTCGGAACGTACGCCATAGATCACGGATGGAACAGGATCGTCCATCGCACCGACCGATGCGATCTCAGTCTTTTCCAGCTTGGTCTCCGATTGCTGGATCATTTACTCAACGAGGAACTGGCCATTCCCGTTGCTTTCACCCCCTCAGCAATGGGCCAAATTTGTGTCCGGTAGTGAAGTGGCCGTTTAGCCACTTGCATGTAAGATGTCAACAGTCGGCTTTCTCGAATCCGGAGCAAGGGGTTTTTGCTCGGCATCGCGAAGCTCATTCTGGATTTTGATGCGGAGCTCTCTGAATCTCTTGATGGTGACCCTTTCCCCGTAGTGCTTTTGGCAATAGATGGCCAAAAGCAGATAGGTGATAAGTCCCGAGAGGATCTGCACCAGCAATCCGTGCTCTGATCTTGCGATGATGTGATAGACTTTCAGGTGACGTTTCCACCATGCAAAGAATGTTTCTATTATTGAGCGGTAGCAGTAAATGGAGATGATGTCTTGTGGCGAAAGCTCGAGATCGGAGCACATCAGGATGAAGCGGTCGGTGCCATCGACAACCAAAACAAATCGGATGTTCTCCTTGACGGGTTTCCAAAGGAGATCGAGGCAGTAGAAAGCGATGGTTTTGGTTTTGCCGTGGATCGTGAGCTCCGTCATGCTGCTGACTCCACAATGGTCGCATCAAATGATGAAGGCCATAACCACGATCACAAACCAACCAAAAGCCGCCTTGCGTGAAAAGCAGGAGCGGAATTGCCAGAGAATCGACTCACTAATGTTGATCAGCATGATGATGGCACCCCCGAGGTTGGAGAATTCCATCATCATATACACGAATTTTATGCGAATGTCCAGGGCCTCATGACCTTGATTAGCCAACGCCAACGCGGGCACATCAAGGTCTCGGAGGAGGACTTACGACTGTCCAGTCCATCAGTAAAATCAGCTCCACCGAAGCCCCTGGATTTTCCCGCAATGTTTTAAGAATGAGGAGCCTGGACGATCTCAAGCAGCGACTCGCAAAGCTCATCCTGCTCATACTGATGTTTGAGTACTTCACGGCGGTGATGGAAGTACGGTATACCAGTCCGGTCGAGTTGCTCTACTTGGCATTGGGTATCGCGCTGATTGGAGCGACAATCTATTTGAGCAGCCCACGGGAAGGGCAATAGGGGTAATATCAATGCTTTCCCATGAAAGTGGATCCAAAGAGCTCTCTCATATGAAAATGACGAAGGGACAAATTGAAGCGGAAATCTGCGACGCCGTCATCAGGTTTGAGAAAGAATACATGGGCCGAGGGCCTTTGGAGACCAAGGCCTATATTTTGGACGACATGGTGCTGGTAAGGCTGAAGAACGTGCTCACGCAGGCGGAGCTCAAACTTGCCGAAGCCGCTGATCGCAAGGACGGGCGTGAATTGATCAAAAGGCTGCGGATAACCCTGATCGAACAGGGTCGCCCACTGCTGGAAGCCTTGGTGGGACAGATCGTGGGCGTCAAGGTGAAGAGTCTGCATACGGATATCAGCACGGTCACCGGCGAACGTGTGATCCTGTTCACCCTGGAGTCGGCGCCCGATTTTGTCCGCAAGCCGTAGAAGGCGCCCTCCATCGTCTGGCAGGGAAGCATCCGTAAATTGCGTTTTTGATAAAGCCAAAAGAATGTTTAAGACATGAAATTCTTGACTGGCAGCAGAAATTATGATTTACGTCTCCTGCAATAAATGTTTGTGACCTGTCCGAGAAAGGCGTGAAGACGCTTTTTTAAGAAGGGTCGAAGGTTGTGAGCGCCTGAAAGTTTGAACGAGCCCTTCGCCGTCGCTGAGGGGTGCGGAAAAAAGATAAGGCCGCGTTGTGCTCCATTGGAGCGTAACGCGGCCTTTTTTTGTCTGAAGGGAGGAAGGTGGTGCACCCAGCAATTCATCTCACGTTCTTGCGCCAGGGAAAGGTCCGTGACGTTTACTCCGTGGATGATCGTCATCTCTTGATCGTCGCCAGCGATCGCATTTCCGCTTTTGATCATATTCTTCCCAACACTATTCCCGGCAAGGGAAGAGTTCTTACGCAGCTATCCAATTTCTGGTTTGCCCGGAGCCGGAAGCCTCCAGTGCCGACACTTCCGCCCGAAGTGGTTCGCAAGACCTCACAGAAGTGCGAAGAAGCCTTGAAACGCTTTACTGAAAACCCTGGCGAGGAGATCATACGATGATTCAGTCCAACCATGCCGGGGACACCCCCCGAATCGATGCCAGTGCGAGTATTCATCCAACGGCCGTCGTGGTCGGCAACGTTCAGATTGGTGCCCGGGTCTTCGTGGGACCGAACGCCGTGATTCGTGCCGACGAGCCCTGCGAGATGGGGAATGTGGAAGCGATCGTGGTGGAGCCCGAGGTCAACATTCAGGACGGCGTTATCATCCACGCCCTGGGCGGTTCACCGGTGCGAATTTCCAGGGGGGCATCACTGGCTCACGGCGCGTTGATCCATGGGCCCTGCGAGATCGGCGCGGATTGCTTCATCGGCTTCAAGAGCGTGGTCTTCAAAGCATCGCTGGCCCGCGGTGTCATTGTGGAGCACCAGGCGCTGGTCGAGAACGTAACCATCCCCGAAGGAATGCACGTCCCCTCCATGATAGCCGTGCGGAGCCAGGCCGAAGTTCTCAGGCTGAAGCCGGTTTTGCCCGAGCTGGTGGCATTTGCCGACAAAGTGCGCCGTACCAACCTCTTTCTTGCGGAGGTGTCCTGACATGAGTGAGCCACTATCCGATGCTCAGGCCCGCGTTGCCGTCGTCATGGGAAGCAAGTCCGACTACGAAGTCATGAAAGAATGCGCGGCAATCCTGAAGCAATTCCATGTGCCGCATGAAGTGCGGGTCATTTCGGCCCACCGGACCCCCGAGCGCGCCCGCGAATTCGCCCTCGAGAGCCGCGGCATCCGGATCATCATCGCCGCAGCGGGCAAGGCGGCCCACCTGGCGGGTGTGCTCGCGGCCATGACGACACTCCCAATCCTGGGTGTGCCCATGGCCACAGCGGACCTCGGCGGACTGGATTCCCTGCTCTCCATGGTCCAGATGCCGGCCGGGATTCCTGTGGGTACCACCGCCATCGGGAAGGCCGGGGCACGGAACGCCGCCCTGCTGGCCGTCTCCATCCTGGCGCTCTCGAATGCCGGTCTCAACCAAGAGCTGAAGCGCTACAGGGAGGAGAGGCAGGCCGAGGTGGAGAAGGATGACGCCGCAATACGGCAGGAGGCCCGGGCCTAGTTGGGAGGGCCGCCGCAGGATGAAGAAAGGTTGCTATGGACGATCAATACCGCACAACCATTGAAACGCTCGAAGGAATGCGCTCCGATTCCATTGCCGCCGGCGGCAGGGAGAAGTTGGAGGCCCAGCATCGTCTGGGGAAGTTGACCGCGAGGGAGCGGATCCATCTGCTCCTGGACGACGGTAGCTTCCAGGAATTCGACATGCTCAAGACCGGTCGCGGCGGATCATTGGGGGATCTGCGCCGCTACCCCGGCGACGGGGTCATCACCGGTCACGGTTCCATCGACGGCCGGGAAGTGTTTGTCTTCAGCCAGGACTTCACGGTCATCGGCGGCTCCCTCGGAGAGGCCCACTCCCAGAAAATTTGCAAGATCATGGATATGGCCGTGAAGGTCGGCGCGCCCATTATCGGTCTCAACGATTCGGGCGGGGCCAGGATCCAGGAAGGTGTGGACGCCCTGGCCGCCTATGGGGAGATCTTTCATCGCAATGTCAGTGCCAGCGGGGTGGTGCCCCAGATTTCCTGCGTCATGGGACCCTGCGCGGGCGGAGCAGTCTACAGCCCCTCGATCACCGACTTCATCTTCATGGTTCAGGAATCCTCGTACATGTTTGTCACCGGGCCGAGCGTGGTCAAAACGGTCACTCACCAGGACATCACATCGGAAGAGCTCGGAGGCGCCCGGGTGCATGCCCAAAAGAGCGGCGTGGCGCATTTCACCGCACCGAACGACGTCCTGTGCCTGCGCGAGGTCCGGCGCCTCATCAGCTACCTGCCGTCCAACAACCGACAGCGCCCTCCCATTCTGGATCTGCGCGATCCGCCCGACCGCATCGACCCGGCCCTGGATTACCTGGTTCCCGAAAATCCCAACCAGACCTACGACATGAACGTGCTCATCTACAGCATTCTGGACGGGTCGGAATTCATGGAGGTGCAGAGCCGGTTTGCGCGCAACATCATCTGCGGCTTCGGGCGGCTTGGCGGGCAGACCATCGGACTGGTGGCGAATCAACCTGCCGTGCTGGCCGGCGTGCTGGACACGGACGCTTCGGTGAAAGCGGGACGATTCGTCCGCTTCTGCGACGCGTTCAACATCCCGCTGATCTCTCTCGTGGACGTTCCGGGTTTCATGCCGGGTCCGGACCAGGAGCACGGCGGCATCATCCGCCACGGAGCCAAGCTGCTGTATGCGTTCACCGAGGCGACGGTGCCGCGCATCTCCGTCATCGTGCGCAAAGCCTACGGTGGGGCATACCTGGTCATGAACTCCAAGCACATTCACTCAGATGTCGACTTCGCATGGCCGACGGCGGAGATCGCCGTCATGGGTCCCAAGGGGGCCGCCGAGGTCATCCATCGCAGGGAGATTCAGGCGGCGGGGGACCCGGAGGCGGTTCTCAACGAGAAAATGGCGGAATATCGGCGCGCCTTTGCCAACCCCTTTCTGGCCGCCCAGCGAGGGTACATCGACGATGTGATCTTTCCCCGTGAGACGCGTCACCGGTTGATCCGCGCCCTGCAGGTGCTGGAAACCAAGGAGGTCAAGCGACCGGAGCGCAAGCACGGCAACATTCCTCTGTGAGGTCCATCATGTTCGACAAGATTCTGATTGCCAACCGAGGGGAAATCGCCGTCCGCATCATGCGCACCTGCAGGCGGCTGGGGATCCGCACCGTGGCCGTTTATTCTGACGCGGACAGCCGCGGCGTCCACAGGCAACAGGCGGATGAAGCTGTGCACATCGGCGGAGCCCCTGCGCAGGAATCCTACCTGAATGGTGAGAAGATCATCGCCGCGGCCCTCTCCACCGGGTGCGAGGCGGTGCATCCCGGATACGGCTTCCTCTCGGAAAACGCCCACTTTGCCAGGACCGTTGCTGCCGCAGGCCTTGTTTTCATCGGTCCGCCGGCCCAGGCCATCGCCCTGATGGGGGACAAGATCGCATCCAAAGAGCTGGCCATCAAGGCCGGGGTGCCCGTCATTCCCGGACACATGGACGACCTCAAGGACGAAGACGAAGCCCTGACCGTCGCGGAAACCATCGGCTACCCGGTCCTGCTCAAGCCGGCGGCCGGGGGAGGCGGAAAAGGCATGCGGAATGTGCGCGAGCCGTCCGAGATGGAAGCCGCCCTGGCGGCTTGCCGCCAGGAGACGCGCAAGGCCTTCGGCGACAGCCGGATTTTCATGGAGCGCTACATCGAGCGCCCCCGGCACATCGAAATCCAGGTCCTGGCGGACGCCTGCGGTAACGTGGTCCACCTGGGTGAGAGGGAATGCTCCATCCAGCGGCGTTACCAGAAGATCATCGAGGAATCTCCGTCAGGGGCCGTGTCTCCGGACCTGCGGCGGCGTATGGGGCAGGCGGCCTGTAATCTCGCCCGCAAAGCCGGCTATGTGAGCGCGGGCACGGTCGAGTTCGTGCTGGACCAGCGGGGTGGCTTCTATTTCCTCGAGATGAACACCCGTCTCCAGGTGGAGCATCCGGTGACCGAGCTGGTCACGGAGCTGGACCTGGTGGAGCTGCAGCTGCGGATCGCCTCGGGGCAAAGGATCCCCTTCGACCAGGATGGGATTCGCTTCAATGGCTGGGCCATGGAAGCCCGCGTGTGCGCCGAGGATCCCGCAAGGGAATTCCTGCCGTCCACCGGCATGATCACCCGCTATGCCGAGCCGCGGGGCGATGGGGTCCGGGTGGACAGTGGCGTCGCTACCGGCAGCAAGGTCGGGGTGTTCTACGATTCGATGCTGGCCAAGGTCATCGCTCACGGGAAAGACCGGGATGCAGCCCGGACGGCGCTCGTTGAAGCGCTGAACGGCTATCACATCGAGGGGCTCTTCACCAATATCGACTTCGTGGCGGGCGTTCTGTGCCATCCCGAATTCGCCAAAGGAACCTTGGACACCGGTTTCATCGATCACCATTTTGACGGCAGCCGCCCGCTGTGCCCCCCCGACGAGGAGCTCGTCGAGCTTTCCGCCCTGGCGGCCACTCTGATCTACCACGTTCGCAGGGCTGCCGTCCGGGAATCGGTCCAGCCCATGGTCTCGCGCATCGGCGGCCGGAGGGTCACCGACGGCCCGCACCTCTACACCGTTCGATCCGAAGGGGATGTGTTCCAGGTGCAGATCCAGGGCTCCACCCAGAGCCGCATCTGGACTATCCACCTGAATGGCCGGCGTCACGAAGTCCAGACGCCGGAGCTCGAATTCTATCGACGGAGGCTGAAGCTTACGGTCAACGGTCGCGTGCACCGTTTCAGGCTTCGGGTCGATCAGTTCTTCACCTTCATCGCTTTCAGCGGCCTCACTCGCCTGTTCGAGGTGTACACACCCAAGGAATGGGAGCTCATGCAGTTCATGCCGGCACGCGCGGAAGGGATTCCTGAGCACGTGCTGCTCTGCCCCATGCCGGGGCTGGTGGTGGAGGTGCTGGCCAGGAAGGGTGACCGTGTCTTCCGCGGCCAGAACCTGGTGATTCTCGAATCCATGAAGATGGAAAGCGGGGTCGCCTCGCCCATGGACGGGGTCATCGCAGAAGTCCGGGTAGCGGGTGGGCAGGCGGTGGAAGCGGGTGATGTTCTGATTCGGTTTCAAGCTTAAGGAGAGACGGCTGGGAAGGTGACATCCTTTTCTTTCATCACTCTCACAAAGCGAAGGAGGCACAAGTTGAAGAAGATCAAATACCCCAACAAAGACGTTCTTGGAGACATGGTGGTGCGAGGGGATATTCGGGATGATGGACAAGGCCATCACCCTCGATGCCAAGGTTCGGGTCATGCAGCGACTCATGTTGCCACGGAATAACCCTGGACCTGATGAAACAGCAGTGATCAGGACTCGTCACGTGAACGCACAGAGACAGGAAGGAGCAACATCATGACAGGAAAGACCGAGCACGATTACTGGAAGATTTTCCATAGGATGCCCAAAAAGGTCACCCTCGGGGACATCACGATTCGCGATGGATTTCAGCATCTCGAGAAGTTTGTTTCCACTCAGGCGAAGATTTTCTATGGGCAGGAGCTGATCCTGGCCGGCTGCCGCGAGCTGGAAGTGACGAACCTGGGCGCCGTCACGACGACGCCGCAGTTCGTTGACGCCGAGGAGGTCATGAAGGCCATGCGCAGCGAGGAATTCAAACTGCGCGCCGCCAAGAAGGGCATCGACATCGACCGGGACGTCACGCTGACCTGCGTGACCATTCGCGAGTCGGCCGTTGACCGTGCCATCGACATGAAGCAGAAGGGCTACGGTCCCGACCGCATCCTGATGATGGTTTCCACCGACGAGGAGCACCATTTCGCCAATTCGGGCACGACGCTCCCCAACTACTGGAGGGAGGCCGAACGGTGCATCGCGAAAGCCCGAGACGCAGGGATCAAGATGTGCGGGACCGTGAGCACCATCTGGGGGAGCCCCATCAGCGGCGCCACGAGGCTGGAGGACGCCGTCGAGTTCACGAAGCGCTGGTTTTCCATCGGCGCTCACGACATCGAGCACGCGGACCACGACGGATCGGCCAACGCCGCCGACGTGTACCGTTACTTCTCCATGATCCTGGATGCAATGCCGAACCCGGAGGCTCACCTGTGCCACCTGCACGAGACGAAGCGCATCGCCTCTTCGTCGATCCTCGCGGCCCTCCATGCCGGTATCTGCCGTTTCGAATCGACGCTGGGCGGCCTCGGCGGCCAGCCGGCGAACTTCCTCGGTGACTGTCCCATCAAGGGCACCGGCGAGTATTACTACGACGACCCCCGCTACGTCGGCCTGATCTGCACGGAAGACCTGCTGGTCCAGATCGATGAGCTGGGAATCGAGCACGGCTATGACGTGGACCGCGTGCTGTGGCTGGGCCGGAAGCTGGAGAAGACGGCGGGCATGCGGCTCCGCTCGGAAGCCATCATCAACGGAAGAACCCTGAAAGAGGGACACATGAAGTTCGCGCGCCCGGGTCTCCGAGGCGTCAAGGAAAAGCAGGGCGAGAAACCGGGAGCCAAGCTTCCCGAGGGATGGACCGAGACGGCGGTTCTTCCTGAGAAGTACGGCCCCGAGGATCCGATCTGGAAGAAATAGCAGCTTGTCGTCGGCGGGGGGGCCTGCTCCCCCCGCTCTTCGTCACCCGGTGGCTCGACAACCACGCAGGTTGAATGTGCGACAGGCCCTATTGCCGACGAGCGATCGAGTCGTGAGTGAGGAGCAATGCGAAGAGACATCAAGCGTCGTGCAGCGGTCATACTCATTCTGGGGATGATTATCACTACCCTCCTTTACTTCACCCAAGCGGATCGGGAAGCAAGATTCTTTTACCACTTGGATGTGACGTTCTTAGGTCTCTACTTTATCCCGATAATTCTGGCCGGTCTTTGGTTTGGACTCGCGATCGGCGTGTTTGCAGCGACTGCCGTCGCGTTGGTCCTGGTACCATATCTCGTGTGGCATTGGGAAGGTCTCTCTGTTTCCGACCTGACCCGGTTTCTTCAGATCACTGAATACTTCATTGTTGCGGTGGTGTTGGGCAGGGTCGTCGAGAACCAGAGGAGAGCGGAGGCGCGTTCAAAGCAATCCGAAAGCTTGGCGGCTGTTGGCAAGTCGATGGCAGCGGTTGCTCATGATATGAAAACCTCATTGGTTGCCATCGGTGGGTTCAGTAATTTGATCAAAAGACATCTTGCGGAGGACTTCCTCCACCGTGACAAAATCGATATCGTGATTCAAGAAACCCGACATCTGGAACGCATGATCATGGACTTGCTGGCGTTCTCGAAGCCAATGGAGCTCAATCGTTCAGAGTGCGATGCGGGCCGGATCGTCGCGGAAACGCTTTCAGCAAACGAAGAGCTCGCTCGCCGCAGGAAGGTCGTATTGAAGAAAGAAGCGCCAGGCGACTCTATAATCGCAATGCTTGATGCCATGCGTATCAAGCAAGCACTGACAAATCTCGTCACAAACGCCATCGAAGCTTCACCTGAAGGAGAGAAGGTGACGGTTCGCTGCTACCGCAAGAGGAGTGGGAGCGTTGTTTTTGAAGTGGTGGACTGCGGCTGCGGTATTCCGGCTGAACAGAGATCCCAAATTTTCTTCCCTTACTTCACTACGAAGAAGGAAGGCACCGGTCTCGGTCTTTCAAACGCGGAAAAGATCGTCGAAGCACATGGCGGATATCTGGAAGTCCTGGACAATCCCCAAAGGGGCCTCACATTCAGGGCCGTTATACCGGACACTCTGATCCTTTGAACTGGACAGTCGTAAGTTCTCCTCCGAGACCTTGATGTGCCCGCATTGGCTAATCAAGGTCATGAGGCCCTGGACATTCGCATAAAATTCAGGTACATGATGATGGAATTCTTCAACCTCGAGGATGCTATCATCATGCTGATCAACGTTAGTGAGTCGATTCTGTGGCAATTGCGCCCCTGCTTCTCCCGTAAGGCGGCTTTTGCCTGGTTTGTGATTGTGGTCATGGCTTTCATCATCCGATGCGATCATTGTGGAGTCAGCAGCGTGGTCCGGTGGCTCTTCCTGAATCCGGATTACTACGACCCG
>Ga0105100_10002740_pt1 | contig 10260 bp, 7 predicted proteins | sample PPLLak12cMay2015_2_FD_87033 | JGI IMG/M metagenome (GOLD analysis project Ga0105100, IMG submission 87033) | Freshwater sediment microbial communities from Prairie Pothole Lake near Jamestown, North Dakota, USA - PPLs Lake P8 Core (1) Depth... | ecosystem: Environmental > Aquatic > Freshwater >... | reverse complement strand
GAACGGATCCACGAGTGATCTGTCAGCTCTACTAACTGAGATAAACCTGTGATAATCCGTCAGGCTAAAAGGAGATCAGCTATGTAAGCTCGACTGGTTTCGCAATACTTCGTAGGCCTGAACTTCGTTGATACGCCCTTTGACGGTGATTGAGCCAACCCGGCGGGTATCGTAAAGTCCAACGATAGCCGCCTGCGTTGCAGGACCCACCAGCAGGCGGTTAGGTCGAGCGATGGACTGCAACCCAGCCGCCACGTTCACCGTATCACCTAAAACGGTAAGCTCAACTCTTTCCCGGGTACCAACATAGCCCGCGACAACATCACCGGTGTTAATGCCAACCCCAATTTTTATCAGGTCAGACATCTCTTTATCCTGCGTTTCCAGGCTACTTAGCATGGCCAGACCTGCCCGCGTGGCGCTTTCTTCATGTTGAGTTGCTGTTCCCGTCATCCCGAATACCGCCATGATACCATCGCCCAGGTACTTATCAATTAACCCACCATGCTTAAAAACAATATCGGTCATTTGCTCATAATAACGAGATAGGATATCACCAAACTTTTTGGGACCCAGGCGCTCAGCCAGCCCGGTCGAATCGGCAATATCCGCGAACAGCACGCTCACCCTGCGCTCCGCCAGACCCGGCAATGTCCCAGCCGCCAGGTAACTCTGCATGATGTATTCCACCTCGGTTGGAGAGACAAAGCGCTGGAGCACCTGGCGGATGCGCTGCTCCTCCGATACCCGTTCCATCAGCTTCATCCGTTGCAGGGTAAGTGCGGTCTGGTGGCTAATAGCCACGGCAAGCTGGACATCCTGCTGATCGAATGGACGCTCGGAAGGCACCGTTTTATACATGTAAATTAACGCGATGACTTCATCCCCACTCAAAACCGGCACACACAATACAGAGCGGATTCGGAGCAAAGAAGCACTTTCCCGCACTGGGTCGTTTTCCAGGCCAATATCCGGGATATTCACTACAGAGCGCCGTTCAATTGCCATTCGCGCGATTGTGACCGGGAAACCATGATCTCTAAGATGCTCAAACTGGTCGGGCAGGATGACCTCGCAACGATCCGCGCCTAAAGCCAGTTTGACCATCGAGGATACTTCACGCAAAGCCGTGGCATAATCCAGCACTGTATTTAATTTGCGGGCTGCCTCGTACATCAGCACTGCGTGTTGATCGATCGACTCGAGAACTATATCCCGGGTGAGAAGCTGAGTACCTCCTAACGCAGAGGTAGTAATTTGACGTGGTTCTTGCCGGAGGACGGTGATCAGGTGCTCGCCAATCCGGATCGTATCGCGTGGCGCAAGCTCGCGCAGAGCCACCAGGCGTTCACGGTTGACGAATGTTCCATTTGTACTACCCAGATCGCGGATGGTGAGCTTGTCGTTTTCTGGGTCATACCAGACTTCTGCATGCAAACGAGACGCCGACAGATCAGCTACAACAATGTCATTATCCGTGCGCCGACCGATGGTTGCCCGCCCTGGAAGAACAGCGTACTCGCGAGGTTTTCCGTCCAATGATCTTAATACCAGCATCCAAATTGACTTCATAACCCCTCAATCTTGGTGAGGATGAACATAGGACACCAAATTTCCTTTGAAGGTAATTTTACATGATAATAACGATATTTCTTGTGTCATTGGCGGGAATTTTGGGAATTCGGCCCACATTTTTGATAACAGAATGGGTAAAACTAAACTAACATAATTGCAGGTCAAAAATCAGTGATCCAGTTTAAAACTTGTCTTGCGGGGTGTTAAAATCGAGGATGGAGTCGATACTGAAAGTATTATTAGGAGCGATAATATGGTCGGAGAAATGAGCTTGAAGGAGTTGCTCGCCGAGCCACAAGATCTGGACAGCCTGCACATTCCTCAAAGCATTGTGATCGAGCTGATCTTCCGGATACTTTTCAACGAAGGGAACGTCTCTCTTAGCCGGTTCGCCGAAGTGCTAAAGATTCCCAACCGGATCATCGATGGGCTTTTACTGTGGATGCAAAAAGAACACCTGGTGGAGGTCTCCAAAGCAAATTCCGAGTTGGGACGCCTGGGCTACGTCTATACCCTGACGGATGCCGGGTCAGCGCGTGCCAGGGATGCTTTCGACCGGAGCTCTTACATCGGGCCGGTGCCTGTGTCCATCCCGCATTACAACCGGGGAATTGAGCTGCAAACCCTAAGACACCAAAAGATCAGCACAAACCAGGTCAGAGAATCGATCCGCAACTTAATCCTCCCAGATGATTTCCATCGCCGGATCGGCCCAGCAGTCAACTCTGGCAAATCTCTCTTCTTATACGGTCCTCCCGGAAACGGAAAGACAACCATTGCTCAGGCAATCGGCAAGCTCATTTCTGGGACTGATCCAATCTGGATCCCGTATGCCATTTCTGCTGGTGGGCAGATCATCCAGATCCACGACCGCCTGATACACCGGGCGATCCCGATCGAGGGTGGCAGGACGTCCGATATGGGACGGGTCGACCTGCGTTGGGGTCTGTTCAGGCGGCCCTCCGTCATGGTCGGCGGTGAGCTAAAAATGGAGTCCCTCGATCTCCGCTTTGATCCCCAATCTAAATTTTATGAGGCGCCGCTCCAGCTCAAAGCCAATGGCGGCATGTTCTTGATCGACGACTTCGGCAGGCAGCAAATCCGTCCGGCTGATTTACTGAACCGGTGGATTGTCCCACTGGAAAACGATATTGACTTCTTGCGCTTGAACACGGGACAGACCATCGTCGTCCCATTCCGAATGTTCCTGGTGTTCAGCACCAACCTGGATCCTCTGTCACTGGTTGACGATGCTTTCTTACGCCGCATCCAGATGAAGGTGGAAGTAGGTTCACCGGATGAAAAATTGTTCTACCAGATATTTATCCAGATTTCCAAGCAGATCAGTATCCCATTTGATCGAGAAGCATTTATGTATCTGGTCCAACGCTGGTATATCCAATCTGGGCGAGTGATGCAATCAGTGCATCCGCGTGATATCCTGAGGAGCGTACAGGCAATCTGCGAGTACGATAATATCCCTCTCAGATTGACTCCTGAGCTTATCGACGAAGCTTGCAGGATATATTTTGTAACCTAGAATATGGAGGAGATGTTTTTCCGTTTGCTGGGAAAGGTCTTACATTCTCCAGTCACAATTCACTTATTACGATCTACACGCCTGCTCTACCAGAATAGCCATCCATCTTGGGTGGAATGCAATCAAATAAGCCTGTACTTACCCCTGCTCCCGGCGAGTTTCCACGGCTTTCGGCTGGTTCAAATCAGCGACCTCCATCTCGGTACATGGCTCTCTCTTGAAAAACTGGTAGAGGTCACCGAGATTATCAACCGTTACGAGCCAGATCTGGTTGCTATCACCGGGGACTTTGTCTCATTTCACCCCCAGGAGTATAAAAGAGGGATTACCGAAGCGCTGAGAAAGCTAATTACCAATGATGGTATTCTGGCTGTGCTCGGCAATCACGACCATTGGACCAATTCGGAGATTATACGCTCGGCTCTCAACGAAGCCGGCGTTATTGAACTGAATAATCGTGCCATTCACATCCGGCGCGGCCAGGATCGGATCTACTTTGCAGGCATCGACGACCATTATGTGGGTAAAGACAGGTTAGATCGGGTCCGTGATCTGATCCCAGAAGGTGCTTTCTCAATCTTACTGGCCCACGAGCCTGACTATGCTGAGATTAGCTCGCAGGATGGATTGTTTCACCTGCAGCTTTCAGGACATAGCCACGGCGGACAGATCGTCCTCCCGCGTATTGGACCGCTGTACTTGCCCTTGCACGGTCGGAAATATCCTGACGGATTGTACAAAGTGAAAGATATGTACCTATACACCAATCGAGGCCTGGGAACCGCCGAATTACAGATCCGTTATAATTGCCCTCCTGAAATTACATTATTCGAGCTTCTAGCACAACCGCCAAATGGATAGCATCTGCGAGCAATGAAGACTATAATCTGTGACAAAACACATGAACAAAGTAAAGGACAGGAATGCGTGAGATAGCGATCATTGGGATTGGACAGACAACGATAGATGAGCACTGGGAAAAATCACTGCGCGAGCTGGCTGGCGAGGCAGTAATCGCAGCACTGTTCGATGCGGGCCGGGATCGGGTGGATGGGCTTTTTGTCGGCAACATGCTGTCCGGCATACTGACCAACCAGGAGCACTTGGGAGTGCTCGTTTCCGATTGGGCTGGTTTGAAGTATACCGAAGCGGTAAAGATAGAGGCTGCGTGCGCATCAGGAGCTACCGCCTTACGCGCGGCAATCATGGCAGTGGGCTCGGGAGAGTTGGAATCGGCAATCGCCCTGGGGATAGAGAAGATGACCGAGACAAAGGGTGTCGATACCACTGCCGCCCTGGCTGAAGCTGCCGATGCCGATTATGAAGCGCTTCATGGCGTTTCATTTGTGGCGTTGAATGCTCTGGTGATGAAACGTTACCTCTATGAATACGGTTGGAAACATACTGACTTTGCACCGTTCTCGATCAATGCTCATGCAAACGCCTTCCACAATCCTTACGCCAGATTGCGAGAGGCAATTACCCAGCGAGATTATGAGCGCGCCAGGATGATTGCAGAGCCGATCAATCTGATGGATGCCTCCCCAATCGGGGATGGAGCAGCGGCTTTGCTGGTTGTCCCTGCCGACAGCCTGCATAGCAATGGGCGCGCCCGTCCGATCGTGACCATAGCCGGCTCGGCTTCAGCTACAGATACACTGGCAGTCCACGACCGCAGGCAGGTAACCTGGCTGGCAGCGGCTGAATCATCAGCCCGGAAAGCCTATTCTCAGGCAGGGGTTACTCCGAAAGACATCGACTTATTTGAGCTGCACGATGCCTTTTCGATTATGACAGCATTATCGCTAGAAGCATGCGGCTTCTCCGAGCACGGGCAGGCACCCCGCCTGGGCTTAGATGAGATGATCGGGATTAACGGGCGCATACCGATCTGCACCCGCGGAGGATTAAAAGCTCGCGGTCATCCGGTAGGAGCGACAGGTATCTACCAGATTGCTGAAGTTGTGCAGCAACTCCGCGGTGAAGCCGGGCTATGCCAGGTACCTGATGCCAGAATCGGCATGGCGCAAAACATTGGCGGCAGCGGTGCAACCATCATAACCCATATTCTCAGGGTAAAATAGAGCAGCAATCTATCCCCCGCTAGTAAGGTGTCACCCTTGGGTGCCGCTTTGCTTTTCGCGGCAAATAAGGCATTCATGCACCAATATACCCCTCAAACCTCTAGAGCGGCTAACAAAATCCAGTGTCTACCTGGCCAGAATAGATTTATCAGTAACACGTATAAAACCTTTCTGGTGCTAGCTACGTTAAGCTCATTATTACTGGTATTGTTAAGCGGATCAGTATCTGCGCAAAACTCGCTGACTGAACCTCTCTTGATTCCGATCGGCGGAGGTTACAACGAAACTCTCCCCGCTTTCTCCGAGGCTGCCATCGCCCATCATCACCGCGGCTATGTGAATATCCTGGTCCTGCCCATTACACTGGCTTCGGATTATGAAGATATCACCTTAACCGAACGTCAGCAAGCCCTCAATAATGCAGAAAATCTTAGAAATGAAATTGAAGCCGCCTGCCAGCAGAGCGCAGGATATAACTATATCTGTAATGCAGAGGTTGTGCCGGTACTTACTCGCGAGGATGCTCTTAATAGCGAAAACCTGGATTATTTCACACAAGAAATCTCTGCGGTCTATATTCCCGAAGGGGACGCCAATATTGCTATGCACGTAATCGGTGGCACCCTGATCGAAGGCGCTCTGATACGCGCCCACCAGCAAAATGTTGTGATCGCTGGAACCGGCGCTGGAAGCAGGATCCAATCGGTTGCTATGCTCGATGGGTACCAACCGGGATTTAACCAGGAAAATGCACTTCACTTCAATTCGGTGACTATCCAGGGAGATGCCGAGAAACATGGCTTGCTTTTTGGGTTTCAGCATAGCATTTTAGACAGCAGTTTTTATGAAGATGGCAACCTGGGACGGTTAATTTCCGCAATCCACCAGCCGGGAAATCCACACCTGGGAATTGGAATTGATACGGGAACCGGCTTTTATGCTCCAGACGGTCAGCTCATAAAAGACATTTTTGGTCGTACCAGCGTGATGGTGTTGGATTCAGAAACCTACCACGCCGCGAACTCAAGCCGATATATTGGTTGTGGAGATACCGGTACGGCGATATTGCCATGTACTCCGATTCTTTCCACCCGAAATGTCCTCGTCAACTTGCTTGCACCGGGCGAGTTCACCTATGACCTGAATAGTCGAGAGCACTCCCTGGATTCTGCAAAACCAATTGTGATCAGAGACTTCTCAGTTTTACGTCTAAATCCTGGGTTGGGGACTTTGTTTCTCAGCGGAGGACTAAAGCCACCTTTCGAAAGCAACGACATTCTAAAACGATTTTCTGAGGTATCTGGTGGCTCAGAAGGCAAAGTTCTGATCATAAACATCGGAGAATCAGGCCAGCTGCAGAACGAATCTAGCGCTAAACGCCTAGGGGCAGCCCTGGAAATGCCGGTTGAGTATCTATCGATCGCAGATGGCACCCAGAGTCTGGAAATTGACCAGACGGGAATCACAGGAATCCTGGTCACTGGAGAAGATAGTGCGCGGATCTCTCTATATATGCTGGGATCAGTTCTGGAGGCCTGGCGGAATGGCACACCCATTCTGCTAGACGACATAGCAGCCACACTTGCGGGCGAATATTATATTGCCGAAGCGATGCCCCCGGACAATCTTGCCTTACAAGGACTAGCCGCTTCGCGGAATTTCTTATCCGATAGTGTATCAACCCAGCCAGGATTATCCCTGCTGTCAATTTTAGTTGAACCATCGCTCATGAGCGAGAATCGATGGGGGCGCTTGTTTTCGCTGGCTCACCAGAATCGCGACTATCTGGCAGTTGGACTGAATAAGAATACCGCCCTGGAGATCAACCAGGATGGGGCACGCGTTGTTGGTGAGAATGCGGTGATCACCCTGGATCTACGCAAAGCACAACTTGCCATAGGATTAAACAACGCGATGGTCATTGCAAACGGTATGCTAGACATTTTTGCACCTGGAGAGGTAGTAGAAGCTGTACTTGCCGACACCAACGCCGCAGCAACCCAGGCACCTACCCCTGTGCTCATCACAGCGACCCCGACCGCTTCCCCGACGGCTACCAATTCTCCCACACCAACCGAGACCCCCTTACCCACGCGTACACCAAGATCTACCAGAACACCAAGGCCCACAGCTACTCCCCCCACAATCCCTCCCCCTTCCAATCCCAGTACCAATCAATGGATGATCGCTTTTAGTACCCTGGTTGTGATTGTGATCTTGTTTGGTTTATTGATCAATCGGAACCGGCTTCGATAAGATTGCTTGATCGACTAAGAAAGCCCATTTTCATTGGGTCTTTTGACCGCAAGGTACAATGACATATATCAGTTGAAATCAACCCTTCTTTCACGTACAATAAATATAGAGAAAAGCTAAATCAATATTCAGCAGAAACAATTTCTTATTTTAGGAGACATCCAATGACTGATCGAAAGAAAGTTACTCTTCCCACATTATTCAAGAAAGTAACAAATCATGAGCCGATCACGTGGCTCACCTGCTACGACTACCCGACAGCATTTCTGCAGGAGCAAGCTGGCATTGACATGATCTTGGTTGGAGATAGCCTGGGGATGACCATGCTAGGTTATGAATCCACCTTGCCAGTGACGATGGAAGACATGATCCGCCACACCCAGGCGGTGCGGCGCGGTGCTCCCAAAGTTTTCCTGATTGGCGATATGCCCTACATGAGCTACCAGCCGAGTGTCGAGACAGCTATACGAAATGCAGGACGTTTTATGGCTGAGGCCAGCTGTGATGCCATCAAGCTAGAAGGCGGTGCGGAGATGGCTGATCGCATCCGCGGCATTGTCAGTGCCGGGATTCCTGCCATCGGTCACCTGGGATTAACTCCTCAGAGCGTCAGTGCGCTGGGCGGTTTCCGGGTGCAGGGAAAGGGCGCGCTGCAAGCTAAGAAGATTATCGATGATGCCAAGGCGCTCGAACAAGCAGGCGCATTTATGATCTTGCTGGAAATGGTGCCAGATCGGGTATGCAAACTGATTACCCAGCGTGCGGATAACTGCATCATCATGAGCCTCGGCTCGGGTCCGGATGCCCACGGGCAGCTCCTTATCTACCATGATATGTTTGGGTTATACCCGCGGTTTAGGCCCCGCATGGCGAAGGTATTCGGCGAAGCCGGCAAAGTGATTCTGGATGGATTGAGTTCCTACGTGAAAGAAGTAAGCGACAAATCATTCCCCCAGCCGGAAAACTGGTTCAGCATGCCGGATGATGAATATGACGAGCTGCAAAATTTGTTAAAGTGACCGATCTAATGCCTGTCCCAAGGAGGAGCAAAATGAAACCAGACTACCGAGAGCTTCTTAAGATCCCATACCAGCGCCTGGACGACATCAACAGCGTGCTACTCAATCCGGACACCCAGGTGGTGAGCAATTTCCTCGATGTAGTGGCAAAATACGGCACACCTGAGGAAATCAACCGTAAAGCAGAGGAAGCGCGCAAGTTGCCGAACCTGTTACAGCAGGTAAATGAAAGCCAGCCTGGGTATCTGGATGACTTAAGATGGCTCGAGGAGCAGCGCGACCGCGGTGCTTTTATCAGCGTCGCTGATTACCGGCAGAAAGTCTTAGGTGTTGCTGCCACGTCGATGAAATTTGCAGACGAGTTTGCGGTTACGCTGGAAATTAGCGCCTGCCAGTATTTCCCTTATGTGATTGCTGCAGTGAAGCGAGCAATTGGAGAGGGATCATTGGTTCCAGGGCGTTTCATCCGGGTGCGAAAAATGAAGGAGCAGGAAGCGGATGGTGACTTGCCAGCTTTTGCAGCAGCTATGCAAATCATCGGAGCAAGCTATGTAGAGACCCTGGACACGAAAGGCACCGATGGGTCAAATATCCATCTTGGTGGACCGGAGACCATCACAGGCTATTTCGGGGGAGTTGGCCAACCGAACAATTACCCGCTCAAGTGGCTGGATGAATATCTGTATTACTACACGAAATACGGAGTGAAGCAGGTTCTAAATATTAACTCTGGCACTGTGCTGGTTGGCTATCTATTGCACCGATTAGGCGTGGATATTGAATTTAAAATCTCGGTTTACATGGGCAATGATAACCCTTATGCTGGGCTATGGACCTTAATCGGCGCGAAACTTTTCTCGCGGGACGATGGCACCTCCCCCTTAATTGGTTTCAATTGGAGCAACTCCATCGACAATGAAACCATGGAGATCACCGCCCAGTTCCGTAAAGCTTTGGGTTTCGAGGAGGTAGTCCGTTTCGAGCATCACATCACCGAAACCTACAAGAGCATTGTCCGCCAGCCTTATAACCGCCGTGACGAGCTGGTGCAGATTGCCGGTCACGTGGCAAATATCTCCGCCAAACACGAAGGCGGGGATCCTGAAATCGACCAGACACGCCAGCATCCTTCTGATATCCTGGATTACTTCCGTGACAAGGCTGAGATAATTTCCAGCGGAGATTGGGATCATCTGCAGCTGAATTTTATGGACAAATACGAAGCAACCAATCGTACCGCTTGGGCGTTAACTCAGAACGGATTATCTTTTATCGCAGCCCAGAATTTGCACCGCTAAAACCTTCCCGGAAGCTTGATCTATAAATTTAAGCTTCCGGGAAGGTTATTTTGAGGAGAGTTTGCCATGATCCCGCGCCGTATGGAGGCATTCTTACAAGAGCATTTGCCCGAGCAAACCTGGCAGAATCGCCTGGAACGCGATAATGGGCGCTGCTACATGGAGTTCACCACCCTTGACGTTGATCGACTGGCTAGGTTAGGAATCAAGGTAGATAGCCTTGGACCCCGCCTGGTTGTCTGCATGTGGGACGAAGAATCGCCACTTGAGATCGGCGGTTACCTGGTGGTAGATAACCTGGCGATGGGTAGCCCATCGATGGGAGGCATCCGGATGATGCCGGATGTCACCCCGGCAGGAGTGCACAACCTGGCGCGCGGCATGACCCTTAAAAACGCCGCAGCAAACCTTCCCTATGGGGGCGGTAAATGCGGGATCGTTACAGATCGCCAGCTCACCCCGGAGGCGCACACCCGGGTGATCCGCGG
>Ga0105100_10002738_pt1 | contig 10261 bp, 8 predicted proteins | sample PPLLak12cMay2015_2_FD_87033 | JGI IMG/M metagenome (GOLD analysis project Ga0105100, IMG submission 87033) | Freshwater sediment microbial communities from Prairie Pothole Lake near Jamestown, North Dakota, USA - PPLs Lake P8 Core (1) Depth... | ecosystem: Environmental > Aquatic > Freshwater >... | reverse complement strand
TTGAGCGGATGGTACAAGAAAAAGATTGCGTGAAGTTCCTGTCGTTTCCAGCCTGTATCATCTCGACTGGGACTAGAGGGGTCATTAAGGAACTTGTGAAACGAAAAATGGTGGACGTCATTATCACCACCACTGGGACCTTAGACCATGATTTGGCACGGGTCTGGAAAGACTATTACCATGGGTCGTTCATGGCTGACGATACAAAGTTGCATCAGAAAGGAATCAACCGCCTTGGAAACATCTTCATCCCCTTGGAATGTTACGGACCTATCCTTGAAAAGAAAATACAACCTTTCCTTCATGAGCTTTTTACGCAACAACCGAAATGGTCAACCAGGGACCTTATCTGGGAATTCGGCAAACATCTTGAAAAGGAAAAAAACGGGAAAGACTCCATTGTGTATTGGGCGTGGAAGAACAGGATTCCCATGTTTGTCCCAGGAATCATGGATGGGGCAGTTGGCGCCCAACTCTGGATGTATTATCAGGAACATCGCACCGTCGCTATCGATCTATTCAAAGATGAACAGGACCTCTCTGATATCGTCTTTACTGCAAAAAAAACAGGTGCACTGTTGATTGGTGGTGGGATCTCCAAACATCATGTTATCTGGTGGAATCAGTTCTGCAATGGTCTTTCCTATGCAGTGTATCTCACAACCGCTGTCGAGTACGATGGCAGCTTATCTGGCGCGCAGACACGGGAAGCGATTTCGTGGGGGAAAATAGCGGAAAAAGCAGATAATGTCACCATTGAGGGAGATGCAACAGTCCTGTTACCGTTGATGATGAGTGCCCTGCTCGAACGGTTATAAAACGATTTTTCTTATGGGTTGACAGTAGGTTTCTTTTTCTCAAAGACTCGGTTCAGGATTTCTTTTTCATCTGCGTCTCGGATCAGCTCCTCCGATTCAGGTTCATGCACTCGCGGTGTTCTGAGGTGGTCTTGTCTCTGAGGTTTCCCCTTGGTCAGAACCCCGTATGCTTCGTTGATGAAATCCAGTTCTTCGTTCGTAGGGCACCAGGAGAACATGTTCTTATTGGTAAAAAAGTTCGATGCGTTTCTGTCAAACTGAATGGTGATCATTAACTCTCCGGAGGTGACGTCTTTTTCAAGTTGGAGAGAAATATAGATATTTTCTTGTCGTTTCATACAGTTCCCATCCTTGTCGTACTATCGATAACAAATAGAAGGTTTTATATTTTTCTTTTCGGAACGTGAAAAAGAAGATAAAAAAAGGTTGAAACGATGCGCTACAACCAATTATTCTTTTATGGTGATTTCTTTGACTAATTGATTGTCCTTCGCTGAGGATTTCAGGAAACTCAAGATGAGTTCCTTCATTTGTTGACTCAGTGTCATAGCCGTCACCTTTACACATTGAAATAATCAAGGATTTCGAAAAATTCTCTCTTGATAATATAACCTTGATCTGTTTTTTTGATTAGTTCGTGTTTCAGGCAGAACTCAATGATTTCATCCTGTTCTCCGTGTTCATACATCTCTCGTTCACCTCTTTATGATGAGAGATTCTATTATCTCATCTTATGTCCCTTGTTGCCAATGAACATATATAAAGGTATCATGGTAGAATCACAAAATGAAAATAGACTGAGGGAAACTATCTGGAGTATGCCTCTTGATACACCATTAAAGTTAAATGAAAACAATGGTTCCCTTCTATGTCATGAAAGGAATCCGCGATACCCGCGTGGTCCTCTCCGCAGGCCTCTTCCCAGCAAACCTAATCTGTATCCTTCTTGTTCTCAACTTGCTCTCTACCAACTTTGGATTTCCGAGTGTTACAATTCTTCATCTCCTCAGTATCTTCCTGCTTCTTGGTGTTGTCCTCCTTAATGTACCTCTCCGGCAGATGATCCGATCTGCTACGAAAACAAATCCTCAGATTACATTATTGATATTAGGCATTCTTCTGTGTCTCTTTGGATTCCTTCTGCTTATTCTCTCAAATACACAGTTGCTCTGGATTTGCTCTGTCCCTGTCATACTATCCGGTCTTGACCTCTCCCTCCAGGGCATCGATCACAGGAGAAACGAACTGCATCTTCTTGCTGTTGCCTGCTTTGGATATGGAGTTCTGTTCCTCTTCTTACAGACCATCCCCTGGGCTTGGTCTCTCTATCAGCAAAGCTCGTTGTTTATCTCTCATCTGATTGGGGTACTTACGAACACTCCGTTCTCCGTTGGTCCGACTTCAAGCGGACTGGGAATCCTGCTCGTTTCTCTCATATTTCTTTTCAGTGTTTTTGTTGTAACGCCCAGAAAAACACGCAAAGATCTCCTTGCATTTGGTCTATCCATTGGAGGCGCCTGTCTCGTTTGGTTGTGTTATCTTGTTCTGCTAAATCAATCCTCTTATCTCGTAACAGATGCGCTGAACCTTCATCCGTACTTCTTTCTCTTTAGCCTCATCCCAATCTTTTCCTACCTGTTCTTCTCACGAAAGATAGTAACATCGAACGTTCCATCTTACCAAAAGAAACATCTTCAACAACATCTGAAAAATGGTGCGGTCTGGGCAGTTATTCTCTTATTACTCTCTACGACGCTATTAACTATTTTTATCAACATGGGACCATCATCTCTTGAGCAACAAAAAGTTCTCTTTTACGGAGACCACATGGTCGGCACCTGGGATCTACCAGGATATGGGACCTATGGAAAAGATGCTGTCGGTATGTTTGGCCTGTGGCCTATCTATCTAGAAACACTAGGGTATGACTCAGAGGTACTTGTCCAGAATAGAACCCAATTTCTTGCGACCGTACAGACACAAGATGAGAATATCACCAGATACGTGAATCTTACGGACTATACGACGGTGAGTGAAATAAAAACCATTACGACATCCACCTTTAATAACACCGCTATCTTCGTGGTGTCGAACCTGAATGTCTCGTTTTCAGAACAAGAACAATCCATCATCTGGGATTATGTGAACAAGGGAGGCGCCCTACTTGTCATCGGTGATCATACCAATGTGGGGGGTATACAACGACCGTTAAATGAACTGCTCACCCCAGTCGGAATCAGGTATCGTTTCGATGCAGCCCTCCCATTTGATGAGAAATTCAAATGGCTCACCTGTACACATCTTTTACATCATCCAATCACCGCATCACTAATGAGTCTTGATGAGCTTCAATATGGAATCGGTGCATCCCTGGATCTATCCGAATCCGCCTTTCCAATCATCATCGGATCATCGGTTCTCTCCGATAAGGGAAATCGGTTGAATAGCGACATCGCGTATCTCGGGGATTACGAATACAACAAAGGAGAACAACTCGGGGATGTCATCCTTGCTGCAGGCGCCTACTATGGGAACGGAAAGGTCTTGGTGTTCGGTGACACCTCCTCATTTCAAAACGCTGCCTTACCGTTTTCCTATTCATTTCTCCAAAGCGCCTTTCTATGGTTATCGAATCAACAAACCGGCACGATGGCCTTGCTTCAGGTGAGTATTTCCTTGTTGCTGCTCATCGGAGCAATAATCGTCTACCTGTTTTTTAAAAATAAGACGATTTCCTTTGCCTGGCTTCCACTTCTTCTTTGCATTTCACTGCTTTTTTCTGCAGCACTTAATCCTCTGTTAATCACTACCCCGCAAGAGAAAAGAAATGGTACCATCGCATACATCGATGTATCGCACAATGAACGATTCTCCCTTGAATCATTCACTGATGACTCAGTCAATGGTCTCCTCCTCAACCTGGAACGAAACAACCTCATGCCGGTCCTCCTGAGAGAGTTTTCTCATGAAAGCATCTTGAAAAGCGAACTGATTATCTTTAATGCTCCGACCAAAGCATTCTCTGCAGATGATGTTGGTTTCCTACAATCCTATATGAACAATGGTGGAATCGTCATCCTAGCTACGGGATATGAAGATAAAGCGGCTTCTCTTCCGCTTCTCAAGACATTCGACCTTGACGTCGAATCAATACCGTTAGGCCCTGTGCCCTATGTTGAAGAAAACCTCACCCTTTATCAAAACGAACCACGATTCGTCGATAGTTGGCCGGTGTCGTTTCGACAAAATCAGACGATCTCCTTCTACAACTTCACTTGGGGGAATCTCACCTACCATCTGGTTGTTTTTATCAGACAAGGAGCGGGTGGTCTCCTCCTCATCGGCGATAGCCAGTTCCTGCTTGATAAAAACATTGAATCGATTTACGATTATTGGCCAGGGAACATCCTCTTTTTAAAATACCTTCTTGACGAATTACGTATACCGGAGGAAAAGCGATGAAACGGCTCCTCTGGCTCGGCGTCCTGTTTCTTTCTGCGAGTCTGTTGTTTCTCATCCCTCAGTTCACCATCCCTGATGTTTTCATAGGGGCACTCCTCCTGCTACTCGGCACCATCTGCATCATCGGTGGACTGAGCCGCTTGGTTCAAAAACAACTGGAAATCCGCTATGCCACTCTTCTTTTGATTCCTGTTGTGCTCGCGCTTTTTTTTGTGCCGTTTCCGTACAACCTTGGGCTTGTGGTACTTACTTTCGGACTGCTCGCGTTCCTACTTTCTTTTAAATATAAATTTGTTCAGACAGTCGCCCTAGGTATTTCACTAAGTGGCATCATCTTACTTCTTCAAACGATAGTGTTTCCCATTTATGTGTCTGTTGTCTCCCATGGACATCGCATTGACATCTTCACCCCACTGATTTCGTCCCTCTCAAACTTCCTTGGCATCCATACATCGACAAACAACAATCTTCTATTTCTTCAAACCATCCAACAGACCTATCCGGTCACCATCACATGGGAGAAGCTTGGGTTATATCTCTCGCTGAATATGTTTCTAGGGGCTCTTGTTCTTTTCCTGGTACTCTATGAGAAACGGAAGATACTGAAGAACACGATAATCGTTCTAATAACAATTGTCGTGTACGTCATCCTTCGGTTTCTCGGAATTCTCGTTCTCTACGTCTCTAGCACTGAACTTTCGGTCTTCTGGGACCCTGTTCTCATGACCCTCAGTTTCCTCCCATTCGCTCTACTACTTATGAAACTCCTTCCGTTCCAGGATGTCGTTGAACCACCGGCTCACACGGTCTCGTGCCACATGACAAAGAAACATCTTGGTGCTCTGTTGCTCCTGTTCCTTTTTGTGTTTTCTGTTACCGGTGGATTGTTGTATCAGGACCCAGGGCTATTGAAGAATGGTCGCATCCTTATCGATGAATATCACAGTGAGTGGGAAGATACGGTTAGAGTTTTAGATACCGACTGGTACGGACAGCTTTCGACCTATAACTATTATTCATGGGCGCAGTGGTTACAATATCACTATTCGGTCGTAAAGAATATGAATACACCATTAACACCAGACATTCTTGCCAGGTATGATATCCTCATCCTTAAATGCCCAACGGAAAGCTACACGACACAGGAGATTCAAGCGATCAAAGATTTTGTTAACAATGGCGGTGGTCTCTATTTAATCGGGGATCATACCAACGTTTTTGGCATGAACACCTTTCTGAATCAAGTCTCTGAAGAATTCGGGATTCGATATAAAACCGATGCGACATATGAGCTGGGAACCGGGGATCTCTCGGTCTACACACCAGACCACTTCTTTTCTCATGCGACTCTGAAACATGTTTCACGATTCGATTTCATGACCTCCTGTACCCTTGAACCGACCTCTCTTGCGGCCTCAGTGCGCATGGAAAACATCATCGTTGGGAATCGTATTATCAGTGAACCTGGCACCTACGCAACAGAGAATTTCTTCAGAGAATCAGTCTCATCTCCGGATTCCGAATATGGGTACCTCCTCCAGGCAGCCGCAATCAAACAGGGGGCAGGCAGAGTTGTTGTCTTCACAGATAGCACCGTGTTTTCCAGTTTCTGCCTTTTCACCGACGGGTACCCCTCCTTTACCTTGGGTGTTCTGCAGTATCTGAATCGAACGAATTCCGTTCCATCCCTGAACATAGTTCTTTTTGCTCTTTCCGTTATCCTTTTTATTAGCTTGATCGTCCTGCTCAGAAACGAGAGGAAAATAACCATTCTTTGGATGTTCCTCTTTGCCGGTCTTCTCGCCTTCTCGACAGCTGCACCATTATGTTCGTATCTCACTGACATCTCCTATCCGCTCCCTTCCGCTCAGACAGACTATTCACAGGTATGTTTTGAACAGCAGCATTCTTCAATCAATATCTCAGTAAAACCCACTTCGTCGCTTGGAATACACACCAATAACTATGGGACATTCTTCGTCTGGACCCAACGTCTTGGATGTGTTCCATCGTTGGAATCGACATTGTTCGATGCCACGCAAAAGGGGAAAATCATTGTCATTATCAATCCGACGCAGCCATTCACAGAAACAGACGTTCATCTACTGACAGCCTTTTTTGAAAAGGGAGGTCGATTACTTCTGCTGGACAGCATAAGAAATATACAATCGTCTGCGAATGAACTGCTTGGGAATTTTGGAATCTGGATTACGACAGCAACCAACAATCAGATGGTACTCTTCAATGAAAGTGACATTAGTAGCCAGAGAAATATCGGTAATATGTCTTCTCCGTACCTAACAATCACTGGAGGAAGCAAGCTATTGACGAATGAGAAAAACGAACTCTCTGCCGCCATGACTGAATTTACAAATACCACGACTGGTGCTATTGGGAAACTCGTAGTCGTTGTTGACTCCTATACATTTTGTGATGCAGTCATGGGAGGGACATTTACTGAGCCTAATGAACCACAACGTCGAATTTATGACACAGAGTTTTTTCTCGTCAATGAGATTCTTTTATCATAGAAGTATTCCTCTATCACGCTCTATTATACAAGGACAACAATTAAATATAGGAATCTAGATAAGTTATTTGGGGAAAGAAATATGGAGAAAAAAACTCTCGTATTAACCATATCAGCTGCTGTTGTCATCGTGATCGCATCATTTAGCTCTGTGATCGGAAGCAAAAATGTGCAATCAACACAAAACGTCGAATCACCCTTGTTTACAGTGCGAACACACCGCTCAATCCACACGGATAACGAGCAAACGCTTCAATCACAGTACCTTGGGAAAGGAGTAAAATCATATCTGTTTAGTCCGATACAACCATCACTCAATAGTGCACTTGATCGGACAGTTAAACTCCTCAATACAAACCCAGATTTTTTCACAAAATTCCTCAAAGTCCTCAGTTCAAACCCACAGGTTATTGCTCTTCTTCAGGAGAATGGGATGACGGTTGCTGAATTTAAGACTTATTTGAACCGTCTGAAAAACGATCCATCGCTCTTCATCGAGGAGATTCGCAGTGCAGGACTGAAGTTCTCAGAAAAACAATTACAGACACCGGTACCACTGAGTTTGAACACGACAAATCCCTTCGGCTGTGTCATTACCGCGATTGTCATGATCCCGATCGTGCTGGTTATCGCGCTCATCGTCGTGTTATTCACCTTGCGCATCTTCCAATGTCTAAACATGCAAGAGGTCATGAACGAAATCATGGATCAGGTATTGCAGAGGTTATATCCAGCTGGTTTCAACATCTAAACATTTTTTCTTTCTTTTTATCTCTTCTGCGATATATTTATATAGAATTCCAATGAATGATTAGTATAGAGAGCATGGCCAATAGATTGAGTAAAAAAATTCTCATAACACTCCTGCTTTGGTGTCTTCTAGCAGGAAGCATCCCTGTTCAGGCGGAAATGACAAAACAGGATGTTGCATCATTTTCCATTCTTTCTTCGGATGATATAATCAAAGAAGGACTACAGCAAATCGAAACAAAACAAGATATCGAGCAGACTTCTTCGGAGTGTCTTAAAGAGTTAGAACTCTGGTTCAATCAGCATCCATTGATTGACTATGCAAGCCTTCTTGGTACTTCAATCACGGTGAAATTCCTGGATGGTTCAAATATCGTTCTTCTGGATCCTTTTCTCGAGAAACAAGATGTCAGAGGGCGTTTCACTCGCTCGTTTCTTCAGAAGAGCTATGGGGTCGGAACAAGCAATACCGCAATCATCCTGAATCCGGCTGAATCTACGTACGGGCATTATCAATGCCAGAAAATCATCGCCACTCTACTGAGACAGGATTATTCGATTGAATATGTCGCAAACCAAGCAGTTGATCTTCTGTATATCAAAAACAATCTCTCTGCAGATATCATTTATATGAACACTCATGCAGGGTATTTTGACGTTGATGGTGATCATCAGGCTGAGTCTGTCGTGATAGCAACAGGGGAGATATGGACCAATGAAACAGAACAGAAATACGCCTATGATTATGAGAACTACCTCATCGTGAAGGGGATGGTAGGTGACCAAGGGATCGTCGCATTTACCCCTGCGTTTATCGAACATTACTATGCGCAGCGACCATTTCCAGATTCTCTCGTGTTCATGGCGACATGTTATGCGTTATATGATACAACGATGGGACAAGCGTTTCTTGATGCAGGAGCCAAAGTCTACGTGGGATGGTCTGAGAACACCGTGTTTTGGACGAATAGCCGAACCTCAGTTCAGACATTCCGTTTACTATCGTATGGATTGACAGTTCAACAAGTCTGCAGACTCATCCGGTCAGGCGGTTTCTATAACTGGTTATTGCACTCAAAACTTCTCTATGTCGGGGACGGAGATTATAGAATACCCTAAAAAAAACCTATTGTAACCAAAACATCGATCGCATGAGCAACTGAGTCTGTGTTGGGAGCTCTGGTGGTTTTTTTCCCTCGATCATATCAAGTGCTGCCTGGGTGTAGGTTTCAACGATTTGTTGAAAATACCAGCGTCCATAATCGCTATCAGCACGAGCGGGACTGCCGACGTATCCCTCAGTTATCCCGATATCCTTAAACGTTTTGCCTAACACACGCGGTGAATAGAGATCACGGTAGATGCTCTGGAGATTCTTATACGATGGGTCGACGAGATAGGGATATTGATAATTCATCAGAGAGGTCTCTCTGAAACAGGCGTGTACTTCTTTTTTTGTGTCGAAACCGACTTGCGGTTCGCGCTTCTCGACTTCTTTCCGATGGAAGTATGGACCCCACGGTTCAATGATATGGACAGGATAAGTTTTCATTGCTTTATTCATCCCATTGTAGAGAGCTTTGAGATGCCCAAGGTCCATATGAAATGTGCAAATGACATAATATTTGAATCCAAATTTCGCAAGGGAGCTGCATACATCAAAAACAATCGTCTTTAATGCTTTTATCTGTGTCGTAACCGTCCCGGGGAAATCAGAAGCGAGCTTTGAGTATCCCAGGGGGATGGCCGGAAAGAGGATGCTTGTCAGCTCGGGTTTTTTCTTATGGATAGCTCGAATCGCCTCTTTTGCGGCATCTCGTGCGGTCATTAAATCAGTACCGATCGGTAAATGTGGTCCATGTTCTTCCAAGGGGCTGATTGGAATAAAAACAATGGTCTTGCCACGATCAAGTGCATCGAGTTGCTTCCAGTTCAACTCCTCCAGTTGTATAATTTTTAGTTCGTTTTTCTCATTGTTCTTAGCCGATTTTATGTTATCACCTCACATTTATCTTCTCGTACAATGACGGTGTGTTCTTTCTGTGTGACGATCCCACCTTTTGCCTCAAGGAGCTGTGGGTAGTGTTTCACGAGACCTAGGAACGAGAGTTTTTTCATGGTCAGATCCTCTTTAGGCAATAGTTCATGGTACCATCTCTGGGCGAACGGTAAAGTTCCAAAATGGGTACGTACTTTATCATACAAGACCTTTGTTTTGTTGTCTCGGATAAATTTTGCTTTGACAGAATCTTTGCAGAGGTAAATATTGCTTCCAGGTCCAGATATCACATGGCCTGCACCGTTTGTCGCGAACGGTTCAATTGCGACCACATCTCCATCGTTTAACGTGTTTTTGCCTCCAAACGCTCCAACATTCGGAACAGAAACACCTGAATGAAGCTCATACCTCTGGAGTCCGTGACCCATGAGATTATCTATGGGTTTGAATCCCCAGGACATGATTGTGTCTTCAATGATTTTCCCAGCCGACCCTAGGTGGAGATGCGGGGTTAAACTATCAATCACCTTTGTTAACGCCTCGTCTGATGCATGAATCATCGCATCATAGACGTGTGTTTCAAGTTCAACGGTCACAGCGGTATCTGCGATATAGCCATCGATATGCGCACCTACATCGAGTTTTACGACGTCCCCTTTCTTCAAAACGAGCGGATCGTCATGCCATGGGCTATAGTGAGCG
>Ga0105100_10002737_pt1 | contig 10262 bp, 7 predicted proteins | sample PPLLak12cMay2015_2_FD_87033 | JGI IMG/M metagenome (GOLD analysis project Ga0105100, IMG submission 87033) | Freshwater sediment microbial communities from Prairie Pothole Lake near Jamestown, North Dakota, USA - PPLs Lake P8 Core (1) Depth... | ecosystem: Environmental > Aquatic > Freshwater >... | reverse complement strand
CAGGTAAACCAGGTGATAGCCATAATTCTCAGGCGCATATTCAATTCTTTTCGGAAAACTTATTTCACCTTCTTTAAGTTTAGTTACAACATCTACTAAAGCTTTATCAAGCTGGTTCTGATAAAAAGTTCCAAGCTCACCTCCAAAAGCAGCAGTCTCTTTATCTTCACTATATTTCTTGGCAAACTCCGAAAATGTACTACTGCCTTTTAAAATACTGTCACGTAATTCTGAAAGAAAATCAATCGTCTTTACATCGGCTTTATCATCGGTTTTTATTTTTATAAGAATATGCCGGGTATGAATTGATTCGCCTCTTTTTTCAAGCAGTTGAATAATATGAAACCCCACCGGAGATTCAACAACATTCGAAATCTCACCTGCTTCAAGAGAGAACGAAGCAGATTCAAATTCAGGATAAAAAACTCCACGCTTCACAAAACCAAGATCTCCACCTTGTGCTGCACTTCCCGGATCTTCGGAATACAACTTAGCCATTGTGGAAAAATCCGAACCGGCTTTTATTGAATCAAGTATTGATTTTGCCTTTTCGAATGATTGCTTTTTTATTTCATCAGATGCCTTTGGGTTCCTGTATATGTGAAATATTTTTACTTTCTCCGGAATTACACCAAGACTGTCTTTGAACTTCACAAAAAATTCTTCCACTTCACGTCTCGATGCTTCAACTGTGGCAAAGTTTTGTTCACGAAGTCGCTGTATCATTAAATTTTTTCTTACATCATCTCTCATTTCACGTTTAATCTTTTCAACACTCATCCCGTAAATCTGTTCAACTTTTTCTTTTGATCCGTATTGCTGGATAAACATATCAACCTGGTACTCAATTCTTTGGTTTACTTCTTCATCAGAGACTATAATTGAATCAAAATTTGCCTGTGCAAAAACAAGTTTCTCCTCAACTAAAGCATTTAAAACATTTTCTTTAAATCCTGGTGTATTCGGATCAACATTTCTTTGTGTAGCGAGAAGATTAACCTGAAAGTCAAACTCGCTTTTGAGAATAATCTCATCATCCACAACTGCAATAATCTTGTCAATTATTTCCTGTGAATAAAGTGAAACAGAAAATAACATAAGAATAATTAAAATTTTAAATTTCATTTTTTATCCTGGTTTTTAACTTCAATTTCATTGTCAGAATACAGACGTTTAATGTACTCGTTTAAATATTTTCGCTTCTCAAAGGATACAAATCTTTCTTCGACTTTTTTCTTAATAAGATTGAAAGGGGGAATTGTTCCCACCGGATATTTTTCAATCACCTGCACAATCATATAAGTAGAAGAGCCGGTATTAATGGCTATGCTTATTTCCTGTGGATAAAGTTCTTCTAGAATATTTCTAACTGGAAGAGGATATACTTCATCCTCAATTAAAAGATAATTACTTTCTTTTTTAAGAAGATTGTTGTACCTGCCTGATTCAATTATATTCTGCCAATCCTTTTGTAAAACTAATATTCTGAAATCAATTGCATCCTCTTCTGATGTAAATTCTGCTTCATTAAGAAGATATGCATTGTGGGTGAGTTTAAAATCATCCTTATTCGAATCAAGAAATTTTTCCAAGTCGTCATCGGTGTATTCAAAATCATATTGCTGAGAAATTTTTTCCAAAAACATTGCTGCAGCAAGTGATTTCCCGGATTCATCAATAATTCTGATAAACTCTTCTTCATCAACAATGCCTTCGCTTACAGCTTGCTGGTATAACAGTTCCTGGTCAATCCAATTCCTTATTATTTCACTTCTGTAAAAATTATTTCTATACGAAGTGTCAGTCATTTTATCCAGTTCGTTCCTGTTAAGATAGGAATCGTTAACTCTTGCAACATAATCTATCTTATCAGGTTCTTTACCGCAGCCCATAAAAAAGACCGCGGTAACAAAAACCAAAAGCAGCTTACTTTTCTTCCGGGAATGCCTGTTCAAGTTCTGAATAATTAATTTCCGGTTCATATCTCATCTTTAATTTATCAAGATATTCATTTTCAAGTCTTTTACTTTCACTTTCCTGGAAAGAACCAGCAACTTCGGCTCTTGCTTCTTCAAAAGTTTTTAACCTTGCGGAATCTTTTTCAATCAGTTTAACAATAGCCCATCCGCCGGATACTTTAAATGGAACCGAATAATCTCCAGGATTTTTAAGTTTGCTGGCTTCATCATACAAATTAGAAGTTTTAATATCATCAGATTTTTTTATCTCATTCAGAGGATAAACGCCGCCTTTTTCCTTCATAGCAAGTCTCTCTGTAAAAGAGGAAGCAAGTTCTTCAAAGTTGGCACCTGTTTTCAACTGGTCATAATAAATATTTATCAGTGAATCCTTTGCAGAAAATATTTCAACGAAACTTACCCTGTCGTTCCACTTGTAATTATCTTTAGTCTTTAGATAATAATCATAAAGTTTTGTACTGTCCAGTTCAATTTTATTCCACACTTCTTCTTCCTGAAGTTTGAAGATAAAAATTCCATTCCTGTAGTCTTCCATAAGCTCGGCAAATTCTGCATCGGTTTTTTCAAGATTGAAAGCTTCTTCTTTTAAAAGATAATCTTCACTAACAGCCTTGATTGCTCCATTAAGAATATTTTCATTAATAAGCTTTTTATAAAACTCTTTTTTATCAGCTACTTTCTCAAAAAACTCACCTGTGGTTACGGTTTTGTTTGCATAAGTAAAAAGAGGCTTATCCTTAAACTCGGAAAGCTTGGGATGCTCAGCATCCAATTTAATTGAATCGCTGTTTGAGATAATAAAATTTACAGTTTCTTCATTAATTCTTAAATTGAATTTATTATGAAGGCTATCTACCAACTCTCCACGTTTTAACTGATAGCTTTGCCTTTCAAACATTTTTTTAAGATTCTCTCTGTCTTCTTCAAATGATGGATAAGGTTTTTTATCGGTAACCTTAATAATGTGAAAACCGAAATTTGTTTTAACAACATCGGATACTTCACCAATTTCAAGATTAAAAGCAGCTTCATCAAATTCTTTAACCATCATTCTTCTTTCAACAAATCCCAAATCCCCGCCATTTGGTTTAGATCCCGGATCTTCTGACTTTTCAATTGCAAGAGTTGCAAAGTCTTCACCGTTATGTATTCTTGCAAGTAAAGAATCAGCTTTTGCTTTTGCTGCAATGGTATCGGGTGTACCATTTTCGTTGTTAAAATCTATCAGTATGTGACTGGCTTTTATAGATGGAATTCTTTCTTTAATTTCCGTCACTTTAATTATATGAAAACCGTATCTGGTCTGGACTAATTCGGGATAAATCTTTCCTTTTTCGGTTGCATAGACTGCATCTTCAAATTCGATTGGTAATAAGCCACCTGTTATATAAAAAAGATCTCCACCTGACGGAGCTGAAAACTGATCTTGTGAATGTCTTTTAGCCATCTCTTCAAAGTTAGCTCCATTTTTTATACTGTCTAAAATAGCGGTAGCCAAAGTCCTTCCGGATTCTTCATTCCCCGGTTCAGTTCTAATCATTATATGGCTTGCTCTGTATTCCCATTTTCTTCTGTCATACATATTTCTTAGGGAAGGCTCAATCAATTTTTTTTCAAGAAGATAAGTCACTCCAACTTTCTCTTTGTAATCAGTCAGTTCAGCAAGCAATGCCGGATCATCATCAAAATTTCTAACTAAAGCATCTCTTAATTTCATTTTGAAGTTAAGATATAAATCTAGAAAGTTTTTCATCTTATTTAAGCTGTCGCTTTTAGCTTTTTCATAGTTTCCAACATTCTTCACATAAGCTTTTTCAAATTCATTCATCTTAATATCATAATCACCGTACTTAGCAAGGACAATTTGAGAGTGTTCAGTTGTGCAGGAACTAAAAAGGAAAAGAAGTCCTGCTGAAAATAGTAGAATCGTCCGAAGAATCATTTATTTTGTCTCCTTATTTTTTAACATTTTTAGCTGACAAGTTTAGTTACGTCAACCCTGAAAATCAAGGTAAACAGTAGAAAAAAATTTGCAAACTTTTTTTTGAAATGGAAATTATTTAACACGTGTACCATTATTTACTTTATCCGGAACAGTGAGGACTTCAAGTTTCCCTTCACTATTTTCAACAGCGAGTATCATACCCTCAGAACTAAGTCCCATAAGTTTTGCAGGCTTCAGGTTAGCCACAATTACAACTCTTTTTCCGATTACATCCTCAGGAGAATAAGATTTTGCAATTCCTGCAATTACCTGCCGTTCTCCATTATCCAAAAGAACTTTCAGTTTTAAAAGCTTTTCACTTTTCTCAACTTTTTCTGCCGTAATAACTTCAGCAACTTTAAGTTGAACCTTCATAAAATCGTCATAAGTAATCATGTCATTCTCTACAGGTTGTGTTGATTGTAGTTTTTCCATTTGTTTCTCAATTATTTCATCTTCTATTTTGAGGAAAAGAATTTCTGCATCGTTAAGCTGATGCCCTTCCTTTAAATTATTTTTGCTGCAATCATCCCAGTTAACCGGTTTTGAATTTAACATCTCAAATAATATCTGAGAAGAATAAGGGATTACAGGAGAAAATAATTCTGCCAGGGTATATATTGTCTGCAGACAAATGCTAAGTGTCGTCCCGCATTTTTCTTTATCTGATTTTATTGTTTTCCATGGCTCACTGTCGTTAAAATATTTATTCCCTGCACGTGCAAGATTCATAATTTCAAGCACTCCTTCCTTAATCTTATAAGTTTCAAACAAAGAAGAAATTTTAGAAGGATGCTTGTAAATTAATTCCAGCATTTCATTATCAATACTTTCAGTTTTTCCTCTTGCAGGAACTTTACCATCAAAATGCTTGTGAACAAAAGTAAATGTTCTGTTTATAAGATTTCCAAAAATATCTGCAAGCTCATTATTATTTCTTGCCTGGAATTCTTTCCAGTAAAAATCTGTATCCCTTGTTTCCGGCAGATTTGCAGCAAGTGTATAACGAAGCGGATCAACAGGAAAAATCGAAAGGAAATCATTAACATCAATTCCCCACTCTCTGCTTTTAGAAAATTTCTTTCCTTCAAAATTCAGAAACTCATTTGCAGGAACATTTTGAGGAAGACAGTATTGTTCTTTACCAGATTCATTCCATGCCATAAGTATTGCAGGAAAAATTATTGTGTGAAAAACAACATTATCTTTTCCAATAAATGCTATATATTTTGTATTTGTATCCTGCCAGTATTTTTTCCAAAGATCGGGCTCACCTTTTTTCTGGGAGTATTCTTTTGTTGATGAGATATATCCGAGTACAGCTTCGAACCAAACATAAATTACTTTTCCTGCTGCTGAATCAACCGGTACTTTTATTCCCCAATCAAGATCACGGGTGATAGCTCTATCCTTTAATCCTTCATTAAACCAGCTTCGGCAATATTGCAGTACATTTTCTTTCCAGCCATATTTATCATTCATTTCATCAACATACTTTTCCAAAGCCATCTGGTATTTGCCAAGCGGGAAAAAATAATGAGATGTTTCTTTTAATGATGGAGTTTCTCCTGTAATTTTACTTTTAGGATTTTTAAGTTCAGATGGATCATAAAGAGAACCGCAGTTTTCACATTCATCACTTCTTGCCTGTTCATTTCCACAACGTGGACAGGTTCCCTCAACATACCTGTCGGGTAAAAACATTTTTACTTTTTCATCGTAAAACTGGTTTGTCTTTTTTTCAATCAATATTCCTCTATTGAAAAATTCCAGGAAAAATTCCTTTGCCGTTTCGTGGTGAACCGGAAGACTTGTACGTGAATAATTATCAAAGCTCATCAAGAATTTTTCAAATGCTTTTTTATTTAATTCATGATAACGATCAATTATAACCTGGGGACTCACTTTTTCTTTATCAGCAGAAATTGTGATAGGAACTCCATGTTCATCAGAACCGCAAATAAAGATGATATCATCACCTTTTAATCTTTTATAACGGACATAAATATCTGCAGGAAGATAAGCCCCGCTCAGATGCCCAAGATGGATTGGCCCATTTGCGTATGGTAATGCCGACGTAACAAGAATTTTTTCTTTAGACAAAATTAACCGAGAATATTCATAAATAGGTATTAAATATAACTATTTTTTGAAGAGTAATTAAAGGAAGAATATTATATAAAGTGACTAATAAAAAAGACTTGATAGTTTAAGCAAATATACATTAGCCGGTTATCTGATTACAATTCTTATAGTCTTCAGTGGTTATTTTCAGGCATAATCTTTTCTGCTTTTTATACAAGTATTCACAGGAGGAGTTATGCAAACCAAATTTAACTTCGCAGCGGTTTTAATAATCCTATTAACTTTCATCATTCCTTTAAATACAATAGCTCAGAGAGAGAAACAAAATAAAGGAACTGACCGGATTCAGTTAAAGCCGATGGATAAAACTCCTCCAAAAGAAAGAGAAAAAATTGTGAATCCACCAGACAGAAAACCAAGTTTCATAGATGTAAAAAAAGAACGTCCTAAAAGAGAGACCTAAAGATCCTCCATTCTTGCCGAGAAAAAATGAACGAAAACCTCCAGTTACAATTACTCCTGTGGAATATCCGGAACCGGAAGTAGATGTTTATATAGAAGAAATAATTTATTGGGAAGTTCTTTTCCCTCCAGCTCCTCCAATAGTAGAACCTCATTTTATTAAACCAAATTACAAATTAGAAGGAATTCAAAAATATAAAGATGGAGATTACTATGCGGCTTTTAATGATCTTAATATAGCCATTGAAAAAGATACCAATGACTATGAACTCTATTCCTACAGAGGTTTAGTTGAATTAAAAATAAAATTCTTTGAAGAAGCCAAAGATGATTTTACAAAATATCTGGAGTACTTTTTCTACGAACCTGATGGGTATTTCCAGAGAGGATTGGCTGAATTTTATTTGAATGAAAAAGCAGAAGCAAGAGAGGATTTCCAGATTGCCGCAGATATGGGTCATAAACTGGCAATTTCAATTCTTAAGAGATTTTATTGATTGAAATGAATATGGTCACGAAATCATTCGCGACCATTTATAAGAAACTATAAAAAAACTCTAAACTTAATTTCCTATAACAATTTCACCTACTCAAAACCTCATTTCACCGAAAAATCTTTTCATTGGAAGTGTTTGTTTAATAAGTTAATCCAAAAAGAATAACCCTTACTTTTTAAGGAGAAATAAAATGTCTGAAAATACAGGTATGGATAAAAGAATAACATTTGGAATAATTTTAATTATAATAGGAGGAATCTTTCTCCTAAGCACTATGGATATAATTGATTTCCGTGCATCAAATGTTATTTTCTCTTTCCCTTTTATTCTTTTCATTGTTGGTATTCTGATAATGATTAACTCCGCAAAAAAAGCTTTTGGGGGAATATTAGCTGGTGTTGGTTTTTTCTGGCTTCTCCCAAGAATTTTTCCTGAAATTGATTACGGACCAAATCTTATTATTCCTATCCTGCTTATTGTTCTAGGTATTTATATGATTATCCGGCACTCTCAAAAAAAAACAGCACCCGAATTCATTGGATCAGGTGATTTATTAAAAAAAGATACAATTGACGATGTTGCAATTTTTGGCGGCGGGAATAAAGTAATTTATTCTGATAATTTCAAAGGTGGAAATATAACCGCAATATTCGGCGGTTCTGAGATAGATCTTTCTAATTGCAAGCTTGCCGAAGGAACAAACGTTTTAGATATTGTTGCAATTTTTGGCGGCAGCACTATTCTTGTCCCAAAGGATTGGAATGTTCAGCTAAATGTTACTCCTATGTTCGGGGGATTTTCTAATAAAGCAATTAAATTACCTAATATTGAGATAGACAAGACGAGAATATTGATTGTAAAGGGCATAGCCATATTTGGCGGAGGTGAAGTAAAAACTGTTTATAATTAAGCTATCATATGTCTTCTGTCCACCCAATATTAAAAACCAGTAAAAACCTTATCCTCTATCTTCTTATCTGGCTTTGTATCTTAGCCAGTTACCAAGGTATACTGATTTGGGGAATTGGGTTAGAATTAAAATATGCCTTAGCTGATAATCTTATAATAAATATTTTCTTACCGGGATTAGGATTAAGCTACTGGTACTCTGCAAAATATATTTCTTTCGAGAACAACTCAGTTATAAAAATCTTTTTAAGTCATATCTTTGGCGGAATTTTTATTTCGGTTTTATGGATTGCTGCAGGATATTTTGTTATTAATTCATTACTTACTGTTGATGAGACTTATCTGGAGTTTTTTTTAAATGTGCTTCCCTGTAGACTGTTAATCAGTGTGCTTTATTATTTTCTTTTCACATCCTTTTATTACCTGATAATATATTATTCAAATTACCAGGAAAAAGTTATTCAGGAGGCTGAACTAAAAAATCTTGTTACTCATGCTGAACTCAGATCGCTTAAATTCCAAATTAATCCTCATTTTATTTTTAACAGCCTTAACTCAATGAGTGCATTAACAGTAATCAATCCTGAGAAAGCAAGAAGTATGATTTTAAAGCTTGCAGATTTTCTAAGATACACTCTTGCAAGTAATGAGAGACAAACTACAAGTCTTGCTGAAGAACTGAAGAACATCCGGCTTTATCTTGAAATAGAAAAAATAAGATTTGAGGATAAGTTTGAGTTTAATGAAGATATTGATGATGAATACCTTACTGTTAAGGTACCAAGTATGATTCTTCAACCATTATTTGAGAATGCAATTAAGCATGCGGTTTATGAAGCACTTGAAAAGGTTACTCTTAATCTTACAGCAAAAATTAAAAATGATTATCTTGAGATAAAAGTTGAGAATAATTTTGATGGTAATGTAGTTTATAAGCCGGGAACGGGAATTGGTTTAAGTAATATTAAAAGCAGGCTGGAATTGTTTTATAATCAGAAGGACCTCATCAATATTGTTAAGAAAGAAAATTTGTTTTCTGTAACAATTTATATCCCATTAAAATGATTAGTGAAAGGTAAAATACCAGCCACTAATTGCACTAATTTAAAAGGAAAAAAATGAAAGCAATTATAGTTGATGATGAGCATCTCGCAAGAGAGATAGTTAAAAAATATCTTGAGAAACATCCGCAAATCGAAATTGTAGCTGAATGCTCCAACGGTTTTGATGCTGTTAAAGAAATAACAACTCAAAAACCGGATTTGATTTTTCTCGATATACAGATGCCGAAGCTTAACGGCTTTGAGATGCTTGAACTTCTAGACGAACATCCTTCCGTTGTTTTTACAACAGCTTTTGATGATTATGCAATTAAGGCATTTGAAGTAAATGCAGTTGATTATCTTCTGAAACCTTTTTCAGAGCAAAGATTTAATGAAGCACTTGAAAAAGTTATTGAAAGAATTAATAAGAAAAGTTCGGATGAAGAAAAAATAACCAAACTACTATCTCACAAAGATGCACTAACTGAAACTCTTGAAAGAATAGTTGTAAAGGATGGATCGAAAATTACAATAATCCCCGTAGAAACGTTGCGATGGATAGAAGCTCAGGATGATTATGTTAAAATTCATTCCGAAGGCGGAAAGTTTATGAAAAAGAAAACGATGAAGTTTTTTGAAGACCGCCTTGACCCGAATATGTTTATAAGAATTCACAGGTCTTCAATCATTAATATAAACTCTATTAAACAGATGGAGTTATACGAAAAAGATTCATACAGAGTAATAATGAAGGATGAAACTAAACTTCCTGTGAGTAAAACAGGTTTGCAGAAATTAAAGGAAATTCTCTAATAAATAATTTCGTTTTTATATTTTACATTATTCCTTCCAATAAATATATTACACCATAAATCTTCTCAGGAAATATTATGAACCTCGACAAAGATCTTCAGTCAATACAAGAAGCACGTGACTTAGCTCGTAAAGCCAAAGAAGCACAGTTGGAATTTCAATTCTTCAGCCAGGGACAGGTGGATAAAATCATAAAAGCAATGGCTGATGCTGGTTATGCTGAATCTGAAAGGCTTGCAAAGATGGCTCATGAAGAAACCGGATTTGGTAAATGGCAGGATAAGGTAATTAAAAATCAGTTCGGAACTAAGAATGTTTATGAATCAATTAAAGATCTTAAAACAGTTGGAATAGTAGACAGTGAACATAATGGTAAAGTATTAAAAATTGCCGTTCCAATGGGAGTTGTTTGTGCTTTAATCCCTTCAACAAATCCTACATCAACCGCAATGTATAAAGCGCTCATTTCTATAAAATGCAGGAATGGAAT
>Ga0105100_10002736_pt1 | contig 10262 bp, 8 predicted proteins | sample PPLLak12cMay2015_2_FD_87033 | JGI IMG/M metagenome (GOLD analysis project Ga0105100, IMG submission 87033) | Freshwater sediment microbial communities from Prairie Pothole Lake near Jamestown, North Dakota, USA - PPLs Lake P8 Core (1) Depth... | ecosystem: Environmental > Aquatic > Freshwater >... | reverse complement strand
GCCCGACAACTCCTTCTTGCAGCGCCACGTAGGCAGCGCCATCGCCCATAATGTCTGGGAGTACTTCCAGGTCACTCACGATGTTGAGTTTTTGCATTCCTACGGCGCGGAGCTGATCCTCGATACTGCCCGCTTCTGGTCGAGCATCGCGAGCTTCGATGACGAGCGCGGGCGCTACGAGATCTGCGGCGTGATGGGTCCGGACGAGTTCCACGACGGCTATCCGGATTCATCAACGCCCGGCCTCAACAACAACGCCTATACCAACCTCATGGCCGTGTGGGTGCTTTGCCGGGCGCTTGAAGTGCTCGATCTGCTGTCCGACGTGCGTCGCGCCGAGCTCACGACGCGACTTGGATTGTCGGCGGAGGAGATCGCACGCTGGGACGATATCAGTCGCAGGATGGTTGTACCGTTCCATGACGACGGGATTATCAGCCAGTTCGAGGGCTACGAGAAATTGCGGGAGCTGGATTGGGAGGACTACCGGACCCGGTACGGCAATATTCAGCGTCTCGATCTCATCCTCGAGGCGGAGAACGACAGCGCCAACCGTTACAAGCTCTCGAAACAGGCCGACGTGCTGATGTTGTTCTACCTGTTTTCCGCCGAAGAGCTCGGGGAATTGTTCGAGCGTCTGGGCTATCCGTTCGAATACAAGACCATTCCGCGAAACATCGCCTACTATGCCGACCGCTCGTCCCACGGCTCCACACTGTGCCGTGTGGTGGATGCCTGGGTCCTGGCGCGCTCCGATCGGCCGCGCGCGATGGACTTCTTCGCGGAGGCGCTGCAGAGCGACGTGTGCGATGTTCAGCAGGGCACCACCGCGGAGGGCATTCACCTCGGCGCCATGGCGGGAACTGTCGATCAGGTGCAGCGCGTATCGACGGGTATCGAAGTAAGAGGCGATGTTCTGCGACTCAATCCGGAATTGCCGCGGGAGATGGAGCGGTTAGACATGCGCATCCGCTACCGCGGGCATTCACTCGATCTACGGCTGACGCGCGACTCGCTCACGATCCGAGGGCGTGACGGAGCGGCGCCGCCGATTTCCTTGTGCGTCGACGGTAAGGTCTGCGAATTCGTCAGCGGTACTACCCGTGTGTTTCGATTGAACGACGAGGCAACAGATGGCGTGATTGTCGAAAAGGAACCGGCCGACGGACGCGAGAAAGATCATGACCGCCCAGGTGGTCGCGGTGAAGCCCGGGACGACGGTGCCGGCGGTCGGCCGCGGTGATGTGACGGGCGATCTCCAGGATTCTGTCGGATGGTGATGTGGTGTTCCAACCGCGCAAGGCGCGGGCCTCCGCCCGCTTGAATGCTATGAATCTCAAGTTTAGGACGAGACTGCCGTGGACACTGACTTTCTCTTTCTCCCTAGCAATCCAGCAATCCGCGCTGGGACTAACGATCTGGGGAGAACGGTTAACGACGGTATGGCCCCGCCAGGGACGTCATGCTCTCGCCCCCAAAACCCTCGCCGCGTATCCGCCGGCTGACCTCACGGTTGAGCGCATCGAAGATCTCGTCAACCACGACCTACCTGCATTGCTCGGCGCCAATGCAGGTGGTCGCACGGCACTTCGGGTTTGAGCCTGAACACGTTGCTGCCGCGGTCAGGCAACACAAATCCAGAGCTCATTGGTTGGCCATGGCACCATGAATGATGGGGGAGATAACGTATCGGAATGGAAACGGTAAATGTTTTGATCCTGCTCTTCATTGTGGCCACAGCCGTGGCGATCGCGGTGCAACGTCTGGCCGTTCCGTACACGGTGGCCCTGGTCCTCACCGGCCTCGTGTTGGGGTGGTTGCATGCCTTCGAAGCGCCCCACCTGACCAAAGCGCTGCTGTTCAACGTCTTCCTGCCGGGGCTGCTCTTCGAGGCTGCCTACTACATCGATTTCAGACAATTCTGGCGAAACCGCCTCATGATTCATTCGCTGGCCCTGCCTGGCGTCGTGGCGGCCATTACGCTCACGACCCTTATTCTGACACCGGTCGCCAGCGAGTTGCATTTCGTGCAGGATTTCACCTGGAAACACGCGCTGATTTTTGGCGCGATCATCTCCGCCACCGACCCCATCGCGGTCGTTGCGATCTTTAAGAGCCAGGGTGTCCCGAAACGCCTATCGGTGCTGCTTGAAGGTGAGAGCCTGCTCAACGATGGCACCGCGATTGTTTTCTTCACGCTCAGCGTTGCACTCGTGACAGGGAAGGTGGTGACGGCCGGTGAACTGACCATCGATTTCATCAAGATCGTCGGCATTGGCGGGCTCATTGGAACGGGAGTCGGTCTGGCCGTTTCGCAAGTGATCAGACAGGTGGATGATCCGATGATTGAGATCACGCTGACGACGATTGCTGCTTACGGTTCGTTCCTGGCTGCCGAGCACTTCCAATGCTCCGGAGTGATTGCAACTGTATCGGCGGGTATGCTCTGCGGCAACTATGGTGCCCGTGTCGGCATGTCGCCATCGACCCGGATGGCTGTGGAGACGTTTTGGCAATATGTGGCCTTCGCTCTTAACTCGATCGTCTTCCTTCTGATAGGCCTCGAAGTGCACTTCCAGGCATTGCTCGCCTCCTGGCAGGCGATCCTGGTCGCCTATTGCGTGGTCACAGGAGGCAGGGCGCTGATCATCTTCGGTGCCTCGTCTCTGCTGCGCAGGACGAGGGAACGAATTCCCTGGGCGTGGAGCGTGATCCTGACCTGGGGCGGGTTACGCGGCGGGTTGTCCATGGTGCTGGTGCTCAGTCTCCCAAAGGATTTTCCACATCGGGAATTGTTGGTCTCGATGACCTTCGGGGTTGTCATTCTTTCGATCCTTGTCCACGGGTTGACGATGTCGCCCCTGTTGAGATGGCTGGGCATTGTGCGCAGACACCAGGAACGCGCCGCGTATGAGTTGATGCGCGGAAAGTTGCAGGCAACCTATGCCGCGTTGGCTGAGATCGACCGAATGTCGAGCTCCCATTTTTCCAACCCGGCGGTGCTCGCCAGTCTTCGCAGCGAATATGAACAGAAGGTCCAGCGGGATCGTACAGCGCTTGATGAGCTGCATCTCGAAGAGCAGCAGTCTCACGCCGAGGAATTACAGTGGGCACGACGGCAATTGCTGCTCGTTGAAAAGGGCAAGGTAATCGATGCCTTTCGCTATGGGGTCCTCAGTCAGGTCGTCCAGGATAAGTTGCTCGCGGAAATCGACGCGCAGCTGCTGCGTCTCGAATCTGGAGAAACGGAAGAGTCCATTAAACAACAAACGTCCCCGGATTCCGCCGATGGAGCATAACTCGGTGGAAAAGTCGGGCAGGAAATGAAACAAGTACTGCCGGGTGAAAGTTCGTCCTTGGAGCTGGCAGGGTCAAGGGTCATGCAACCTTCGCGGGGTCACACCTACACATTCCACATTGTCAAGTGTGTAGGTGTGACCCCATTCCTCCACAACGTCCCTCTTACAGCGATGGCGCCTCGAAAGTGTTGCATTGATTGATATCCCCGGACTCGAAGCCCCGCCTGAACCAGCTCACCCTCTGCTCCGATGTCCCGTGGGTGAAGGCGTCGGGGACAACGGTACCGCGGGTCTGTCGCATGATCCGGTCATCGCCGATGGCGCTGGCAGCCCCCAGAGCCTCTTCCAGGTCGCCCGTTTCCAGGAGCCCGCGGGACCTGTCCGCGTGGTAGCCCCAGACACCGGCAAGGCAATCGGCCTGCAGCTCCATCTTGACCAACACGCGGTTGGCCTCGGCCTTGCTCACGCGCTGCATCGTGGACTGAACCTTTTCGCTGATTCCCAGCAGATTCTGCACGTGGTGACCGACCTCGTGAGCGATCACATAGGCCTGGGCAAAATCGCCCGGCGCATCGAAGCGGCTCTTCAGATCCTCGAAGAAACCAAGGTCGATGTAGACTTTGTGATCTCCGGGGCAGTAAAAGGGGCCCATGGCCGCCTGGGCAGAACCGCAGGCGGACTGCACGGCTTCGGTGAAAAGGACGAGCGTCGGCTCCTCATAGGTTTTTCCATAACTGCGGAACAACCCGTGCCAGGTCTTTTCCGTATCAGCGAGCACAACGGAGACGAATTCGGCCATCTGGTCTTTGCCGTCGTGCTGCTGCTGTTGCTGGGTCATGGGCGGCAGCCCGCTTTCGGGCACGCTCTGCAGGATCGTCGACGGGTCGACGCCGAAATACAGGGCCACAAGCACAATGACAACCGTTCCGATCCCGCCTCCCACGACTCCACGGGAAGCCGTCATTCCACGCCGATCTTCCACATTCTGGCTTCTTTCCTCATTTTCCCAGCGCATAAGAGTCTCTCCTTCGCGGGCGAGTCAGAACCCTCCGGTTCCCGCAAGCTTCACCTCCGGCCTTTCAATTCTCCGGTTTCGATCACAATCGGGAACTCTCCGGGCGGGCGGCCCACTTGCTCGGACCAGGTCTGTTCATGCGAAGACCCCTTTCGCTTTAAAATAATTCCGGCATGACCGATTCACCTCAGGCTGCCCTCGACCTCAGTGCTCCGAAGGCCATGCCGAAGCTAGTGATTATCCACGGGTTACCCGTGATGGGACAGGCTACGGTTGAACACCCGATGAAATGGTAAACTCCGTATCCGAGAAGACCGCCGACGACGACACTTATGATCAATCGCGACATTTTTCAGGTGCACCCGCGCAGGAGAAACAGTATCACCAAGATCGGGATCGGGATTCCCAAGGCCCAAAGTAAAATCCAGCCAACTTTTCCTTCTTCATTGTTACGCATAGCGATCCTCCATTGCTTTCATGCGTCCCGAATCGTCGCTCCTACGCCTTCCAGGGGGGGCGTCGCGGAGTGCACTTCTTCGACACGCTCTGACCGTCCTTCCCATCCGTCTCACCACACTATGGAGTCGGCCGGACGGGGTCTGCCCCAGCCTTTTTCAGGTACCGGTAGTAGTCGCTGTCCGTGGTGAGGATCATCACTGAGTTCTTGTTCTGTCCCTCCTTGTAGGCCTCGAGGGTGCGCGAGAAAGCGTAGAATTCCGGATCGCCACCATAGGCTTCTCCGTAAATACGCGTGGCCTCGGCATCACCTTTTCCCTGGATCTCTTGAACCTGTCGGTAGGCGTTGGATCGGATCTGGCGCAAAGCCTTCTCCATGGTCCCCAGGATCTCGGCGCTGCGGCCCTCCCCTTCGGAGCGAAATTGGGCGGCGATCCGCTTTCGCTCAGAGACCATGCGGGCGTACACTTTCTCCTGGACGCTGTCCACGTAGTTCAGACGCTTGATGCGCACGTCCACCAGTTCAATCCCGTACTGGGGGATGATCTTCCGGGCTTCTGCCAGTATGGTTCGGGTGATCTCCTCGCGCCCGCGAGCGATCTTCTTCTTCAGTTCTTCCTGCATCTCGGCGGGGACTTCTTCCAGGACTTCTCCCGGAGGAACCTCCCAGGACGCGCTCCGCACCAGTTCCACCAGCTCACTGGCTGAGACCTGGTCCCTGACCACGGAATCAATGATATCGTTCAGGCGTGACTGAGCCCCATCCTCTGTGGCGACGCTTTCCAGAAACTTCTTGGCGTCGGCAATCCGCCAGCGCGCCGTCGTGTCCACCCAGATGAATTCCCGCCCCTTGGTCGGGATCTGGTTCGGGTCCCCATCCCAGATGAGGAGGCGTTTTTCAAAGCGGCGCACATCCTGGATGAAGGGCAGCTTGAAGTGCAGGCCCGCATCAGTCACCGGCTGTCCGACAGGCCGGCCAAACTGAAGGATGACGGCCTGCTGGCCCTCCTCCAGGGTATAGAGAGTCCCTGAAAGCACGAGGAAGGCCACCAGCACGAGGACCCCGAGTCCGACTTTCACGATGTTGCTCATGGCTTACTCCCTCCTGCTTGAGGCAGCTGTCCGGACTCCACGGGAAGCCAGGGCACCAGGGCCTTCTGTTCGCTGTCCACAATGTACAAGGCCTTCGCCTCGGGCAGGATAGCCCCTATGGCCTCCAGGTAGAGGCGGCGGCGTGTGACTTCCGGCGCACGCTGGTATTCATCCAGGATGGCACGAAAACGGGTGGCCTCGCCAGTGGCGCGATTAACCCGCTCGAGGGTGTAGCCCTCGGCCTCGCTGATGGTCCGTGTGGCCTCGCCCCGAGCCTTGGGGATCTCCCGGTTGGCCTGCTCCTGAGCCTGGTTGATCGTCCGTTCCCGATCCTGGCGCGCTTCGTTCACCTCGTTGAAGGCCGGTTTGACGGGATCCGGCGGAGTCACATCCTGAAGCTCCACCGTGACCAGACGAACCCCGGCCTCGTATTCGGTCAGAATCTTCTGCATCTCCTCCTTCACCTCGGTGGAAACGGCCACGCGGCCGACAGTGAGGACGTCGCTCCCCAATCGATTGCCGACCACCCGGCGCATGACCGACTCGGAGATGTCCCGGATCGTTTGCCTGGTATCCCGGACCCAGAAGAGGTAGCGGATCGGGTCTTCAATCCGGTACTGAACAATCCACTGTACATCAATGACGTTCAAGTCCCCCGTCAGCATAAGGGACACATCCTTATAGGCCTTGCTGTCCGCATACTGGGTACGCTGCCCGGCAATCGCGACGGCCGTTGTCTGGAACCCGAATTCCTCCTTGAGAACCCTGGCCGTCGGAACGGTGCGGACCCTCTCGATGCCGTCCGGCAACTTGAAGTGCAGGCCCGGACCCACCGTCCGATGCACCGCCCCGAATCGCTGGATGATCACCGTCTCCTCGGGCTGCACCGTGAACCACGTCGACCAGAGCAGGACCAACAGAAACGCTCCCAGGATGCCGGCGGCAATCCGCCAGCCTCTGAACCCCTGGAAGTGGTTCCGCATTTCCTCCAATATCTTCTCGGGATCATAACGCTGCTCCATGCTCTCTCTCCTTCATGCAAGGGTACCCCCCCCTCCTTCAATGTTGTTGAATCAGGCGCATTGACCAGTTCATCGCGGCAGAAGTCTTCACTCCCCCCTCAAGGGGCGAATTCACTTACGGGCTGAGTGAGGATTTCTGCCCGAGTGAACCAGGCCCAGCCGGGTGGCACAATGACGTTCACTGAAGCCCTTTGAGCTGAACCTGAAAGGGTGCCATGGGCTAAGCGAAGCTTGCCCGTGGACATCGCGGGACCACGGGCAAGCTTCGCTCAGTACACGTCTACAGCATAAAGGGATCGTATTCCTCGTACGTCATCCCCGCGTGCTCCCCGCCTGAATCCTGCGGGGACAAGCTTTGGCGGGGATCCAGCCCTGTGAAGGCCTCTGGATTCCCGCCAGGGACATGCGGGAATGACGATTCAGTCGGTCCATAGCGTCCTCTATTTCTCTCAGGCGCTCCAAATCCTCCATCCTACGCCTTCCAGGGGGGGACGTAGTCGTAGTAGTTGTAGATGCTCTCTCCCCAGACTGTATCCGAGAAATCGGGCCACTTGTCGCCCTTCTCAAAACCGGGCGCGGCCTCCAGCTTGTCCTTTTCCACGTTGAGGATGAGCTTGTTTTCGGTGGCCGAGAACTCGAAGGCTTCCCAGGGCATGGCGAACAGCTTGTTGCCCACGCCCATGAAGCCGCCGAAGGAGAGCACTGCATAGGCCACTCGGTTCCTCTTGGCATCGATCAACAGTTCGTGGATCTTGCCCACACTCTCGCCCTGGCGATTGACCACCGCTTCGCCGATGATCCTCGATGCCGGGACGACACCGTACATCGTCACTGACTGCTCGCCCGTTTCCTTCATCACTCACTCCTTTTGTTCGTGATTTCTCGGGTTCAATCAAGCCCCCGACAGCTTCTGCAGTTTTCCCTCGCACGCCATCGTTGCTTCCGCAGGTTTTCCACTCCTCGCTGACCGTTTGGGCAAAGCCTGTGCCAGACAGGTCGAGGGGCGTCGCATTCTCTGTAAAGATCATATATACAGGCACTTAGGGCACGTGGAGATCCGGCGAATGTTGTGGGGTTGAGGAGAGCCAGTGTTGCATGCAACAGAAGTGTTCAACACTTCTGTTGCATGCAACACTTTTTCGGTTCAAATTTAATCTTTGATTGTGCTCACGACCCATCCTAACTGTCTGTGAATATTATCAAACATTAAGATTTAGCAACTCTCCATATGTTAGGCATAAAGCTTGCTCAAGATGCGATAATGTGCCTGAGGATGGATCTGACATTTATGTCGTCCAAACAAAAAGGATGGGGATACCAGGAAGGAGGTGGGTAGAAGTCAGGTTGCTCAGGTGCGGAAATTCCGTCGTTTGACACTCATCAACACTCAGAAGAAAGGAAAAAACTATGAAAAGAGTTATTCTTACATGCCTTGTAGCGCTCATTGGTATCTTCCTGGCAACTGGTGCTTTGGCGGCAGCGGATAAAGCAGCCATACAAAAGCAAGTGGATGAGATTGTGGTAGCCATCGATGGCGGTAAGAAAGCTGCCGACTTCAAGGATGCGGCCAAGAGAGAACCTTACTACGTGTTCATCATGCAGGAAAACGGATCCCTGTTGGTTCACCCATCCATGGAGGGACAGAGCTTAAAAGAAAAAGCGGAGGTCGTCTACAATGCCGTGGTGAAGGCGACTCCGGCAGGCAGTTGGGTTGAATATGAATGGCAGGGCAAAATGAAACACACCTATGTCAAGAAGACCAAGGGCGGCCTCATCGTGGGAAGCGGCTATTCCGATTAGACCTGCAGATAGCAAAGCTGGCGCCAGCCAGTAGAATTTCACCGCAGGTTTCTCAGAAACCACAGGAACAGGCAAGATCATTCTGCGCCCGGCCTTATCTCCCCAGCCCTACGGGAGACAAGGCATTTGTGTTCAGGGTTGCCTCCGCTGGAATCCCGCACCGATATGCCGTCCATCTGGATGTAAAGCCCAACCCGGGCATGGCTGGCCAGTTTCACCTCACAGGTCTGCCGTTCATTGCCGCCCCGGTCTTTCTTCATGATTCACTTTTCCCGCGTGGGCCTCACCGCGTGACATCCTCGACAGCCAGGAGCACCCTCTCGGGCCGATTGTCCCCCCCGGGCAGCCGACGAGCGTTGAGGAGCAATTTCACCTGACCGATGGACGCGAATTCTTGCTCGACTTCGAAATCCTCGAACGAGGTGTTCTCGACGACGATCTTTTCCAGCAATTCCCTGAGCCGTGGGATGTTCCACCGGCCGTTTCCGAGATCGTAAATGCTCTTGTGCTCCGTCTCTTCGCGCGTGGTCTGAAACCGTCGGTAGAAAGACCGGTTGGCGGAGATCACCCTGAGATCGGAATCCAGAACCAGGAGGGATTCACGGATCGTGTCGATGATGCTTTCGGCAAAGAGACTGGCGCCCAACATCTGCTGTTCCGCCAGCTTTAGTTCCGTGATGTCCACAAAGGTGGCGACCACTCCGTCGATCCTGTTCTCCCGGGTCCGGTAAGGCAGAATGTGCATGGAAAACCATTTCCCGTCTTCCGCCTGCAGTTCGCGCTCCCTGGACTGCAAGGTCGCCAGGACTGCTTCCGCCTCCGTGTGAAGATCGTCATAAGCAACCTTGGACCGGATATCCATGATGGATCTCCCCACGTCAGCCGGAATCAGGTTGAAAAACCTTGTCATGGAGGGCGTGAAGCGCCGGATCAGGAGCCTGGAATCCATGAAGATCGTCCCGATGTCGGTACTGGCAAAGAGGTTGGTGATATCGTCGTTGGTCTCCGTCAACTCGCTCACCCGACTCTGAAGCTCCGCGTTGACGGTCGCCAGTTCTTCATTGGCGGATTGCTGCTCCTCCCTGGCCGTCATCATCTCTTCGTTCATGCTCTGCAGCTCTTCATTGGTGGACTGCAGCTCTTCGTTCATGGACATGAGCTCTTCATTGGCCCCCTCCAACTGCTCGATGGTGGCTTGAAGGTTTTCCCGCGTGTCTCGGAGCTCCTGCTCCAGACCCGTGATGTGGGGATCGTCCCCCTGTTCCTTGGCCACCGTTCTATTCTTTTTCTTGCGGGCGGCGCCGGCCGGCGGCTTATCCTCGAAGACGACCATGGCCAGTTTTGGGCCTTCGGGCGATTTCCAAAGGGGCCGCACGGCAACTTCAATGGTTCTGCCGCCATCGTCCTTGATCTGCACGCCGTGGAGCGTGGTGGAGCCTCCCTGCTGGAATGCCTTCTGGAGTGCGGCGGGCAGTCTCTGGCGCAGATTCCCGGGGACGATCTTCAGAAGATTGAAAGTCGGCGTCCCCCTGGGGTGAGACAAGTACCGGTCGGTTTGTCCCTGGAAATAGAGAATGT
>Ga0105100_10002734_pt1 | contig 10267 bp, 9 predicted proteins | sample PPLLak12cMay2015_2_FD_87033 | JGI IMG/M metagenome (GOLD analysis project Ga0105100, IMG submission 87033) | Freshwater sediment microbial communities from Prairie Pothole Lake near Jamestown, North Dakota, USA - PPLs Lake P8 Core (1) Depth... | ecosystem: Environmental > Aquatic > Freshwater >... | reverse complement strand
GTGGTTATTCGTAACAATATGACCGTCTCGATCCCACACGAACCCGGACCCCAGCGCGCTCTGGTACTGTTGCGGTGGCTCCTGTCCTGGCGGCAGGTTGAAGAAAGGGAAGACAGGTATCTGTAACGTGTCAAAGTTGGAAGCATCTACCCTCTCCACGACGCAGATGTTTACCACAGATGGATTGAGCGTTGTATAGATTTTTTCCAGTGTGTCCTGATAGGCGGAAAGCAAATCGCTCGCATCGCCAGCGGGCATCGTCTCCTGTGGAGGCGTAGGTGCAGTGAGTGTAGGCGATAAATGGTTGCTCAGGCTGCTTTTGATTCCCAAGACACTGCCACATGCAGATAAGGCTATCATCCCCAACACAACCAATATCGAAAGTGAAACGGTTCGTTTTTTCAGAAGATTCTTTCCTTATGTTGGTCGTAAAGTTCAGGAGAACGTCCGAATCAATACGGCGCGTATCATACGCCTTGCAGTTGTTTTTGACTTTATAAGGAGAATAAGCGAACCTTATGGTTGCCTTAAGATGCGCTGGATATGTTTTTTAACGGGAAAGTTCTAATTAGCCCACCATGAAAAGGAAAAAAGTTGCCAATGTCCTCATGCATCTCATGCCCTGTAATTAGGGTGATTGACCGTTAGGTACTGCCTTTTTGGGGACTCCCCCTATATTTGTGTCCATAAGAATTGTTTAAGAGAAGCTTGAGCATCTTGTAAAGATTACTGAATGGACGGGTGTTACCAACATGGCGCAGGATTAGTTAGAGTTTGGAAGGAGTTTATCGATGGATACAACCCGAAATGTATACCGAAAAACGAATTTGGTAGATGGACTGGATGATTCTCCGATTGCCAAAGCCTTGTTTGGCCATGTGCGCTGGGCCTGGGTGTGGTTGCTCCTGCATCTCTACCTGGGATGGGAATGGTTGCAGGCCGGATGGGGAAAACTGCACAACTCCGCCTGGACTGGATCCAAGGCAGGCACTGCCATCACTGGCTTTGTGACCGATGCGTTGACGAAAACAGGCGGCGAACACCCCGACGTTCAGGGTTGGTACGCCTGGTTTCTACAGCACGTGGTGCTCGCCCACTCAGTACTCTGGAGTTGTATGGTCTCCTGGGGAGAGACGCTCGTAGGTGTTGCCCTCATTCTGGGAATATTTACCGGAATCGTGGCATTCTTCGGTAGTTTCATGAATTTAAGCTACCTGCTGGCAGGAACGGTCAGCATTAATCCAGTCCTGTTCGTCATTGCCATATGGCTGGTCCTGGCATGGAAGACAGCCGGTTGGTGGGGGCTGGATCGCTGGATCTTGCCTGCACTCGGGACACCATGGAGGCCGGGTTATATCTTCCGCAAAGCTGAGGAGGAGAAGAGCGCTCCATCAGTACGGCAATCAGCGATGTAACCCTGTAAATCATGCGGGCCTGGTGGATCTTTAGGAGCAATAGCCGAGAGACTTCGCACTCTGTAATCAAAACGGCTGACAGCCAGCCTCTTACCAGAGGCTGGCTTCCGGTACTCCTCAATACCCTAATGCAGATCAAGCTTTTTGAACACTTGAACTTTCAGAAAATCCAGGGCTAGCAAATATAGACTGATTGTCCCCAGCGTCCCTGCAACCAGTTTTAGCGGGATGGGCGCCATCAGGATGCCGGCAATTGCCATAAAGCTGACTACAATGACATCCAGCATGGTGCTCAGAAGCAGCCATTTTCCGGGTCGAGAATGCCAAAAGTGACCGCGCTCGCGGACGAGATAGATCATCCCCTGGCCGCTGAAGACCAGCATGGTAAAGATCAGTGTTTGAAGCTGGGGGAGGGGCAACTGTAGAACCGTGCGGGCATACTCGAAGATCGTGAAAGATAACAACAAAACAGGTATTGCCATACTCAAAGCGGCCGCCACCAAGTGGTGAACCTGCCAGCGGTTTGGCCGAGGGGAAAAAGTAGCCCGATCTGTAGCGATTGACATGGTGACGAAATCATTGGTAAACATTAACAGGACGATCAACAGGGGCGTGGTCACGAAAGTCCCAGTGATGATCAGTCCCAGGCTCAAGAAGAATGCAATCTCGATGGTCTTGATGATTTTGTTTAGCGTATAGGTCACCATCCGCTGGTAAATGCGCCGGCTGGACTCTACCGCTGCGACGATGTTAGTGAGTCCCGGGCTGGTCAATACCAGGCTGGCAGCCGCTTTAGCAACGTCTGTCGCATTGGAGACGGCAATTCCCACCTCTGCCTGCTTTAGGGCCGGAGCATCGTTCACTCCATCGCCGGTCATCCCTACTGTGTGTCCAGACTCCTGTAAGAACTTTACCAGGTTGAATTTGTGCTCAGGAAGCACTTCGGCGAACACATCGCAATCCAGGGGTTGAGAACCATGACCAGGGTCAAGGATTTCTTTTGCACAGACCCGTTTGCCGATGCCAACCTGGGCAGCGATCGCTCGGGCGGTAGGCAGCCCATCGCCGGTGATCATCATGACACGTATGCCAAGATTACGCAGCCGATCGATCAATGCTCCCGAATCCACCCGGGGTGGATCTTGTAAGCCGACCAGTCCGACGATCTGGTATGTTCCTTGGTCATCGATTGCAACCGCGAGAACTCGGAGGCCTCTGGATGCCAGATCTTCCACAGCGCAATCGAGCGCGGTGGCATCACCATAAGTCAGAGCGTTGATCGCGTGGGGAGCACCTTTCGTCACATGGAGAAGCTGGTTTCCCTGCTCTACCACCGCCTCCGAACGTTTGGTGGCAGGATCGAAAGGGATAAAATCGTGTCGAGCGGGTAGCATAGTCAGGATATCCCGGTCACGGGCCGCGGCGAGAATGGCCAGATCAATCGGGTCTTGGGTCGCGTCGTCACAGGCAATCGCGGCATACCGCAGTACATCGGTTTCCGTATAAGCTGAATATGGATGTAAAGCCGAAACAGACAGCCGGTTTTCAGTGATAGTGCCGGTCTTGTCGGTACATAAGGTGTCCAGCCCTGCCGCTTCTTCGATAGCTGCCAGGTGAGTGACAAGGATGCCTTGCCGGGCAAGCTCTTGCGCGCCAAGGGCAGTAGCTAGGGTGAAGGTGGCTGGCAGAGCCACCGGGACGGATGCTACCAATAAGATCAATGCAAAAGGCAGGATATCCTTCAGGGGAATTCCTGTCCATAACGCATAACCTAGAACAGCGCCCACGAGCAATGTATCCAGAATGATCAGATTCTTGACGATAGCGAAGATCACCCTCTCCAGGTGGCCCGTGGTTTTTGCCATCCGTACCAGCTCCGCGGTTTTGCCGAAATAGGTTTGCGCACCTGTCGAAGTTACTTCGCCGGTTGCCTCACCGTGCTTAACCGTTCCCCCAGCGTAAGCTGCCTGCCCGGACTGTGCATCTATTGGCTGCGACTCTCCTGTTAGAACCGATTGGTCGAGCAAAACCCGGCCGCTGGTGAGACGTACATCTGCCGGTACCAGATCACCTAACTGCAGATGGACAGTGTCTCCCGGTACAATGTCACGCGCTGGTAGTGTCTGCCAGACGCCGTCTCGCAGCACTCGGGCGTATAGCGTAAGACGTTGACGTAACAGCGCCAGGGCATCTTGCGAATGATTTTCCTCGATTGTGCTGAGCAAAGCGTTAAACACGAGCAGCAACGTAATGATCCCGGCTTCAATATATTTCCCCAGGAGCAGTTCCAAAAAGATGCTGGCTTCCAGCATCCAGGGCACCGGGCCCCACATCTTTCGTCCAAATACCAGCCACGGGTGCCTGCGCTCCTCGGGGATAGCGTTGCGGCCATATATCCGGAGGCGCGCTTGTGCTTCACTTGTGCTTAATCCCTGTGGGATGCTGATAGCTGGGCCCGTCGTTCGTTCCAGATCACTGTTCATCAATTGTCCTTCATGGTTCCATGATTAGCTTATCACTTCAGTCTGACCAAATCTTTATCGGCGCATAAAGGCGACATTATCAAAATCTTATCTGGACAGCACCCATCTGAAGTCAAAGGTTTAATGGAGAGCCGCAGGGACGAGGCACCTGGATGCACTTGGCAAAGATTTTTATGACGTGTATACTCTTGTCTGTACTCCACCTATAGTTTTCCTGATAACCAGGGTTGGGAAAGTGTGCTCATGTCCAAACATATATTGCTGGTAGATGATGACCCCTTGATGCGGCGCAGCCTTGCTCTGATCCTTGAGCAGGCAGGTTACCGCAGCAGTACTGCCGCAAACGCCGAGGACGCTCTGGCTTCGGCGCGACGCGATCCCCCTGACCTGGTTCTGTTAGATATTGGCTTGCCCGGGATGGACGGACTGGATGCATTGCGCCACTTCAAGGACCAGCTTGGTGTCGCGGTGATTTTTCTGACTGCCAGACGGCGCAACCTGGATCAGATCCTGGGGCTGGAGCTTGGCGCTGATGATTACATCACAAAACCCTTTGAGGCTGATGTACTTCTGGCGCATATCAAAGCTGTTCTACGCAGAATAGGCACTCCAACAGTTGCACCTGAGCAGGCAGCCCTGGTGACCGTAGGCGATATACAAATTGATCCATATGCCCATACAGTGACTGTTGCCGGTAGTCCAGTACAGCTAACGCCTCGTGAGTTCGATCTCCTTCACACCCTTGCACTTGAACCTAATCGTGTACTCTCTGTGGATGAAATATTAGATCGCGTCTGGGGGGCAGAGTTTATCGGGCAGCCACAAGTTGTTTACGTACACATCCGCTGGCTGCGCGAAAAGATTGAGCTGGATCCAAGCCACCCCGAACGAATACTTTCTGTGCATGGGGTGGGTTATAAACTGAATCCTAAGGAAGCCTAATGCTCCGGACCCTGCGGAATCGCCTGATCCTCAGCCATGTTCTCCCTCCCCTGATAATTATTCCTTTACTAGGTGTGGCAATCATCTATGCCCTGGAGACTCAGGTCTTATTACCCAGTCTATCCAGGGAGCTGGCAGGGGAGGCAAGCCTATTGGCAGAGATTGCCCGCAACCAGCCGGAGATTTGGAAAGACCCTGACTTCGCTCAAGATATACTGACCCAGTCTCGGCCGTACCTGGATGCGCGCGTGATGTGGCTTGACCCAGACGGCCGCCTGTTAGGCTCAAGTGACCCCGCTGATGAGTATCGCCTGGGCCAATTGCTCGAAATCCCTGATTTCAAGGACATCCAACCTGGAGAAGTTGACTCGCACACCGATTTCAGCCAGCGCCTGCAGGGTGAGATTGTGGATGTCTACGCCCCGGTGATCACCACGGAAAACCAGATTGTCGGTATTGTGCGCCTGTCCTATCGTTTCGCCACAGTCTATGAAGATTTCATGCAATTACGCTATTTAATCGCAGCGATCCTGATCGTCAGCTTGCTGGCGGGAGTGATGCTGGGTTCTACCCTGGCATTGAATATCAACTCACCGCTCCAAAAAGTAATCGATGCGGTTTATGATCTGGCGCGCGGTTCCCGCAAAGCAGTGCTATCGGAACAAGGACCGGAGGAAGTCAGGCTGTTACAGCGCTCAATTAACCATCTGATGGAGCGGCTTCGCAGCCTGGAAGAGGCTCGCCAGCGATTACTGGCAAACCTGGTGCACGAGATTGGACGTCCCCTGGGGGCTTTGCACGCGGCCGTGCAGGCTTTGTTGCTCGCCCCGAAAACAGATCCCCAGGTGCTGGAAGAGATGCTGGCCGGGATGAATGATGAGACCAGCCGTTTGCAACGCTTGTTGGATGAACTGGCGCACTTACATGATCTGGTGTTGGGAACCCTGGAATTGGAACGTCAGCCTGTAGACCTGACTGAATGGCTGCCCGGTGTCTTGCGCCCCTGGGAGGCGGCAGTTCACGAAAAGCATTTACATTGGGAGATGTCCCTTCCATCCGGACTCCCCCTCGTGGAGGTGGACTCGTTGCGCCTGGCCCAGGTTGTGGGCAACCTGCTCAGTAACGCCATCAAGTACACACCTGCAGGCGGGAGAGTGTCGGTGACTGCGGGAACCGCAGAAAGCAAAGTCTGGATCAGAGTTAGCGATACAGGATCAGGAATTCCCAGGGAAGACCTGGATAAGATTTTTATCCCCTTCTATCGCTCCCCGCGCGAGAAACGAATCGCTCAGGGCATGGGCTTGGGCTTGAGCATTGCCCGTGATCTGGTCGAGGCTCACGAGGGCCGGCTGGACGTTCAAAGCCAACCGGGCCTGGGGAGCCAGTTTACCATCTGGTTGCCGTTACAGCCGTAATCTTCCCCGTAAACTAAAACACCCACCCAATACTTGCTGTAGCCCTCTGATGCCGCTGTGAACAATTCATGGCGGCATTTCATTTCTGTTGTGGGGACTTAATGTCTTCATAAGGTTCCAATAAGCTTGCCATAGAGACATAAACGATATTTGTCGCTACTATAAAGGTAAAGGAGCTGAAATGTATATTCTGCGTATCGAACACCAGGTCTCCGACTTCGACGGCTGGAAGAAGGCCTTTGATAACGACCCTGTCGGCCGGGAAAAGTCGGGCGTGCGCCGCTACCGAGTCTTACGGCCAGTCGATGATGCGAACTATGTCATGATCGACCTCGAATTCGACACTACGAGCCAGGCGGAGGCCCTACTCGCTGCAATGCGCGTCGTGTGGAATCGCGTGCAGGGCACAATAATGATGAACCCCCAGGCGCGAATCGTCGAGACAGTGGAAACCAAGGAATACTGATTTTCCGTTTCCCCGAATCCAGTATTGGACCTGGCGGTCAGGGGAGTTGCCAGATGTTCCAGGTTAGTTGCTGGACCGGGCACAACTTTGCATGGTTGGATTTATGTCTGGCACTTACTGGTCCTCATTTTTGCCGTTCGTCCTGATCGTGATGATGACATCACTGGGCGTATTTGTATTTCTAAGACAGAAACAGGCAAATCTGGCATCTAATATGGATAACAGCGCCTGGTTCCTTATCATCCTTCTCATTGTAGCGATTCTGAGTATCGGCAGTTTCATCGCCTTTATTTTCCTGCGCGGCTTCGCTGGTTGAAGAAAAAGGATTGCGTGGGCGGCCAGACAGAATGCTGCCAGTAAAGGTATTCCTTTGTAACTTAATGATTTCTTAGGGATACCTGCAGGCTTCGATAAGGACTTAAGCTGCCCATGGGGAATACACTGTTTGCGAGATCCATCCGGAGAAGGAAAATAAAACCATGCAAAGTGTTGACAATAGAACTGTCATGTTAACCCGAAAAGATACTGAATCAATCCGAACACACCTCCTCGCTAAACTTGCATCTCGCTGGGGAAGCGTTATCAACCGTGAGCTGAGCGGGTTTGCTCAACATCTATGGCCTGATACCCGTCTGCTAGGGCTGATTCCCATTCACAACTTCCGCCTACGCAAACGGCTTGAATTGGATGCGATTGTGTGGTGGGTCGAGCGCGATATTCCACCATTTGACCGTTATCTATGTGAGGCATACCGCGTGGAATTAAGTCTTGCGGGGCCAGATCAACCTCAGCTGGTTGTCCGCAGCGGCATTTCTGCTTATCCAATCATCCCAATAAGCATTGATGGGCTAACGATGACCCTGGTTAAGGCTGGCGCGGATACACCCCTGGTCATCCGCCGTCAGTTTGGACCAGCTCTGGATCCATAATGCGGTCTTTGAGTGTCATGAATGAAAGGAGAAAATGAAAAGACAAACCATACCCTTGGGTCGTATCTTCAATATTCCTATCGGGCTCGATTATTCCTGGTTTTTGATCTTTATTTTGCTTACATGGTCCCTAGCCACCAGTTACTATCCTGCCGAGTTTAAGACCTGGTCCACAGTCTTGTATTGGACGATTGGCGCCGCCACCACGATCTTGCTCTTCGTAAGTGTGTTGCTCCACGAATTAGGGCATTCAGTTGTTGCTCAACGCTACAGGGTCCCGGTCCGCAGTATTACCCTGTTCATCTTCGGGGGTGTCGCTCAGATTGCCGCTGAACCCCCCAACGCTGCAGCGGATTTTTGGATTGCCATTGCCGGTCCGATCGTCAGTTTCGCACTAGCAGGATTGTTCGGCCTGATCCAATCCGCGTTCACCAGCCTGTTGCCTTTGCTTGCGTTAATGAAATACCTGGCCCTGATCAACGGCAGCCTGGCCCTGTTCAACTTGATCCCGGGATTTCCACTGGATGGTGGACGCGTCTTGCGAGCAATTGTTTGGCGAGTAACCCACAATTATCGCCGGGCGACGTTGGCCGCGGCCACAACAGGGCGCATGTTCGCCTTTTTATTCATCATATATGGTGTCTGGCAGATGTTCTCTGGTAACCTTGCGGGCGGCTTGTGGATTGCCTTCATTGGTTGGTTCCTGGATAGCGCTGCGACAAGCCATTTACAGCAGCAAACTCTCCGCGACTTATTAGCGGGGCACAAGGTGTGGCTAGCAATGACACAGAATTACACCGTTATCCCTTCTGACCTTACCTTGCAGCAGCTGGCTGACGAACACATCCTGGGCATGAACCGGCGTTTCTTTGTGATTGAAAATGAAGGGCAGGTATTGGGACTAATAACCCTGCACAACATCAAGGAAGTGCCTCGATCCAAATGGGCCGAAACCAAAGCCGCCGAGAATATGATCCCTGCTGCGCAGATGCACCAAGTTCGACCTGAAACGGAACTGTGGAACGCGTTAGAGCAGATGGATAAAGATGGCGTCAATCAACTTCCAGTGATGGTCAACGGTACGCTTCTCGGTATCCTCACCCGCGAGAGCATTATCAGCTTTCTTGGAACTTTGCAGGAGATCAAGAAGAGTGAATCTAGCGAAATTGCGAGTGATGCACGCCATGAAACAACTGCCGATCAGGAGATGATTATGGATATACCAATGAAAGCGGAAGTAAGGTGTTCGGATGGCCTGTGCGGCCATACAACCTGCATTATTGTCGACCCGATTACACAAAAAATCACTCACGTGGTGGTCAAAGAGAAGCAATCACCCCATACTGAACGTCTGGTGCCGGAAGATTACATCCTGGAAGCGACGCCTGAATCTCTCCACTTGAAATGTAACTGTGCCAAACTGTCAATGTTAGATGACTTTGTTGAATACCATTTTACACGGGTGGATGTCCCGCGGTATTACCCGGGTGGATACAGTGTCTTCTGGCCCCATGCTGTCGTCGAGGAAACGACCCTGGTGTCGCAAGATGAGCATATTCCGCCAAATGAGTTGGCGATTCACCGCATGGCTCGGGTAATCGCCCGCGATGGCGTAGTGGGCCGGGTGGACGAATTCCTGGTTGACCCGATCGATGGGAAGATCACCCACCTGATTCTGCGGGAAGGTCATCTCTGGGGGCAGAAGGATGTGACCATCCCTGTCTCCCAAATAGACCATTGGGAGGCGGATACGGCATATCTGAAATTAGACAAAAACAGCATTGAAAGATTGCCAGCCATCCCGGTGCGTCGCTGGAGCCTGTGACATGCAAGAACAGCTTAAGCCCTCGCAAAAACCGCGCATATCCTGGACCTGGTGGCTCCTTTTCATGGCATTAATGATCTGGAATCTGTGGACGTTCTGGCCCAGAAATCAGCCAGAAGTTAGACTGCCCTATAGCGCGTTTCTCAACCAGGTAAAGGCTGACAATGTTGCCAGTTTACAGATCAGTGGCAGCGATATAACTGGACAATTCCTGAAACCGGTCAGGTGGCCAGAAAATCCAACACCCGGAGCCTCGCAATCTGCACCAGGAGCGGAAACGGATTACTCCGCTTTCCAGACCACCTTCCCGGAGGTCGAGGGAGACCCAAACCTGCTTCCGCTTTTGAGCGCACATATCGTAGAGGTGAATGTTGTCCCTCCACCCAGTCCCTGGTTTACGATCCTGTTGACAGATGGTATGCCATTGTTGCTTATGGTGTTATTTCTGCTATGGATGGGTCGGAGCGCCGCGCAAAGCCAGGCGGGCATCTTCCGCTTTGGCCGCAGCAAACCTCGCCAGGTAGTTGGCAATCTCCAGCGGGTAACTTTTGAAGATGTCGCAGGAGCAGATGAAGCGAAAGGCGAACTGCAAGAGGTGGTGGATTTCCTTCGCAGCCCGGCGAAATACCATAAATTGGGCGCGCGCATCCCGCGTGGCGTCTTATTGGTGGGTCCCCCTGGTACGGGCAAAACCCTTTTGGCTCGGGCGGTTGCAGGCGAAGCCGGTGTGCCCTTCTTCATCATCAGTGCTTCAGAGTTCGTTGAGATGTTCGTTGGTGTTGGCGCCAGCCG
>Ga0105100_10002733_pt1 | contig 10269 bp, 6 predicted proteins | sample PPLLak12cMay2015_2_FD_87033 | JGI IMG/M metagenome (GOLD analysis project Ga0105100, IMG submission 87033) | Freshwater sediment microbial communities from Prairie Pothole Lake near Jamestown, North Dakota, USA - PPLs Lake P8 Core (1) Depth... | ecosystem: Environmental > Aquatic > Freshwater >... | reverse complement strand
TTCGATTTGCCGTCAACTCGACATTCCGAAGAAAAAGTCCGCTGATCTTCTCGAGTCTCTTCTGGAAATGATTCAGAAGAACTTGCAGAGCGGGGAAGATGTTTTGATCAGCGGCTTCGGAAAGTTCTGTGTCAAGAACAAGAATGCACGCAAAGGGAGAAATCCCGCGACCGGGGAAGATCTGATGCTCGGCTCAAGAAAGGTCGTTACCTTCAAGTGTTCCCCGATTTTGCGAGCGAGAGTTAACCCAAAAGAGGAATGAAAGGGTCCTCACGGTCTCAAGTTGTAATGTTTCCTCATAGACTCCTTGGTATCCCGCACACAGGAGAGTTACACCAGGCATGTTTGCTCGCTCTCCTAGAGTGCGACGGCAACCCCTCTTCCACAACCACGATCACAAAAGACAACGATTCTGTCATTTTTTGAAAATTATATCTATCCGGTGGACTGGGTGTCAAATTCTTCCATTCATTGAGTATAAATTTATGTAATTCTTCTTATGATAGTAGTGCATTTAGTCGCTCAGTGATGGCTTTTTCTCCTACCACTTATCCGCCTTGCCCAATGGAAGAAGTCCTGGGCGTTCCTAACTCTTGAAACCAGTTACACCGGTGATTAACTTTTTTCCAATTTTCGCTGCGCTACACTCAGTGGTCATCATGGACCTACCTCTTTCGCGATTACAGTGGAGCTTCTTATGATCCTCATATTCCGCGTTCTCCTAACGCTGCTCTTTGCCGTTACTCTCTCGATTCCCGGTTTCGCCCAGGATTCTCCCGCAAGAATCAACCTCGACGTTAAGGAGTTTCGACTCAAGAACGGCATGCTGTTTCTTGTGGTTGAACGACATGCCACCCCCCAGGTTGCCTGCCATCTTTCCATACGTGCAGGATCCGCCCTAGAGGAGGCGGGGAAAACCGGCATCGCTCACATGCTCGAGCATATGATGTTCAAGGGCACAAAGAATTTTGGGACCATGGATCCGCGCAGAGATCAAGCCCTGCAGGATCAGATTGAGGCAGCCTACCAAGTGATCCTTTCCGAGGAGAGAAAGCGAACTCCTGATCATTCCTTGATTCAGGCCAAGCGGAAGGAGATGGAGCGATTGCGCCTCCAGGTGCAAGAGATCTACGTCCCCCAGGCTTTCTCGTCCCAGCTTGGGATGAACGGAGCGGTGCGTGTGAACGCGTTCACCAGCAAGGATGAAACTCAGTACTTCATGTCGGTTCCTTCGGACATGGTCGAACAATGGTTCTCCATCGTCAGCGAGCAGCTGTTCGAGCCGGCCTGGCGGGAATTCTATGTTGAAAAAGAAGTGATCCAGCGCGAGTGGGCTTTTCGTTACGTGAACAACCCGGACGGCGCCGCCTGGCTCGATCTTCATGCCACGGCCTACACCGCTCACCCATACCGCAATCCAACCATCGGATGGAAATCCGACATGGAAAATTTCAACACGAAAGATGCCGTGAGGTTTCACAACGCTCACTACCAACCGGCCAATGCCGTCGCCGTGCTCGTCGGTGACATTTCTTTGGAGAAAGCGAAACAGTTCGCTGAGGTTTATTTTGCAAGATATCCCGCCGGAAACGCGGCGCCTGAAACCGTCACCCAGGAGCCTCCCCAGAACGGTCCCCGGAGGACCCTCCGGTTTCTGAAAGGAGCCAGAACGCCGAGTGTGCTCATCGGGTTTCATGGAGCCCGCATGGGAACCAAGGATTTCGACGCCCTCGATGCCATGGCCATGGTTCTCAGCCACGGCCGCGGGGCCCGAATGACTCAGGACATCGTCCAAAAAGGCCTTGCCGTTGAGGCATGGGCGCACAATCTGGACAACCGCTACGCGGGAATGGTCATTCTCGGAGGCTCTCCAAACGAACCGGAAGAACTTATGAAGGGGGGCCTGAGCGATGAAGAGGAGCGGCAGGCTCACCTCCGGGCGTGCGACCATCTTGAGAAGATCCTGCTGGGTCAGATGGAGAGATTGAAAACGGAACCGATCTCCAACCGGGAGCTCGAAAGAATTAAGAAACTGAACTACCGCGATTTCATGGAACGCCTGCGAACCAATGAATCCCTGGCCATGGCCCTTGCGACCACGGAAGTCCAGGTAGGGTGGCCTTATCTCCTATCCTACCTCGATCGAATCGACAAGGTCACTCCCGCAGAAATTCAGGAGGTGGTGCAACGGATCGTTACCGAAGAGAACAAAACAACGGTTTTCGTCATTCCCGGCGGCAAGCAGGAAAGGCCTCCAGAGACTTATGAAGAAGTCAGATCCCTCAGCGGTTCTTCCGCGAGGATGGAGTTCAAGCCCAAGGACTTCACGAATCAGTCCAATTATCCGACTCCCCAGGGTTGGAAACATCCTCTTTCCTTTGAGCGCGAGCCCCGCAAGATTCCTTACGAGAAAGCCGACTTTTCGACCGTGGAAGGAGTGCCGGTGTTCTATTTGCCGGATCCCAGTCTTCCTCTTGTGGATCTCACCTTGCTGTTCAGAGCAGGCAGCGTAGATGTGAGCGATGAAAAGATGGGACTGACCCAGATTCTGAACGACACCCTGATCCACGGAGGCGCGGGAGAGCGTTCCCCTCAGGAACTCGCCATGGCCCTGGATGAGAATGCCATTCGATTGTCTTTATCGGTCAATGAGGAAGATACGGTGATGAAGCTTTCTGTGCTGAAAGGGGATTGGGACAAAGGCTTGGCTTTTCTCCTGGATGTGCTGACCCGCCCGAAATTCGAAGAGCGCGTCGTCCAGGTGTCGAAAGAGCAGCTTATCACCGCTCTCAAGCGCCAGGGGGAGGACGCGCGAGCCGTCAGCAGGCGTGAAACCATGATCTGGCATTTCAAAGGACACGTGTATGGACGCGACCCGCTTGGAGCCCTGACGACCGTTCCCGGCATCACGCCGGATGAGCTTAGAGAGTTCTTGAGAAGGTATCTTGTCCCTTCCAACATGGTCGTCGCCGTGGCCGGGGATATTGAAAAAACAGTGGTCCTCGGATCTCTGGAAAGGCTTGTTCGAACCTTACCCGAAGGAAGATCACAGGAACGAAAACTCGCTGAACCCTCTGAAACAAGTCCTGTGCTCGCTTTGGTCCATAAGCCAGGTCAGGTTCAGTCCCAGGTCAGTCTTGCTCTGCGAAGCGTTCAGAGAAGCCATCCGGATTTCTGGAAGCTCAGCCTACTCGTGAACCTGTTCGGCGGGGGGGACTCCTTGCTTTATACAAGGCTGAGGGAAAATTTAGGCCTTGTCTATGCCGCCTTCTTCACCCAGTCCTACAAGTGGAAGGCAGGAACCCTCCTGGGATATATAGGCTGCAAGGGGGACAAGACTTCACAGGCCGTTGAGGAGACCGTGAAGATCATGGATTCTCTGCATCGGGAAGTCCCGGCAAGAGAACTGGAACAGAAACGAATGGACGTCCTCAACAGCTTTGTCTTCAACGTGGATACCCCCTACGAGTTGGTGGAGACCTATGCACGCTACCACATGCGTGGAGAACCGCTGGACACGCTCGACAGAATCCAGCAGGCTTACATCCACGCCAGGCAGGAAGAGCTTGTGTTTCTTTCCGGAAAATTTCTTGATCCTCACAGGCTGCAGATCTTTGTGGTTGGCGACAAGACGACGCCGGTGAAGAGTGAGGACGGCAAGGTGATCAGCCTTGAGGAAGATCTCAAAGTTCTCGCCAAGAAACTTGATCTCCCCTACACGGAAATCCCCTTGAGATGAGCACAGAGCGAAGAGCGCAGAGCGAAGAGCAGGAAGCCAGGAGCAGAGAACTCTATGCGCTCGGCTCTATGCTCTGCGCTCTGCGCTAATTCGTTGACACGTTCTCCCCTTTCTTTTATAGTCTATCACACGGATAGGATCCGTCTTTCATTCACCTGCCTCACATGAGGGGCTCAATCTTGCTTTGTTTCATTAAAAGCCTTTTAACCCTTCTCACAACCGCTTGCTTCTTCCCTCTGCTTCTGTCCTGCTCATCTTTCAGCTCCCAGAGGGCGATTGATTCAGTTTCCCCAGCCTGGCTTCCAAAGGACGGTCCCCCGCCAATCGTGGCGATTATGCCTTTCGACAATCTGACTTCCGACGAGGAGATGGGCACCCTGGTGCGGAAAAGTTTCTATAACCATTTCAGCTCCAAGAACTATAGAGATATGGAACTGAGCATGGTGGATCGAGCCCTTGAGTCCATTCAGGTAACGCAGTCCGGAGCATGGAGGGATGTCCCCCCTGAAACCCTCGGGAAATATCTCCATGCCGATTTTGTCATTTATGGAAAGGCAAAAGACTATCAGAAGCTCTTCTTGGGCGTTTACTCCCAGCTCGCTCTGACCGTGGAAGTCGAGATGGTGAACTGCAGGGACGGGAAGGGGGTATGGTGGAAGACGGAAACCAAACGGTCTCACGACGGAGGCATCCCCATTGAAGTCTGGAGCCTGATGTCTGCCACGGTAAGATCGGGGCTGCACATGCAACAGGAAAGGACCCTCGACCTCGTGGAAAGAGTCACCCGGGACCTTGTCTATGAGATTCCGGAGCCGGCTGCATCACCGGGGAGTCCCTTATCCGTGGACATTCAAATCGCCTCCTTCCTCGACAAAAGCAGAGCTACAAGCACTGTCGAAGAGTGCAAGCGCATCGGTTTTGAACCAAGGGTCGAAACGATCCAAATCACCGACCGCACATGGTATCGCGTTGTTCTCGGGCCATACAGGGAAATCCCGGATGCAGAGAGAGACAAGAATCTCATCGGGGAGAGGACAAAGTTTCAGCCCATCTTCGTTAACCATTCCCCTGCCAACCAGGAGGCCTCGCCCCGATGAAAAGCGACAGAAAAGAGGTTACGCTTTTGGAAAATATTCCAGGATGTCCTTTACAATCTTTAGGGTCACCCCGGAGTGTCGCTCCACCAAGGCCCTGTTTTTGGCGCCAAGACGCGCGCTAAGGGCACTATCCGAAAGCAGGCGACGGCCCTGCTCGGTGAGTTCCTCTCCGCTTTTCACCTGGAGGGCCCCGCCCTCCTTCAGCATCAGATCGGCAATGTCCGGGAAATCGCTCATGTCCGGCCCGAAGAGAACCGGCTTTCCGGCCGCAGCGGGTTCCACAGGGTTCTGGCCGCCTTTCGGGACCAGGCTTCCGCCGACATAGGCGAGGTCTCCGAATACATACAGAGAGCTGAGCACCCCGAACTCGTCCACCACGGCCACATCAAAGCTCTCCTGCGGAAGTGACGAATAGAAAACAACCTGGAATGGATCACGGATAAACATCTGGCGAACTTCCTCAGCGCGGTGGGGATGCCGGGGAGCGACAATCAGCTTCAATCCGGGTATGGATTGACGGAGCTGGAAGAACACCTTCCTAAGGATCACTTCCTCACCTTCATGAGTGCTTCCCGCCACCAGTACCCTTTCCCCCTTTGGAATCGCCAACTTCGTCTTGAGGTGCTCCAGCCCCGACGGCGAGCTTGGCATCATTGCCGAGTCAAACTTTAAATTACCGGGGTCTGCTAATTTTTCAGGATTCACTCCCAGTTTTTTGAAAGATTCGGCATCGGAAGATGATTGGGGATAGACGCGGCAAAAAGTGTTCAGCGCCGGAGAGAAAAGCCTCTTCGCTTGAGCATATCGCTTGAAAGAAGAAGAGGACAACCGTCCGTTAACCAAAAACGAGGGGATCTCACGCCGCCGAAGCTCAGCCATGAACCCGGACCAGATGTCGGTTTCCACCAGTACAAACATGGACGGTTGAACTCTGTCCACACAGCGGCGCACGGCGAAAAGGAGATCCAGAGGGAAATAGAACAACCCCTCCAAAGACCCCTTCAGCTTAACCCGCGCGGTCTCGTACCCGCTAAGAGTAGACACCGAGACATAGAGCTTTGCCGGTTTGATTCGCAGATGGAGTTCCCTGATGAGTGGAACGGCGGAAAGCACTTCGCCGACCGAGAGGGCATGGATCCAGAGCACCTTTTCACTCCCTTGGGCCGTTCCGCCCTTTGAAAGGCACCTCTGTGGAAAAGGCTGGAAACCCAGCCGAGGGAACAGAGTGGTTCGTCGTTTTCTCTTGAACAAAAGGATAGGGGAAAGAGCGAGTAGAAGGGGCGGAAAGAAAACATTCATCCCCAACTGATACATCGCCAGGAAAACCCGCTCATCCCATCGGAGGCTCATCATCTCTGCTTCTTATTCTCTTTCACCCCAGGCTGCCCTCGATTTCTTTTCGGTCCCCAGGCAGGCCACTGCGTCCACCACCTGCTCCACCGTGATTCTGTTCATACAGGCCATTGGTTCGAATTCCGTAGTCTTACACGATTTGCTGAAGCAGGGGCTGCAGCTCATGCCCACACGGAGAACCACGTGGCCTTCCCCGTAAGGCCCTGTGCGCCAGGGCGCGGTGGGACCGAACAAGGAGACGACCGGCGTGCCCACGGCTGCAGCCAGATGCATCGGCCCTGTATCGGTTGTGACCACAACGCGGGCGGACCGATACACGGCGGCTAGCACCTTCAGACTCGTTCGACCGTCAAGACGAACGGCCGGGGAGCTAAGCGTGCGAGTAATCTCATCTAGGACAGGGCGATCCTCCTTGCTCCCCGTGAAAACGACCTGGAACCCTTTCCCCAAAAGGCATTCCGTAAGCTCCCTGAAACGCTCCACGGCCCACAGTTTGGTCGGCCACTTGGCCACGGGGTTGATCGCGATGAAGGGTTGATCCAGCAGAATCCCGTTTTCGATCAGGATCTGTTCAGCCGCCCTTTCATCCTCTTCTCCAAGGGGGAGGTCGTAGAGGACTTGAAAGTCGGGGATGCCGAGGGCTTGAAGCAGCCTCAGCCCTCGATCCAGAGCGTGTATCTGCATGGAAACAGCCGGAATTCGTTCGTTCAAAAAGAAATGGATGTTTTCAGAATGCTCCATGCCTTGACCATAGCCCGCCTTGCGCCGGCCTCTTGCGAGAAAGATCCACAGGCTGCTTTTGAGCAACGCCTGGAAATCGATGATCAGGTCGTAGCGGGTATCGCGCAGCGCCAGAACCATGCTCAAAAATAGCCTGACGGCTGAGGAAAGCTTCCCAGCCCTCAGAAGCTTGACAAACTCCCTTCTGCGCCAAACCAGTGCTCGGCTCAGGGCAGCATGCCCTTGAACTAGATCGGCTGCAGCGTCTTCAATAAGCCAATCAATCTGGGCATTGGGGTGGTGTCGGCGCAGTGCCGTGAGGGCGGGAAGGGTGTGAATAACATCGCCGATGGCGCTCAGCTTTACGATCAGGATCTTCATGCTCCAAGCGGGGTTTGCCCCAACTCCATGCTCCGTCCTAGAAGAGACCCAGAGGCGGCTTACATGCGAAGATACAGCTCCCTTGCCTTTTCCGGCGTCATGATTTTCTTCCACTCGGGACCCAGCGCATTTTGCCAGAGGAGGTCGAGGCTCAAGGCCACGCGAATCATCTCCGACATCCGATGCTCATCAAGCCCTTTCGTGAGCTCGCGGGGGAGAGGGATGTGGTGTTTGGCCACCATTTCCCTGAATTCCCTTACCTCCACCGGGTAGTATTCTTCGAGATAGTTGAAGATGACGCAATTCCCGATGCCATGATGGGCGCCCAGGACGTAGGACAGACCATAACCCAAGGCATGGCAGACTCCCACCTGAGAGTAGGCAATGCTGAGTCCTCCAAAGTAGGAAGCGATCATGAGCTTCTCATCCGCCGCGTCTTTGTTCAATTCCCCAAGAAAAACCTCGCGGCAAAGATCCATCGACTTCTCCGCATAAGCGCGGCTGTACTCATTGATAAAGGTCCCGCGCAGGGCTTCGGCGCCGTGAATGTAGGAATCCATGGCTGTGTAGAACCGCTGGTCTGCCGGAGCCCCCTCCAGCAGATCCGGATCAAGAAGGATTTGGTCAAAAGGCGTGTAGTCGGAATTGATTCCAAGTTTGCGCACCGGACCCGTCAGCACCGCGGTGCGAGAAACCTCCGCGCCTGTTCCTGCCAAGGTGGGGATGCCCAGATGATACACGGCCGGATGCTTGATCAGGTCCCAGCCCTGATAATCCGCCGAGGACCCCGGATTGGAGAGCATCAGGGACACGGCCTTTGCGATATCCATGGTGCTTCCACCCCCAATGCCTACGAGAGCGTCCGGTTGGCGGCTAAACCAGGACTGCACTCGCTCCGTCAGTTCATCCACGTATTTGGTTTTGGGTTCCACATCGACATTCACAAAAAGGAGAAGATCCTTTCCCTCCTTCGGGAGCTTGGAGACGAAGGGCTTCCCTTCATGAACGTCATCAATCATGAAAACCGCCCCTGAACCGGTGCGCCTCGGTTTGAGCACATCACCGAGTTGGGCGTAGCTGCCCCGACCAAAAATCAGGTAGGGCACGATTCGAAGATTACGGTACATAAAACCTCTCTTTCATTCGATCCCTGACCGGTCATTCTCGCGAGGGAAAGGGAGCAGGTCTGTTTTCCCAAAAAAATTGAGGTTATTAACACTGAACAGGGTTTTTTTGTCAAGTGAAACCCCTCGGTGCGTCTTGTGGTGTCAACCCCATGGTCCGAGTTCCTTCTTGCAATCCCCCGGCATGTGAGGTAAAAATTTTTGATTTGGTATTCTGAACCCCCGGCAGCTCCGCAAGGGGGTTTGTTATTCGGCGGCCTTTTATGTTCAACAAAATCTATTACGGGTGGTGGGTCGTCCTCGCATGCTTCATCATCAACCTCTATGTGGGCGGCATCATCTTCTTCAGCTTCACCGCTTTCTTTCAACCTATTCAGCAAGAATTCGGCTGGAGCTACACTCAGATTTCCCTGGCCACAAGCCTTCGCGGGCTCGAAATGGGTATCTTTGCGCCTATCGTGGGGTTCCTCGTTGACCGATTTGGTTCCAGGAAACTGCTGTTGGGCGGCAGCGTCATCATCGGCATCGGCTTGGTTCTTTTGAGCTTCACTCAATCCCTGCTCATGTTTTACCTCTGCTTTCTCTTCATTGCCCTGGGCTCGGGCGGATGCACGAGCGTGGTGACCCTGACGGCCGTCGCGGTCTGGTTTAGGAAAAACGTTGGGCTGGCGATGGGCATCATGGCTTCAGGGTTTGGAGCTGGAGGATTGATCGTCCCGCTTGTGGTTTTCTTGATTGATGCGTGTGGCTGGCGTCTCACTCTGGTGATCCTGGGAGCCGGAATGTGGCTTTCGGGTATTCCCCTGTCCCTTATCGTACGGGACAGCCCTGAGCAAATGGGGCTGAACCTGGAAGGACCGGTTGCAGCATCACCTCAGAGCGTCCCGAAAGAAAAAAGTCCCCGAAGAACAAAAGGGGCTTTCTTGGAGATGATCAAAAAGCGCCCCTTCCTCTACCTGAACATTGCTGAAACCGTGCGCATGATGTCGGTCACCGCCGTGGTCACCCACCTCATGCCCTATCTCAGCAGCCTGGGGATACCAAGAGGCACATCCGGAGCCGTGGCCGCAGCGTTGCCCCTGGTTAGCATTGCAGGAAGATTCGGTTTTGGCTGGTGGGGCGACCGTTTCGACAAACGGATCGTGATGTCCATAACCTTTTGCCTCATGAGCGCCGGAACGTTTGCCTTTTGCTATGTGCAGTCCTTATGGATCCTGCTGCTCTTTCTTCTTCTCTTTGCGCCAGGATTTGGTGGGAGCATGGTTTTGCGGGGGGCCATCCTTCAGGAGTATTTCGGAATGGCTTACTTTGGGAAGATGATCGGCATTGTGATGGGTTTCGCATCCATCGGGGGAATTATCGGCCCCACCCTGGCAGGGTGGGCGTTTGACACCCTGGGCAGTTACAATGCCGTCTGGTATGCCCTTTCCGCGATTTCCGGAATTGCCATCTTATTCATCATGAAAATGAAACTGACCCCCTCTCCTTCAGTGAACTCCTTGAATTAGCCTGTAACTGCATTTATTGTTTTGAAAGGAGGATAAAGATGACCACAACGACCTATGACGTCATTATTCTGGGAACCGGACCGGCCGGGCTTCAGGCGGCCATCCACGCGGTGCGTTCCAAGGTTTCTGTCCTTGTCCTTGGAAAGCAAACCAAAAGCAGTCTCTACCGGGCACACATAGAAAACTACTGTTGTCTGTCCAAGGTGGACGGCGAAACGCTTCTGCAGGACGGGAGGAAACAGGCAGAGCACTTCGGAGCCCGGTTCCTGGACGAGGATGCCGTCCAGATCAAGCAGAGAGATTCCTGGTTTCATCTCACAGTGGAAAGCGGGAGCGAGATCCCGTGC
>Ga0105100_10002731_pt1 | contig 10270 bp, 7 predicted proteins | sample PPLLak12cMay2015_2_FD_87033 | JGI IMG/M metagenome (GOLD analysis project Ga0105100, IMG submission 87033) | Freshwater sediment microbial communities from Prairie Pothole Lake near Jamestown, North Dakota, USA - PPLs Lake P8 Core (1) Depth... | ecosystem: Environmental > Aquatic > Freshwater >... | reverse complement strand
CTCGTTGGAATCTCCAGCCCAACTGACCTGACCCAGGTAGAAACCCTCAGTAGGGATGGGAATGGGCAGCCAGCGGGTCTCGCGTCCTTGGGCGTCGACGACGCCGACACGCAGGACCGGGATAGCCCCGCCCACCCTGGCAAATCGGACCTTCTTCACTCCCGGATAAGACGGATCACCCGGGACAAGCACCGACCTCAACTCCACCTGCGAGGAGTCCGACTGCACGTAGGCGATCCGCGTTCCGTCGGGGCTCCAGACCGCGAGGTCGTTGGAGATCGCGTCACCGTCCGCACCTTGGGTCAGAGGAGTCGTCTGGCCGGTGCGCAAGTCTCGCACATACAGGTTTCCCTGATCGCAGGAGACGATCCGCTGGCCGTCAGGAGAAGTCCCGTTGGACCCGTCGGGTTGTTCCCCTCGTGGCGTGTCCAGCATGTTGCGTTTCCCGCTGGCGACATCGTATCGCACCAGCACCGGTTCGTTTGTCTCGGGAACCGACTCCCGGACCGTGTAGCCCGAACTGTCAGGGAGCCAGTCTGCACGGAACCTCTTGGGGGCAAACTCCAGTCGCTCGTAGATCCTACGCAGCCGCGTCTCCGCTTCTGAGCGAATCAGTTCCTGGGAGTCCTGACCACGAACGTCAGACACCACGACGATGCCGACGATACAGACGGCGACGAAACACACCACCATGGTACTCATCCTCATGCTGGCTTACCTCCTTTGTGAATGACGCAAAGTGCAAGTACGATCCCGGCGTAAACACGTGTAGATACTGGATTCGCGTGCTCACCGGACGAACACGCTTGACAGGCACAGAGACCTCCTAGAATGCCATTCTCAAGTTCTCGGCGCCGCCCACCACCGGCAACGCGATGGACGTCGAATCGAGGTCGACAGTCAACTCGGTACCTGGCGCCGGCCAAAGCGTGAAATCTCTATCACTCGAAAAGATCATAAGCCCGATCTGTTTTCCCTTGGGAATGATCTGATCATCAGGCTGCAGATCGAAGGTCATCTCATAGAACCGTCCCGGCACGAGAGGCTCACTCTCCGTGAGCGACCGGTAGTTCTGTGGATCGGCCCAGCCACGGGTGATGATGTTGTCGGTGATCCTGGCGTTCCTCCCCTCCGTCCACGGCAGAGAGACCAGCCAGATTGACAGGTTGGCTGCGGGTTTGCTGCTGGTAAGTCTGATTGTCACACGGGGTGTGCCGGACAGATGAACCGGCTGGGTCAGCATGGGTGTGACATAGATCAAACGGTGATTTGTCCATTCGGCCTGTGCCAGTGCGGCGCCGCTAAAGGAGAAATTGTCCACGAGGGTTTCTGTACCTTGGCTGGGCGGCTCAACAGTAACCAGTTGGCCCCGCTCCGGGGCTCCCGCAACAAGATGGAATACAACCGGCGATGCCGCAGGATTGGGGTAGTCTTGATAGGGAGTTGGCTTGGACTGATCGTCATTTTCCCGGACAATCCACGCGCGAGGCCCCTTCTCCACCCCGTTATCGACACCATGGAGGTAATGAGCAAACCAGCGGTTCATCATCTCCTGCGGCGGTTGTCCACCGTGTCCGCCCTGATGGTAGTACACCTGCGTCGGCACTCCCTTGGCTTTCAGTGCTTGATAGATCCGGTTGCTGTGCTCGGGAACAACGTTCCAATCATTGAATGCATGCGCCATCAATACCGCCGCTTTCAATGGACGAAGATCCGGCAAGTAGTCGCGCTTGGCCCAGAAGGCGTTGTAGTCACCATTGGCCCGGTCGAAACCACGGGCTATTTCCCCGTCACGAATGGTACAATCACAGTAATCCCGCCGATCGGGATTGCTGTGAACATAGTCGTACATGTAGTCAATATCCTCGCCCAGAAAACCGAACGAGTGTCGAATCAGGCCGTTCGAGCGGTAATAGTGATAGATCGACGTATTGGGCGCGATGGGAATGATCACCTCCAAACCGTCTACACCTGTTGTGGCGGCGGCCAACGCGAGAGTCCCGGGATGTGACGTTCCGGTCATACCCACCTTTCCCGTGGACCAATAGGCGACCACAGGCTCGTTGCCGTCGGGCGTGGTGTATCCGGGTGCACGACCATTGAGCCAGTCGATGACGGCCTTGGGGGCAAGCGACTCATTGTCGTCGCCAATCGTTGGGCAACCCTGAGAAAACCCCGTTCCCGGCGACGAGGAATGTACAACCACGTAGCCGTGAGGGACCCACTCGGCAACATGAGTCTTGGAAATGATCGGACGCGTATCCTTGCGTTCGATTGCCGGAGGGTGCTTGCGCGTTGGAGGCGAGGTCCCCAGTTCCTGACGAACATTCCAGAAGAACTCCCGCGCCGTCGAGCTGGCGCCCCCGAAGTATGGACTTGAAACATAGATCACCGGGAGTTTAAGCCCGTTCTTCTCTGTCTGCGAGGGCCGTGTAACATCGACGTGCATCCGGTCGAGCTTGCCGTCCCCATCACTGTCGAATGGTGCCTCGACCCAGAGGTCATGGCGAATCCACAGATTAGGGTCCTTGAATTCGGGGACAATCTGCGTCTGGCCGTCGACTACAATGGGGACTGTCAGCGTGTCTGCTGCCGCCAGGCGGGCACAAATACACGTCAGTCCCAAAGAGACGATTGCGTGAGCAAGCTCTGCTCTCAACGCTGTCTTGCTCATGGTGCAACTCCAACCACTGGCCAGCCTCTCAGACAGGAAGAAGGACCCGACGAGTCTCAGATCATGGTGTAGTCATAGGGCCTACGCATCGGGCGTGCGACATAGCTCTGTGCCTCGGCATCAGCCGCGAACTCCTCTTTCACAGGATCCCAAGTGAGCTTTCGTCCCAGACGAATCGCGATGACGCCGAGATGACACATGCTTGCGGATCGGTGACCTACTTCCACGGGACAGATGGTCGCCTTGCGAGACCGTACACAATCGAGGAAGTTGCGCATATGGTCGTTGCTCAGGTACACGCGATTGGCGTCTTCCGGGAGCTTCTCTGTGAGGATAGATCGCTCGCTGGCCTCAATCTGGCCGCGAGTGACCCAGATCCAGCCGTCTGAGCCGATGAACTTGATGCCGTGCAACTGCCCATTTCGGTTCTTCACGGCGCCGTTCCACTCGCTGTCCCTGGTGCTGTTGCAGGTGTGGACAATGCCGTTGGCATACGTGTACGTCACCGTATACTCGCTCGCGGCGGTGTACCCGCCTGGGATCATCTCCACCAGTTGTTTCCCCTCAATGCTGACAGGGCCGAACCGGTCCATATCGAGAGCCCATGACACGATGTCGTTGTGGTGCGCACCCCAGTCGGTCATGGTGCCGCCCGAATAATCCCACCAGTAACGGAAGCGAAGGTGTGTTCGTTCTTTCACATAGGGAACATGTGCGGTCTGACCTTCCCAGAAATTGTAATCGAATCCCTCCGGGACTGCCGAGGTCTGGAACGGACCCTCCCTCAAGCCTGCCGGCAGCCAGACTTCCACCTTCTTGATCTTACCGATGCGCTCGTTGCGGATCAGATCGCATGCCATTCGGAAATGGATGCTGCTTCGCTGCTGTGTGCCGGTCTGCACTATGCGTTGAGTCTGCTCCTGGGCTTTCACCAGTCGCTTGCCTTCATCGATCGTAAGAGTCAGGGGCTTCTCACAGTAGACGTCCTTGCCCGCCTGCATGGCGGCCATCGATACCAGCGTGTGCCAGTGGTCCACCGTTCCGCAGATGATCGCATCGACGTCTTTCCTCTGGAGCAGCTCGCGGAAATCGTGATAGCCCTGGGCGCCGGGGAATTTGTGTGTGGCGCCGTCCACGCGGCTGGCATCCACGTCACAAACCGCCACGATCTTCGCGCCGAGATTCTGCGCGTTGTTCGCGTCGCCCTGGCCCTGCCCGCCGCAGCCGACGAGACCAATTTGGATCGTGTCGTTCGGCGACGTGGCGGCCGGTTGTGCCTCCTGCGCATGGCTGTCTTGCATCATCCAGGCAGGCAGCGACGTCGCCGCTCCCAACAAGCCCGTCTTCTCAAGAAAGCAACGGCGTGAGACATGTCCACTTCTGTCCACCATCGCAGCGCGAATGCCTTTTAACCCATTGTTCATTCTCGGCTCCCTTGTTTCTGAACTGCAGTCCTGCACGAAAGGCGACCCCATTCTTGCGAGGTCCCTCTGCCTCGAAAGAGGGAAATACGGACCTCCCATTGCCGCCGCGCTCGCTGTGGAGCACAGGCGCAAGCTCCGCTTTCGTCGGTCGCGGTATTCTCCTGACAACTACGCCGCTGGCCATTGGAATACAAATCCATGGCAACACATTCTTGGAGACGACCTCTATACTACTAATGTGTGATATTGTCTACAAGAGAGTCTATCACTTTTTGAGTTGAAGATGCCCCTTACCGCGAACCGCCGTTGTCTTGGTTGAAACGGCCCCTTCACGAACAGGTTTCGTCTGTCATATGTGCATTGACACCGCAATCTCGCTGTCCGATAATGGAGTTGTATGGTTTGTCGACAAGGCATCATTTCCGTGCAGGCTTGTGCCAACTGTGATATACAGGATGTGCGGCATGACGGCTGTCGTCGGAAGAGTACCGGAGTTGTGGAGCTCGTTCCCAGATTGGACCCGGTATGAATGGCGTCGTATGCCATAACCAGAGTCCCGTGAAGGTCGAGTCAACGTGAGCCTAATATGGAAGTACCCCCAGAGCTATGAATAAACCCTCTAAAACACTGACCGACTATGTCGAGGAGGACCTCCGTCGTCGAATCCAGTCTGGACAGGACCTTCCCTCTCCTCTGACGCTGGCGAAATTATCGCAACACTATGGGGTAAGCCTTGCTCCCGTCCGAAGTGCGCTAGATACGTTGATCGAGGAAGGGCTGATCTGCAAGAAAGAGAGCAATGGACGCATTGAGGTCAATTCGAAGAAGATCGGCACCAGCGGGTCCTATGAGCCTGCGGCCAGTCCCTTGCGGGCCGACGACTGGGACCGCATCCTGATCAAGGAAGTGGTTATGGCCAGCCTGACCGGCACAGTCACCTACCTGCGGGAAGAGGCGCTGGCCCAGAAACACGGCATCGGCCGTTCGATAATCCGTGCCACCTTCAGCCGATTTGCCGGCGCCGGCCTGATCGAGCACATTGCCCGACGGGGTTGGCGGGTCCGACCGCTCAGCTTAGTGGACGTACGGGCCTACTTACAGGTGCGAGAAACCCTGGAACTGAAGGCGATGGACCTCGCGAAGCCACACCTCATCCGTGAGGACTTAGAGCAGATGTTGGCCGGCAACCAACCTAGCGGCAAAAATAGTCCGACCAGGCTCGACAACCGCCTGCATGGATACATCATCGAGAAGTCGGGCAATCCGTACATTCGCGATTTCTTTCGACAGTATGTGGCCGCCTACTATCGGATCCTTTTCGACTACGCTGCCCCGGAAGCCTCGGTCGTGGTAGAAATGGCGGATCAGCACTGCCGCATCCTCGATGCGCTAATTGCGCAAGCCTGGGCTCGTGCGCAGACCGCTCTGGCGGAACATATCGAGTCGCAGGAACGCGTGTTGGGCCAGTTGTTGGGACTGACCGGTCATAAAAAGGCCGCCGGCCGAAGCCATTACGCAAAGCCCATCCGTTCTTCCTGATCTGGCGCACATGTATCCAAGCATCTTCAACGATGTGATTGGCCCGGTCATGCGTGGACCCTCCAGTTCCCACTGTGCAGCGGCCCTCCGCATCGGCCATTTGGCTAGAGACCTCGTCGACGGTACGATAGAGGAAGTTAAAGTCCAGTTCGATCGACACGGTTCCCTGGCTACTACCCATGAGAGCCAGGGTTCCGACATGGGATTGTTTGCCGGCCTCCTGGACTGGGAGGCCACCGATGAGCGTCTTCCGCGGTCCGCCGCGACAATTCGTGCCAGCGGCGTAAAAGTCGAGATAGTGATCGGCGATTTCGGCTTCGTCCATCCGAACACCTACCGCATCGCCCTTCGCAATGCGCGGCAGCAACACGTGCTGACAGCCATCTCCACCGGTGGCGGCATGATCGAAGTTTTGGAGATCGATGGGGTCCCTCTTTCCATGTTCGGCGACTACTGGGAGACCCTGATCCGGATTGCCGACCGATCGAGGTCTGGTCCGGGCCAACTGGCTCGGGATATTGAGGCGGACGATGTCTTGCTCCATGAGTGTGAGGACGGGGTGCTGCTGCAAATCAAGGCCCAGCGGTTCGTGGACGACCGCGAGATCGTCCCGCTTTGTGGCGGCGGCGAGATCCAGTATGTGAAGCGGCTGAAGCCTGTTCTTCCGGTCCTGTCGCGCAAAGGAACGTCGGTCCCCTTCTGCACCTGCGAAGAGATACTCCGCTGGGATGATGGGCGGAACCTGCCGCCATGGGAGCTGGCAGTGCAATACGAGAGTCAGCGAGGGAACCTCTCCAGCGACGAAGTCCTCGGCCGTATGGTTCGCATCGTGCAGATCTTGCGTGCTTCTATCGAGCAGGGCATCCGCGGCACGGCATACGACGACCGAATCCTTGGCTATCAATGCGGACGGTTCCAAGCTCGCATGCAAACGGGCGGTCTTCTCGATGCCGGACTGCTCAACCATATCGTGCTGAACGTCACCGCTCTGATGGAAGTCAAGAGCGCCATGGGCGTGATCGTGGCGGCGCCGACCGCGGGTTCCTGTGCAGCGTTGCCCGGGACTTGTCTGGCTGCGGCCGACGTTCTGGGCCTGACGAACGAGGATGCCGCCAAGGCGATGCTTGCCGCCGGCCTGATTGGCGTTCTCGTCGCCTTCAAGACGACGTTTGCCGCGGAGGTATGTGGTTGTCAGGCGGAATGCGGCGTTGCCTCCGGCATGACGGCCGCGGCTCTGATCTCGCTGGCGCGGGCCGGGATACGCCAGGCCGTCGACGCCGCCTCCATGGGTTTTCAGAGCTCTCTCGGTATGATCTGTGACCCGGTCGCCAATCGGGTGGAAGTGCCCTGCCTGGGGAAGAACGTAATGGCCGCAAGCAACGCACTGGCCTGTGCCAACATGGCTCTGGCGGGCTACGATCCGGTGGTCCCGCTGGATGAAGTGATCGAGACCATGGACCGGGTCGGGCGCAGCCTGCCCCGGGAACTACGATGCACCGCACTCGGCGGGCTGTCCGTGACCAAGACGTCGAGAGAGATCGAATCCCGCCTTGAGGGAAAGCACTCGTAAGTTGTCAGAGAATCCGCTCAGGAACGACCTTCTGCAGCACTCTCACCACCAGAAGACGACTCCCTGTACGCTGTAGCGTTCGTACATTTCTTTGAAGTGGCGCCAGGCGACATGGCCATCGAGAAAACCAATGTTGCCGCCATCCGGTTCCCTGCTATCCATGTGATTGGTCCCCTGTGCAAAGTCGGCGTACCGATCCAGGCGAATCCATCCGGCCGGGTACTTGATTACGGTGTCGAGCACGAATTCCATCTGACTCTGATGGCCGAGTTGCGTGGTCGTCTTGACAAACTGCCTCAGCGGATCCTGGATCTTGGTTGTCCCGGCGTCGCTCGCGGCCCAGATCTGCCCTCGGCCGGACTTCGTTTCCATGAGATAGCAATAACTGACCACTCGATAGTTCTTCTGCCGCGCCACGTCGTCGGCGGGTTCGGGTGTGTCGATTCCTGACCCAAAATAATTGCGGAATTCGCTGTACCGCCAGTAGTTCACCTCGGTAGTGTCGATCTGATTCGAGGGACAACGGAAGATCTTCTTGTCTCCTCCATTGTCCAGGACAGCGTCCGAAGCAAAATAGGAGACATCCCACAACCACTGCCCGCCGGCAAAGGTCATCAAGGGCATCTTGCCGTCGTTCTGCTGTGCGTACATCAGCAGCGCCACGCTCTGCTGCCGCACCTGGTTGGCGCAGACAGCCCTCTTCACCTGCTCACGGACACGCCTCAGGGCCGGCAGGAGGATACTCATCAGCACCGCAATGATGGCGATGACCACCAGCAATTCGACGAGCGTGAATGCCCTCTGGGTACGTTTCATGGGGATTCCTCCGGGAAAGCAAGTCCATGTAAGCTACCCCATATCGAGTCTGTGAGCTATTTCCACTTGCACTTGCGCGTGACCAGCCGGTGCTTGCCGTGGCAGTCTGTGCAGACCTTCTCGCTGATGCCATCGACGACCCCCTTGTGCTGAGATCCCGTGAGGGTACTGGCCGTGTGACAACCAAGACAAAACATGGGGATCACGTCCCTGGGGAACATCGTATCCGGAGCCGTGCCATTGCCTCCGGACGCCCAGGACTCGTCGGCGATATGCTCATCACACTCCCCATGACAACGAGCACATCCAATTCCCACGCTGGCATGCCCGGCGGCGATCTCCTCCTCCATGAAATTGGCATGGCAGACGTGACATCGGCTGTTGTCCGCACCGCCAGAGGTGTCTCCTGCTCCACCTTCGTCAGCCAGGAGCAGTGGCGCATCCTCAAGCAACAGAGGCTCGTCCTTCGGCAGCGGCGCCTGACCAGCATCGGCCCCGGCTGTCATTTGTACCTCCGATCCCGCCTGGGTATTGAGCCCGTCGTCTGTCCCCGTTCGCTCACAACTGAGTCCGATTAGAACTGACAACGTTAGAATCCACGCGGTAATGACATGCTTCACACTACCTGGCTTCGATACGGATAGCACAGAGACTGATCGCCCGGGTGCAAAGAAAGATGCCTTGTCTTGCAGCCCATTTCCGTTTACACGTACTGCCAGTCCTTCAGCCACTGATAATTCTGTGGCAGACTGGCCCACGCCTGCCCGGACACGGTTTCCAGCGCCGTCTGTTCCTTCAGATCGAGCTGACGACGCTCCTTGACGGCTCTAACGACGTTGTCCACCTCCTCGACACTGTTCATGCCTGGGATCGGAATGACCGTATTGCTGGCGAGGATATAGCGGATGGCCAGCCGGGCACGCTTCAGGTTCTCCTCCTTATTATCGGAGAAGAGAGAGCCCGCAGCAAACGGCTTGATGCCGAACGCGCCAACATCCTGCTTCTTCAAAGCATCGAACACGCTGTCCGTCGGTGCTTTCCGACTCATCGTGGTAAATGGGAAGCACACGCAGTCGATCTGTGGGAAGTACTCAATCATGAATTTGATCCAGCGACGGTCATGCGTCGAGAAGCCGATGAAACGCGCCTTGCCTTGTCTTTTGGCCTTCTCCAGCGCATCGACGACCTCGCAAGCGGTGTCGAACGTGTGCCGACCGCCGGGCTCGTAGCAGGTGATCCGCCACAGATCGGTGTATTCCTGGCCCGACTCCTTCAGCAAGTTGTCCAGCACATCCAGCAGCTTCTTGGAGGTACGATACTCCTCTTCGCGGACCTCTCGGCCACAATCAGACAGCGCCAGATACATCTTGTCTCGTCGGCCCTGGAGTGCCTTGGCATCCCTGTTGACCTCGCCGGCCGAGCAGGCGTCGATATAGTTGATCCCCGCGTCGATACACCGGCTGACGATCTCCGTTCGATCCTGCGGATTGCTGCGCGAATGTCCCCCCAGGCACACCGCGGAAACCATCAGATTCGTCTTGCCCTGCCTGCGGTACTCCATGTCCGGGTTATAGTTCAAGATCTTCGACGTGTCGATGTCCTTGGCTCCGACGGCGCTCGCCAGCGTGATGGCTGCCGCTGCGCCGTCGCGCATAAACTGTCGGCGTGTAATCGTGGGGTCAGTCATGGTGTTTTCCTTTCAGTGGACGACCGGTCGGGCATGAAGTGCCTGCTGTTTGTCACTTCGGCCCCCTGGGTCAGGATTTCTCCAGCGGTTTGTCGCTCTTGCCCTGGTAGATCGCGTTGATCTCGTCGATGGACAGAGGTCGGTCGTAGATTCTCAACTCATCGATCAGGCCCTCGTAGCCACCTCCGATGCGAACATTGAGCTGGTCTCCGGTTTCGATGGGCAAGAGGCCGAGTAGTCCGATATCATCAAGCTCGGCTACCTCGCCGTCGAGGTAGAGCTGGACATTATCGTAAAGGTTGGGCAACTCCGCCTCCCCGACGACTACGGCGACATGGTGCCACTTGTCATCGTTGGTGTACTTCTTCATGTAGTAGTAGCCGCCGTGAGGCGTCATACCGATCCGGCCGCGGATGTGGCCGAAACTGAACTGCTTGCCGGAGTCGTTCGTGCCCCACAGGACGATGGTGCCGTTGGTCTTCGTCGTCTTGATCCAAGCGGTCACAGTGCGGGGCTTGGTGCCGGTAATACCTTTGTACCCCTTGATCTCGACGGAATCG
>Ga0105100_10002729_pt1 | contig 10273 bp, 10 predicted proteins | sample PPLLak12cMay2015_2_FD_87033 | JGI IMG/M metagenome (GOLD analysis project Ga0105100, IMG submission 87033) | Freshwater sediment microbial communities from Prairie Pothole Lake near Jamestown, North Dakota, USA - PPLs Lake P8 Core (1) Depth... | ecosystem: Environmental > Aquatic > Freshwater >... | reverse complement strand
TAGATAAAATGTGATGTCCTATGGAAATTGAGATTCAATCAAAAACCGATAACCTCCTGCTTGGGAGAATTGAAGTCCGCTTCGTCATCCTTCATGAAGGCGAGGGAACCCCGAAGCGTGAACTGGTACGAAGCGAGCTTGCTGAGAAGCTGAACGCAAAGAAAGAAACCATCATGGTGAATTGTATGCGTTCTTCCTTTGGTTCTCGCAAAACGGTTGGCTATGCCAAGATTTACAAGTCCATCGAGGATGCAAAAAAAGGTGAAGCAGACCCTATTTTGAAACGCAATGGTCTTGGCACGAAGAAAAAAACAAAGAAGGAAGCTGGAAAAGAAGGCGAAGCGAAGAAAGAAGCGCCAAAGGAAAAACCTCAGACGACAGAGGTAAAGGCACCATCCGCTGAAACGAAGAAGGAATAAATCATGGAAAAAAGAGAAGTGTTTAAGGTCGAAGGCGAGAAGATTGTCCGGCAGCGGAAAAGCTGTCCGAAATGCGGAGACGGGGTGTTCCTTGCCGACCATAAGGATCGGGCAAGCTGTGGAAAATGCGGGTACACCGAATTTAAAACAAAGAAGCAGGACGAAGAAAAACCAAAAGCTTAACCTGCTATTGATATTTCCTCAAAAATCCTTTTTCATACCAACTTTATCAAGTGAAGATCGTTTTTTTCAACTGTAATACCTGTCTTGCGTTCAAAGGATGCTGTTGAGGGAGAGCAAAATCTATTAATTCTTCTGCGGATTAGCCGGGTTGTCCTGGACCTGTAGTGTAGCTTGGATATCACAGAGGCCTCCGGAGCCTCTGACTCGGGTTCAAATCCCGACAGGTCCGCTTCTATTTTTAAAGTTAAAAAAATCATAATACATTCTTTTTTTGGTTTCGTTTGTTCAAGATCAATACCACTTCTCTTTTCGCTCCTTACTTTTTCGAATTTTGTCCTATCTCATACTATCGGAATCTAAAGCGATTGATAATTATCTTTATATAGCGAAACATCATTTATTGTTGATAATAATTGTTACATAGATAATAAAACCGGAGGAAGAGGATTATGAATAAAATTCAAATTCACACATTTTTTTCAGCTTGTGTGGCATTTTTCCTGATTAGTAGTTGTGTTCCTGGAATTAAGAACACATCACAGACAACCATAGGAGCAACCTCAGAACTACAAAAAGTTAATACACATGACGATGCCCATATTACCTCCTATATTAATGGAGTTCCCCAAACCCAAATTCTTTCGTACGAATCCGGTATTTACTTGAAGGAATTGTTCTCTCAATTGGTTAGTGCAAATGCTCGTGATCCCTGCTCTTCTGAAACTCGTGATCTTCAACGACAAATACTCCAATTTGCAGAAGAAAATAGTTTGTTACCACCGGATATAACCGCCGATGAGATTTTCACACAACTTACTCTACGAAATCAACGCCGTACACCTCAGCATATTCATGATTTTTCACCGATGGACTATGAGGGAACTGGCCAAGAAATATTCTGTAACTTTGTATCTCTTGGGGAAGGAAGCGCGTTTCCGGTTATCATCCTCCCAAGGTTTATCCCAATTATCATGGCTCCTATCCCTCGGTTATTTGTCGGTTGGAAAACAGACGCAGGTTACACAAGTTGCGGTGGCTTAGTCTCTGGGACGGGGTTCATTGCGAGTGGTCAACAGAAAGGTTTCGCAGTAGGATTCTGGGGCATCGGATTTAGCATCTTCCTTCCACCAGTCCGATCCTATGGCATGTTCGGATACGCGTTGTACGCAAGAGCATCAGCTGAATATATGGAATATTATCCACCGAACAACCCTCCAGAGATTACTCAGACAGATCCTGTCGATGGACAAGAAATGGTGCCAGTGGCAACCTCTGAGCTTCGCTTCAGTATTGAAGATATCGATGGGGATCTGATGAGTTACAATGTGACAACATCCCCTGATATTGGCTCGGGGAGTGGAGGTCTGAAACCTGACGGGGTTTATTCGATAATGCTCAGTGGCTTAGATAGTCTGACGACATACACTTGTGTCATCCAGGTCACCGATGGTAAAGATACCGTAGAAAAAACAATAACGTTCACCACCGAGCAAGCGACACCCCTTATTTCAAACCCAATACCCTACGATAATGAACGCGATGTCCCAATGAATCTTCCCCAGTTAGAGTTCACATTGAAGGATTATCAGAGTGATGCCATGGAGTACACAGTGCAGACGTCTCCAGACATCGGCTCTGATCATAAAACCGGTGTTCATGATGGGACCTATATAATTCCGATCAGCGGTTTGGTATATGGAGATGAATATTGCTGGTTTGTCAATGTGACCGATGGAACACATTGGGCACGGAAAATGTATAGTTTTATCACTGGATATCCCTCCCCGTTTGATCCTTTTGACTATGGATGGCAGTACCGAAAACAAATCAGTGTAGATCATACGCAAGTAGCTGGTGACCTTGTGAACTTCCCTATTCTCCTTAGTACAACCGATTCAGATTTTATGAAAACACAGACCGATGGGGATGATTTACTCTTCATGAACGGTGAAGGCGAGGCAATAAAACTTCCTTATGAACTTGAGATGTTCAACCAAACAACAGGGAATCTTCTCGCTTGGGTGAATATCCCATCGCTTTCCTCAATTGAGGATACGGTGTTCTATATATATTATGGGAATCCAACCTGTGCCTCGCAGCAGAATCCGGAAAAAACTTGGGATGCGAACTTTTGGGGCGTGTGGCATTTACAGGAATCATCTGGAATACGATGCGATTCCACGAGGTATACACGAGATTGTATCAGCTCAGGGACAACGCATATCACCTCAGCGAAAATAGATGGCGGTGAAATCTTCGATCAAAGGCCAGATAGGATTTATACAATCTTGAACACAGAACACATGTCGCAATTAACCATGGAATGCTGGGTTGCCTTTAGCACGGAAGAAGCAGATCCTTCTACTGGAGGTGATGTGTTCATGAGTATGCATTTGAATGATCCCTCTGTTTTCCGTGACGAAGACGAAAAATATTATGTTTGGGTTGATGGGCATACCCAAAAAATTGAAAGCACACATGTCTTTAGAGACACGAACTGGCATTATGTCTCGGTCGTTGCTACCGGTGCTCAACTTATCTTATATGTTGACAACGTCGTTGAAGGAAGTGCACCCTGGGATGGAACTTCATCCAATATGTATCCTTTTTACATGGGGGATAATCGTCTTGGAACCGATTATTTTTTTGGAACCATCGATGAAGTACGAATATCGAATAGTGCTCGAGATAGAAATTGGATTTCAACATGTTATCAGAATCAAAACAACCCTTCAGGTTTTGTGACTATTGGATCTGAGGAACCCCATCCCTAAACACATTAAGAAAACACTTGAACAATCCAAACGAGAGATTGACAGGTTTATTTTAACCTTCATCTGGTATCTCGTTTGAAAGTATTCAGAGACGAATCCTATCACCTGTGCTGGTTTGTCCATATTTCCCCACAAGTTCATGAGCAGAATTATAAATCAACAAATGATTTCTCTATGGATTCATGTAGAAACCGCAGCTTTATAAGTACCCTATCTATGTAGGGGGACACAATTCAATAATGGAACCATAATTGGTGAGTGATTATGGGAGAAGCTGAAAAGATCCAGAAGAGTGCTTTCTACGTTTCACTCTCAAAAGACGGTATTACAACAAAACAAGAAAGTGATAATGTCTCTGAGATTGTCGGACATCTCCAGGAAGAATCCCTGGAATGGATGGATTTCACTGTTGATAACATCAATGAGGATAGTTTTGTCATCGCGACATCCCTGAAATTTAGTTTGCAACTTGTTGCAAGCGTCCTTTCAGATCGATACTCATCGTATGAGGATTTAGACACAGAATTAGGGTTGATGTTGCCTGCAGTACGGGTTGAAGAGTTTGATGTACATGTTTCTCCATTGCTTATTTTCATCCGGAAAAATTTGATACTTACGATTCACCCTAGAGGAGTTATTCGGTTACAAACAATCTATCGATATGCTGATATTTTCATGAAGAAAATCCGGCAAGACCTTGCTTGGAACGATAAACTGACGATCCTGCTGACACGGATCATCGATGAGAACAACCAGAAGAATTTCAACGGTCTGCGGATGATTGAGGAAGAAGGCGACGAACTGGGAAAATACATGGTGGACCCCAAGGCACCGAGGGCGGAGATCGGTAATGACATCTATCAGATGAAACATGCCTTGATAACATATCTGAACACGCTCTGGGCGTCATGGGATGTGATCAATTCCTTGCGGTACGGGGATGCAGAGACGATTACCGATAATCAGAAACTCCTCCAGCGTATCGGAATTTTAGGAGACGACATCAACAGGCAGATTGCCCTCAGCGAACATATGAGCGAGGTGCTTGCATCCGGCTTAGAAGTGTTGCAGACGATTTATAATAATCAACTGCAGATGTTGAACAATAGGTTAGCATTTATCGCGACCTGGCTTGCTGTTCTTGCGACAGCGGGTTTGGTCCCAAACACCATGGCAACGATTTTTGGGATTGGGAAAATCAATGATTTGATTGATTGGCCCTGGATTGTCGCCATTTTGATTGTATCAACGATTTTCTGTACCTATCTGATCTATCTGCTTTTCAAGAGAAAGGAATGGTTACCTCCAAAGCCTGAATGTTAAGGAACACCATGTGAGAATGGTTGCGAGTAATTTTAAAAAACCCTCGGGATCATTCTCCAGGGGACCTTTTTCATATACTCTTTATAAGGTTCTCCGTACTGTTTTGTTAATAGTTTTTCCTCATCAAAGATGCTCCAGATCATGATGGGGATTGCGATGAAAGCGATGATAAGTGCGGCTATGGAATAAAAGAACAACGCAAGGCCGAATCCGACAATGAGCACTGAGGTGTAATGCGGGTGTCTAATATATTGAAAAATACCATCCGTGACGAGTTGTCCTTTGTAGGTCTTATGCCAGAAGATCTCCCATTTAAAATACACGTATGTCCCGAGAAGAAAGACGAGGATTCCAAGAAGAATAGTGAAGAGTTTTGGGAGCGGGATTTCCCAGACGCCATAAAATGCGGTCAGCGGTCCGATGAGGATGATGAGCAGCAAGGGGGCATAGTGCACGATGAAGAGCGCTCGGAGTCTCTTCGGTGGCTTGTACTGGAACATGGTGGTTAGATGAACTGTATACCGCCTCTGCCAATCTCGATGTTTTGCGGTCTGAGTGTATGCTTGGTGCTTCTCATTTTCATGACCGCCAGTTTGCGTCTATCCATCGTAGGGTCAAGGTTGAGAATGATTACACCATCTGCCAGGAACTCAGAGAGGCCATCACGCGAGTAATTCGTTGAACCCGAGGGAAGCTCCGAGGTGACGACCGCCGTGCATTTCGCAGTTTCTAATGCGTTCATGATGTAGTGGAGATGTAAACGTCTCACTGGGAAATTCCCTGATGAGATTTCCTCATGGTCGATATTGTCGACCTCGCTAGTGAACTCAGGGTTGTTGATGTAAATGGGCATTTCAGATAAGGGAGTGATGGAGTCAAGAACCACACGGTCATAGTTACCTGAGAGAATCTCGTTGATCATGCTTTCATAGATGAGTTTTTTATTAATGTTGAGAAAGATGAATTTGACTTGCCCGCTTTGGATGGCTGGGTCAAAGTTGATCCCGAGTTCAGATGCTTGCAATAGGAGTCCTTCGATTTTTTTATCCAGAGTCAGGTAAAGGCATCGTTTTCCTTCTTCAGCTCCTTTTGCGATGAATTGGTAACAGAAAATGGATTTTCCGCTTCCTGGTGGACCTGAAACCAGTGTGATGCTTTCTTTCGGAAGGCCCCCGGAGAGTAATTCGTCAAGTCCTTTGATACCGGTCTTGACTCGTTCTATCTTTCCCACTGTAGCTTTATTGTCTGTTTGGATGAGTGCCATATTCCATCCTCGAATGTGTATAAGCGTGCGTGTATAATTATTTTGTCGTCGCTATTCATGTCGGGCATGAGGATAATTCGCATGGTTTCGTTATAGTATATTAATATTTATGAAAATATTTATATATTTATAAAATAAAATATATCATAGCGAAAAAAGAGACTGAACGCCATGAATGCCAAAGACATCAAAATCTGGATCTGGGTGCAAAACAATAGAATACTGAAAGCCATCTCAAACAAAGAATCAGGCACCATTTCCATTTACGACGAATGCGATAACATCATCCTACGACGCACAGGACTAACAAAACAACAAGTCAAAACCATCGAGCTTATTTTCGCGACCTATGGTCTGAAAAAAATCGGTGACCGCAAAGAACCATTCACCTATTTATAAATGGGGAGCAACACCTGACGTTCTGGGTAGACTTTTATCCCCTGACCGGAGATATCCATAAAAAATACCTTCTTCTGATGGTTCGAATACCGCATCTTTAACACTTCTATGGCGCATTCCCGTCGGTCCCCACGCTGGATGTTATACAACACAAGAATACCATCTGCTAAAAACTCCTCGATGCCGGTGTCGCTGAACCGCGTCGGTAACGGGTCAGTCTCGGTGATAAGAAACGATGTCGCACCAGTTTCCTCAAAAAAATTGAACAGTTGTTGCAGATACACTCGGTAATTTTTTTCTTTACTAATGGATGCGGAGATGATAGCGGTTAACGAATCAACAACGATTATCTCTGGGTTGAAATCCTTTGGGATAATGAGAGGTTTAATTTTATAGGACAGCTCTGTAGCTGATCCTGATCCACTCACCGACCCAAACTTCATCCGAAGAATATCAAGAGGATTTATCTTCTGAATCAGCAAATGCCCTGATTCAACATATCGTTTTGCGTCCCATCCGAAGACCGTCATGCTCCGTTCAATCTTTTCAATACTCTCCTCAAAACTCACATACATGCAATGTTTTTCCTTGGTCACAAGATTGTAACAGATCTGTCTGCACAACGTGCTTTTCCCAGTTCCGGTTCCACCGGCAACCAAGACAGAGTTACGTTTCGGAATACCGCCTTCACCAAATAATTCATCAAACCCAGGGATATGGGTTTTCAGTACAGGTTCTTCTTCTTTTCTCTTTTCGAGCTTGACATCCATCATAGGAAAACCGCTCTTGGTTCACACTTTTTACCTGAAGCTCTCAAAAACTTGATCCTGATCTATAGAATCCACCCTTGGCCAATCTGAACATAGATATCGATGACATTCAGCTGTATCTCAATATTTTTTGACCCTGGTGTAATCTCGACGTACTCCTGTGACGGAGGAATCTCGATGCTGATGTACCCCCTCACCGCGTAGATTCCAAGGAGATTATACAATGATTCATTCCAGGCATTGAGATATCGGGTGTATATCCGGATATGCCCACCAGATACGATCGTATTCGTGTACGTTCTATTATTCGAGTAGTTCGTACGAATGAAACAGTTGCCTTCTCCGCTGGTGATGTTCTTCCCAGGAATTGCCATCACGTGGGTAAGATCAAAATATATTGCGATGGAATTCGTATTATTTACTGAAGAAATCGAAGGGTCTGCCCTCATCACCGGATTTCCATCCGGTTGTTGAACAATCAACCCTCCACCCTCCAGAATGTATGTTTGGTCAACAAAATAAGAATTATCTGCTGCATATTGTATAGAACTCAGTGGTATCACTCCTGAAGGGAGCGAACCCGGTGGTGGGAGCAGCGCGATTTTATACTCAGACTCTTCCTTGACACTGACTTCACCAAACGCTTTTGCGGTAATGAAATACGGTAAATCCCTGCTTCCTAATGTCAGCATCGAAGAGATCGGTGCTGAGGATTGAGTGACCCCCTGCAAATCAATCATTGATTTTAGCGAGGAAATCTGATTGGACACCAAATCCATGTGCTCTGATTCCCGTTGCTCCATCACCTCAGGGATATATACTAATTGAACCACGGAGAGAACAATCGATACCAGTGCGACCATCAGTAATGCTTCGATGACTCCAGCAACAGCTTGATTTTGCATCCCAAATTTTCTTCGCTTCATCTCCTCAACCACTACCGTATCATAGCACTGTCGCTTATATTTTTTTCGTTTCTTTATTGTATGCCTCTTCTCGTTATCAGTTGACACTCGCTTATCTCTGTTTTATTTTGAATATAAAACCAATAATAATCCCTACGATCAGAAGAATCATCAGTCCCATGAGAAGCGGGAAGGAGATTTCGAAGTCAAAGAAAGAAAATCCTCCTAAGGAATCACTCTGGGATGCTGTTTGAGTAATAGTCGCGGTGGTGGTAGCTACTGAACTTACCTCGTCTTCATCGGTGACCGACAGAACCACGGTATAGGCTCCAGGTGCTGTATACACATGGGTTGTCGTCAGACCGGTTCCTGAGGTGCCATCACCAAACGTCCAGTACCCGGTTATTGATCCTTCCTCATCATAGCTCAGAGATCCATTGAAAGTGATTGCTTCATTCACCTTCCCCGTGTACGGACCACCAAGATACGCATGAGGCGCTTGGTTCTCAGGGTTTCCTGAAGATGCATTTCGTTCTATTGTTATGTTTCTTGTCACCTGGGGTGACCATGTGGTGGTATCTTTCACCTGGAAATAGATGATATGTGCCCCCCGAGATAAATTCGCTCTGATAAATGATGCTGTCGTGCCGATGACTCCATCCTTATTCGAGATCCATTTATATTCGGTGATAACGCCCTCTTCATCTGATCCATGGCCACGGAAAACGATTGGTTCACCTTGCCGCGCTGGGTTCGGTGTGATCTCATCGATATATGCGATTGGTGCTTGATTGATTTTCACATTGATGGTGATAGTCCCTGTTTTTTCGGTTGACCAGGTTCCCTCATTATCCATGACTTTAAAATAAATCGTATGGGTTCCTATGGAGAGTGTCGTGGTACTAAAGGTTTGTTGATTGCTTAACGTGTCATCAAGACTGGATCGCCATTGATAGCCGACAATGTACCCATCTATGTCGGTTCCTTCCCCAGTAAATGTAATGGATTCGTTTTGAAGCGCTTGATTCTTTGATATCGACATAAACGCTGCAACAGGTGGTTGATTTCCTCCACCCGGTGGTTCAGGCTGTTTGAAGTACCCTAGAGGATAATTATCCACATTAGTTCCACCAGGGATTATATAAGGCACATCTCCAATACCATCACTGTTGTTGTCATAGTTGTTATAATCATCCCAGTAGTTCCCCTGGTTATCGACACTCCATAGATTCGTTGATGCATCCTGTGCGTTCTGATTGTTTGCCGTAAAGTCATTTCCTGAGAAGCTATTGCTTGATGATTGGATGATATAAACTCCGTACACGGTGTTATCCCGGATTGTGTTGCTAATGAGTTGATTGTTCGCTGAAAAAGACGCAAGGTGAATCCCCTTTTGATTGTTTTGGATAAAGTTATTCTCGATAATATTTTGCTCTGATGCTGTTAGACTGATACCTGTGATTTTGTTATTTATAATAGTGTTTGCTTGAATCGTTATTGCAGAACAATGGTCGATAGAAATTCCTTCGCCTTCTTGGCTGTTAAGAATTTTATTATTCGAAATTTCACTGTTTATTACATATGAGAATGTTACACAGTCGAAGCCGCTTCCGCCTGCGTTTCGGATGGTGAGGTTTTGTAACGAGACCTGAATTTCGCTACCCGCTATCCCATGGGCGTTGATAACATGACCATTGCTTCCACCATCGATAAACGTAGAATCCTTATTTTCACCAATGATGGTCACGTCTTTTGCGATGTCGAGTTTTTCATAATAGGCTCCGCTGAACACGAAGATGATGTCACCAGGACTTGCGCTATTGATTGCGTCCTGGATTTTTGTATAGTTCCCAGGTCCTGTACCTCCAACATAGAGGGTGTTTCCCGCTGCAGGACAATTTTCAATAAGAAAAAGATTTCCGATGACGCAGACCAGTAGCATACTACTCATGAATGCGACGAATCCTTTACCAAGTACCATATTTTATCCCGTCCATCTCTTAGGTTCCTACTGTATTCATCTCTCTTCATAATATTATATAAAGATAAGGTGGGAAACTGACAGAGTGGAATAATTCCTCTCTCCTGATACAACCATCGTCTCCATTACAATTTTTCTCCTGTATTTTTTCGTAATGTTTATATACTGATAAATCAACCTTAAAATATATAAAAAAAGGAATTCTTATGGCTAGTGAACATATCTGGGTTTTGATTCAAACGAAGGGGAAAGTTT
>Ga0105100_10002727_pt1 | contig 10277 bp, 7 predicted proteins | sample PPLLak12cMay2015_2_FD_87033 | JGI IMG/M metagenome (GOLD analysis project Ga0105100, IMG submission 87033) | Freshwater sediment microbial communities from Prairie Pothole Lake near Jamestown, North Dakota, USA - PPLs Lake P8 Core (1) Depth... | ecosystem: Environmental > Aquatic > Freshwater >... | reverse complement strand
TTCGGGCTATGTCAAACTGCACAAACCCTACTTTGTCGGGCGAACAGCGGCCATCGAGAACGAAACGGGCCGCACTATGGAGAATGCCCGCTTCCGCATGAACGAGCGGGGGGTGCGCATGCCCAAGAACGGCGACCCGGTGATCAACAAGAAGGGGCAGGCGATCGGCTGGGTGACCAGTGCGGCAGTGGACGTGGACGGGCTGATTCTGGGCCTGGCCTACATCCAGAGCCGCTATCACCGCCCTGGCGAAGAGATCGGCGTCTTTAACGTACCGGCCAAACCTGTGGAAGAAAAGGCCAACAAGGCGGAACTGGAGCCGGGCGACAAGGTCCAACTGCCCGATACGGCTACGCTGCTGCTTCGCTTTCCCGATCAGACAGAACGTGCCCAATGGCGCGATCAGCCGTTCGAACCGGCTGCCGCTGCAGAACCTGCCGCTGAATGAGTCTTGAGACTGCATGCCCAAACAAAAAGCCCCTCGGCAAGAGGGGCTTTTTGCTGGCTGGCGTCAGGGCTCGTTCTTGACCACAACCGGTAGGTAGATCCGGCAGCATGTGGGCGGTACGGCGGCATATTTCAGATCGTCAGGGTCCAGGTCCCAGTAGGCTATGTGAGGCTGATCGTCTGCGTTCAGGGCCAGGGATTCGTCCGCGTACCGGCTCTCACCAGCGACATCCACCGTCTCGATCTGCCAGCCAGAGTCTAGGTGGGCATACTGCAACTGCTGATCCACGTCCCAGTCGCTGTAGGCGATGCGGGGTCGATCCAGATGATCGAGCGCCAGTGAGCTCGTGTCGCCGGCAAAAAAGTCGTCGTCCACCACCACCACTTGCCAGGAGGTGGTCTTGTGGGCATAAAACAGGCCGATATCCCGGTAGCTGATGTGGGGGTGATCCTGAGAATCCATGGCGATGGAGCATTCTTGGCCGTTGTAGAAGACGTCGCCGTCAACCGTCTCCAATTGCCAATCTGTACCATTATAGTAGGCGTACCTGAGCGTGGTCACGTCCGCCGGATCGTCATCGTAGAAACAAAGGTGGGGGCGATCTGCCGAATCGAGGGCGAGATCCAGGTTGATATTGTAGGCTCCCGGCATGGTAGTGACCGTCTCGGTTTGCCACTCAGTTCCGACCAGGTGGGCATAGCGGATCGCCTTGCCTGTCATGTCGGTGTAGGCGATGTGCGGTACGCCGCCAGAGTCCATCTCCAGCGACGCACCTTCGCCCACTTCGCTGCCGCTATCCACAATCTGGATATCCCATGCCGAGCCGTCGTTGTATGCGTAGCGCAGCGCCTCGTGAGCGTCGTGATAGGCGATGTGCGGATGGCCCAGCGTATCCAGCGCGATGGACGTCTACCAACCAGGGCTGATATCCTCATCCACCATTTCGATCTGCCAGGCCGATCCATCATTGTAGGCGTACTTCAGGCCATAGATGTACGTGCCAGCCCGGTTGCCGCCATAGCTGACGTGTGGCAGACCGGCATCGTCGAGTGCCAGGGAAGGGTAAACCCCGCCGTCATCATCGGCGATCTCGATTCGCCAGACAATCGCATCAGGCTTGATATGGTCGTGCTGCTCCGGCGGTTGGCTTGCCAGCCCGACGGAAGGCCAAGGCACCCAAGACAACAACAGCAGAGTGAGGACCAGGCGGATCATCTTTGGCCTAACCGCCTCGCCGCCGGGCGAGGTACAAGCCAAGTCCGGCCAGGGCCACCACGCCGACGGCGAGCAGAACCCCGGTAACCACGTTCCCCGTCGACGGTTTTGCCTTGGCGGCCGGCTCGGCTATCGCCGACGGTTCCGCCTTGGCACCCGACTCGGCTGTCGCTGATGGTTCTGCCGCTGCAAGCACTTCGATCGGCTGCTCCACAACCTGTGCTTCGACCGCTGCCGCTTCCTGCGTTGCACCTGGGGGAGGAGCAGCCAGTTGTTGTTCGACAGGAGCGCTGGCCTTTGCCTGTGCACCAGCCCGCGGGATGGTTCCTGCCGGCCCTTGGGCTAACAGCCGACCCATGGCATCCAGGAAGGCGAAGGTCAGACCTGCCGAAGGGGTTATGGCGGGATCTGTCTGAAGTGCTTCGCGCGACACGCGCACCAGTACTCGCTTTGTGTCACTGCTCTGTCCCGGCTGGGTACTCCCACTAACAGGGATGCTCAGCCACGTCGAGACAGTGGCACCGCGCTGGACGATGTTGGATACCTGGACATTGCCCGATTGCGACCCCAAGAAGGCGCCGATGACGATCTCGCGCTGCCAGTCAACAGGCGGCTGCACGGGCGGCGGCTCCGGGCCGAACCGCGCGGCCCACTCGTCGGCGCTGCTCAGCACCAGGTAGGTTTGCTCCGCCAGGGCAAATCGGTCCTCGACGGCCGGGATCGGGGTAAAGGCCACCTTCTTGAGCTCTGGCAGCAGCTTGTAGACAGCCCCTGCCGTGAATCGAGCGTCAGAGGCGGCAGCCATAACCCTGGCTGATTCCTTGCCTTCCCAGCCTTCACCAGCAGGCACCATGAATGGGGCGCTGAAATTGCCCTGCCCATCGGTGACGACTTGTCCCACCGACGCGCTTCGTGCGGTCTGGCTGCCGGACTGGACCAGGTACAGATCGACCGTTGTGTTAGCTGGCCAGCCCCGGCCCAGCACCGTAAACGGCTTGCTGATGGGCCCAGCAGTCGGGTCGAGGGTGATGGCTGGAGGGCCAGGCGGCAGTGGCGTGACCGGTGGGACGATGGTGACCGGAGGCGGGGTGGACGTCCGTATCGGCGGGATCAGGGTGACGGTTGGCGGGATCGGCGTCAGGGTCGGTGGGATCAGGGTGACGGTTGGCGGGATCGGTGTCACGGAAGGTGGAATCACAGTGTTGGTTGCCGGGATGGGTGTCCGCGTGACGGTCGGTGGGACCGGGGTGGAGGTCTGAGTAGGCGTCGTGGTGGGACCTGACACGAGTTCCCAAGTCACCTTGATAGCTGCACCCCCGGTATGCTCATAGTATTCTACCCGTACGTCGGTGTCACCAGCGGCGAGCTGAATTTGCCCTTCGTAGGTATTGCTGCCGTCATGCCACTGGTCTATCACCAAGATGCCGCCGACCCACACACGCACGCCGTCGTCGGATGTGGCCCGGAAGCGGTATAATCCGGCCTGGCTGAACTGAAGGCGGCGCGTCCAACGCGCCGAAAAGCTGTCGACCGGAAGGTCGGGACGGGGTGAGCCAATGCCCCAGTTAAAGTCGATAGTCTCGTCGTCGCGCTGAAAGAGCGGCAAGCCTGACAGGTCGATATCAGTAAAGTAGCTGCCTTTCCAACGGGAGAAGCTGGTTATCTGATCCCAATTCAAGCGGACGCGGGCGTCGCCCAGGTGATTGTAATACTCAAGCTTGATAGGCGCGTCGCCCTTGAGGTAGAGATCGGCGACGTACTCGCGGGGACCGCCGTCGACCCAGGCGTCGATCAGGAAGCGCCCGGCCACCCATAGCCGGGCACCATCGTCGACCACGAGGTGGAAGCGGTAGTTGCCCTCGGCAAAGTTCCAGTTGCGGGTCCAACGCGCCGACCAGTTTTCGCTTGGCATGCCGGACGCCGGCGCTGTGCCTTTGGGCAGAGTAAAGTCTACGACTCGATCGTTGCGGACCACCTTCGACGGCGCCTGCAACGACAAGTTGTCAAAATACTCGCCCTTCCAATCGGTGATCGTCGCCGACGTGGCAGTTGGCGGCACCGGGGTGAGGGTCGACGTAGGGCTGGCAGGCACCGGCGTGGACGTGGCGCTGGCGGGCGGGATCGGGGTCGGCGGTTGCGTCGGCGTGGAGCTGGGTATGGCGGTCGGCGTAGCCTCAGGCTCAGGGCTGGCTGTGATGCCGGGCGTAATAACCGATGTTGGAGTGGGTACGATTGGTGTTTCCGACTGCGTCGGCTCAGGGGTCGCGGTCATTGCCGGCGTCGGGGTGACCGCAGACGTAGCGGGAACCATGACCCTGAAGAGGAGGTACACCAATACGCACAAGAGCACGGTCAGAACGCCCACCGAAAACCACAGGATATTGAACCGTTTCACCTTGCAAGGCCTCCTTTCAGCCAGAGCTTGGAGTGAGAGCTAACTCTATGCTCTGGGTCCCATGTCTACAGGACTAGATAACGCTCGATCCTTTTCTCGATTACCTTCAAGCTGCCCTCCCAGAAGGCTCGCTGGCGGATGTCCAGGCCGAAGCGGGCTGCCAGGTCGGCGGCCGTCCCTTCGCCGGTACTGCGTAACAGGGCATCGTACTCGGACAAGAAGGCCTTACCGCGCTCCTGGTAGACAGCGTACAGCCCCAGGCCGAACAGCAACCCAAAGGCATACGGAAAGTTGTAGAAGGACAAGCCGGCGCTGTAATAGTGCGGCTTCCAGGCCCACATGTAGGGGTTCAAGTGACGCGGGTCCAGCCCATCGCCGTAGGTTTCCTGTTGGCTGCGCATCATGATGTCGCAGAAATCATCGGCCGACAGCTCGGCCTTGGCCCGCCGCTCAAAGACCTCCTTTTCAAACAGGTAACGGGAATAGATGTCGACGATCACCTGCGACGCGCCGATCAGGAAGGTCTCCAAGATGCCCAGCTCCTCGTCAGGACTGGCTACCTGGCCTAGGATGGCATCGGTGACGATCGTTTCGTTAAAGATCGACGCAGTTTCGGCCAGCGTCATCGGCGTACGCCGTTGCAGAGGCATCTTGCCCACCTGGCATTCATTGTGGTAGGCATGCCCCAGCTCATGGGCCAAAGTCAGCAGCTGATCCAGCGATCCGTCAAAATTGCATAGGATGCGCGATTCCTCCACAGCCAGGAGCCTCATGCAAAAAGCCCCACCACGCTTGCCGGCGCGCGGCTCAGCGTCGATCCACGACTGGTCGAAAGCGCGCTGGGTAAAAGACCCCGAACGCTCCGAGAAGGCATATAGCTGCTCCAGGATGAGGTCCCTGGCTTCGGCGAAGGTGTAACGGCGCTCGAGGCTGCCAACTGGCGCGGACAGGTCCCACCAAGGCAATGCCTCCTTGCCCAATCGCCTAGCTTTGGCCTGCCAATAGCGCCGGAAGGCCGGGAAGGAATCGTGCATGGCGGCCAGCATCGTTTCTAACGTCTCGCGGTCGATGCGGGCCTGATCGAGCGCCTGCTGAAGGGCAGCGGTCCGGCCGCGCCGCTTGTAGAGGGTAATCACCGTCCCTTTGATGCCGTTCAGGCAGGCGGCCAGTGGCTCGCGGACGCTTGCCCAGCCAGCCAACTCGGCCTCGTGCGCCCGGCGCCGCAGTTCGCCGTCGGCTTTGGTCCGAAAGCTCTGCACGACCGTAACTGGCAACTCCTTCACCTGACCGTCTAACTCGAAGGGGATCTTTAGTTGGGACGTCACGACGCCACGCAGCTTTTCCCAGGCACTGGCTCCGCTCAGCGATAGCTCCGATGCCAGTATCTCCTCTGTGTCGCTCATCAAGTAGCGGCTCTGCTCGGCTGCTTCCTTCAGGTAGAAGGCGTGGCCATGGAGATCCCCGATTGGGGGTTGGGAAAGGTCCTCTTGAACTAGAGCTTGCTCGAACCTGTCCCGGCCGGCTGCGACTACCCCGATCCACCCTCGGAACAGCACGTCGGCGCGTTCTAGTCTCACGGACAGCGCCTCCAGTTCGGACGCCAGCCGCCTGGCGACAGTGTTGTACGAGTCGGTGCTGACGAAGGAGTGGATGTAGCTGTGCAGTGTCCCGCTCAGCCGCAGGGCGGCGTTCATCCTGTCCAGGTAGCCGGCGATGACCTGCGCCAGCTCGGTGGGGCCGGCGGTGACCATCGCCGAGCGCGTGATCTGCTGCGCTGACAGGTAGTTGTCAAGATCGTCCAGTTTGGCCTGTAGCTGGTCAGTGGCCTGCTTGAACTCGACGGAGTCGAGGCCAGGGTAGACGTTGGATAGATCCCAATGAGGCACAGGCTCTGACAACGATTGTGAAACCATTGTATGGTCCTTTCGGCAACACGTGATCGACACTGGCTATTATACTATAGGGCGTGTTACGGACCAAAGCAGGCGCCGCCTTTGATCAAGACCCAACCTACGTCGCCAGGGCCAGGGTAAGCGTATGTGGCCGCCAGCGAGGGTCAAAAACCTCAATACACTATGATGTAAAATGTTTCTGTGAGGGGTTTCAGATGGTGCGCCACGCAGCATAGCGCATGTAAGCGTAAGAAAAACGCTAATGCCTAGTGAAAGTGTGCGTAACGGGTGTAAGGCGTCGAAGGTAGTGGCTGTGTGGTGTGCCGGCAGACAGAGCACCGGATGAAAGCCGGGGTGTTCGATGTGGCTAACGCATCCGCCCCTACAAACCTGAATGCGTTCTCCCCGGGTTCAGGACAGGCAGGTCTTGACTTTATGCAGCAAGCCTTCCATGCTGAGGAGTGTGTGGGCGTAATAGTGCACCGGCCCGCTGCTGCCCTTCCGGTTGGTCCGCAGGATCTGGAGGCTGCGGATAGAGTCGTCGCCGGAAAAGCTAATGAAGAGGATGGGCACCTCGGCCCAACGGGGCATACGGCGGAGCTGCTCGGATAGTTGATAGGCGTCGGATGCCGCACTAGACAGGTCTACGATCACCAGGTTGGGAGGGGTGATGACCATGGCGTACTCGGTCTCTGCCCAGGTTGAGGAGGTCTCGACGCGGTAGCCGGCCAACAGAAGCAGATCAGCTACCCCTTCGAGAAGTGGGGAACTCGAGCCGATTACTAAAATGTGATGTCCGTTCGTCTTCATCCCACTCCTGGTGCCCATCCCTATGCACGTCCCTGTCCGGCACAAGACAGGCCGACATAGGGCAGGCTGCTATCTTACGGACCTCCGACGTACAACAGCAGTATAGGCCACTGACCATGATAGCACAGCAGGAGAAAAGAAAACATCCCCCCAGGGGAGTATGTGGGGATGTAGATTGTATGAGCCCTTGGCTTAGGGCACGCTGACCAACGGCCTGCTGAGTAGGCAACCGAAGTCCCAGAGCGCAAGCGGAGCGGAAGTCAGCAGGGTACAGGACTAAGGCTCAGTTAGCACTTCGCGATCCGACATAAGGCCCATCTTGACAGCGAACAGACGCAGATCGGCTTTGCTGGCCAGGTTGAGCTTGTTGTAGATGTTGCGCAGGTGGGTCTTGATCGTTTTTTCGCTGAGATAGAGACGGGCGGCGATCTCGGTGTTTTTCAGGCCACGGCTGGCGTGGAAGAACACCTCGCGCTCGCGAGGCGTCAGAGCATGGAGTGCTTCTTCGCGGCGGCCGGTCTCTTCCTGGAGGCGGCTCAACTGCTGGACTACCTTTGCGGCAATGGAAGGTGAGAGCAGCACTTCGCCGCGATAGACGGATCGGATATTCTCGGCCAGCCGTTCGCCGTTGACTGTTTTCAGTACATAGCCGGAGGCCCCGGCGATCAGCGATGCCGCCACCTCCTGGTCGTCGTCGTAAGCCGATAGGATCAAGACCTTGGCCTCAGGAGAGGCATTCAGCAGCTTGCGGCAAAAGTCGGAGCCGCTCCCGTCGGGAAGGTGAAGATCCAACAGGATCACGTCCGGTGTCTCCTCGACTACCACGGTCAGCGATTCCTCGCCGTGGCTGGCCTCGCCGACGACGGTAAAATCTGGTTCCAGTTCCAACAGGGCGCGCAGACCTTCGCGGAAGATGGTGTGATCGTCTACGATGAGCAGCTTTATCATAACTCCACCTCCTTCACGGCGAAGCATCTATTGACTGGACCAACGGGAATTGCAGGATGAATACGCTGCCCTGGCCAACCTGGCTCTTGAGTGCAACTTGACCCCCGTGCTGCGCTATCAACTCCTGGACAATGGCCAGTCCCAAGCCGGTGCCGGTGCACTCGGGTGTGTTGTTCCGCCCCCGGTAAAAGCGCTCAAAGACGTGCTCTCGTTCGTCGTCGGGAATGCCGATGCCGGTGTCGCCCACGGCGATTTCTAGCATTGGTCGGTCGGCCAACTCCTGGCCGTGTGCTGCCTGTCTGGCCTGGGGTGGGCCGACCGGAGAGGAGGGCTTGTCGGGACCGATCTCCCGGGCCGCCACCCACACCTGTCCACCCCGCGGAGTGTACTTGAGCGCATTGTCAATCAGGTTGGTCAACATCTGGATCAGATCGTTCTTGTCGGCCCACAGCCGTGGCAGGTCACCCTGGACGTGATTTTTGAGCTCAATGCCTCTCTTTTCGGCGGTCTCTTGATAGACCTCCAACACCTGGGCAATGATCTCCTCGGCCGCCAGCAGCTCAGGGTGAAGGCGCAGGGTCTGGCGGTCGATACGGGTCAGGTCGAGGATGTTCTCGACCATCGTCTCCAACCGGTGGGTTTCCTGTTCAATGGTCTGTAGATAGTAGGTCTGCTTCTCCGGCCGGCCCTTGCGCGCCAGCGTCGCGTAGAGCTTGATGACGGCCAGCGGCGTGCGCAGCTCGTGAGAGACGTTGGACACGAAACGGGTTCTGAGCTGATCCAGGTCCTGGAGCTGCTGATGCTTTTCTCTGAGCTCGCGCAGGTGTCCTACGCGCTCCTGCTCGAGGATCTTTAAGGAGGTGATGTCCTCCAGGACAGCCACCAGGGTAGCACTCATCTCGCCCGCTCGCTGGCCGACTGCCATCATTCTGCGCGAGGACCCGGCCAGAGAAGGCGCCGGGGCGAGAGTCAATCGCACGTGGCGTTGCTCACCCTGGCCCGATTGGATGCGCGTGTCCACTTGTCGGCGCTGGTCGGTGAAAACTACCTCTTCCAGGGCGTGGGCCAACCGTCGCCAGTCGCCAGCCGCCAAAAAGCCGGACAGGTTGCGCCCCACGAGACTCCGGTCGGCACGGGACAGCAAACCGGCCAGCGCCGGATTGCAGGCCTGGATGTCGCCGGTGACGGTGAGGACACAAAGACCCAGCGGCGAGGACTGGAAGACGGTTTCATAATCGTATCCATCCGATACTATCTTGCCCTGGTAGGCGCGCTCGACGATCAGCGAAGCCTGGCTGGTCAGGTGGGTCATCAACCGGATCGCGCCCTGGTCGAAGGAGCGGCCAGTGTGAGGCTCGGCCACGCCGATCATCCCAACCTGTTCTTTCCCGGCTCGCAGGGGCAAAATGAGGGGATTCGCGATCCCCAGTGCGGCCATGACCTCACCGTCGGCAGGCCCGGCGCCACTCCCTGTGCCTGTCCGGCCCAGGGCACGATTTCCGGAAGAAATCGGGTCAGCGGACCGGGTGGCAGTCAAGCCGCCGAAAGTGCCATCGCCGCGCAAGACAGCTTTCCGCAGTTCCTGGTGTCGAGGGCCGGCGGCTGCCACACAGCGGAGACGGGGGCCTTCCCGGCTCATCTGGCCGGGACCTTCGTCCTCTTTCAAGAAAGTGAAGGCATGCCGGGCTCCTGTCAGGTCCAGGGCTTCCTGGGTGACCTGCTGCAGTGCAGCACCTACGTCCTGCATCTGTGCCGGCTTGGCCGGCCGCGGCTCGAGGAGCTCACGCAGGCGCCGGCGTGTATCTTCCAACAGTTGGGTGCGGTGGAGGATCGGCGCAGCGTAGCGAGCAAGGGTCGCCGCCATGTCAACATCGTCGTCCCCAAACCAACCCGGTTCGCGGGCAGTCCATTCCAACAGGCCGATTGTCCGGTCGCCGAGCAGTAACGGCACACCCAACCAGGCACGGACACGTTCTTCGCCAGGGATACAGCGCCAGTGCGCATCCTCAGCCGTGTCAGGGACGACTGCCGGTCGATTGCTGTCCAGGGCAATGCGGGCGGCTCCTACCTGGCTGACCGGCAAGGAGAGCCCTGAAAGTGGCGCCAACTCGCCATGATTGGCCAGCACCTCCAGCTCGTCATCATTGAGCCACATCACGGAGGTGCCGTCACAGGCCAATAGACGGGCGGCCTCTGTGACGAGCGCAGCCAAGGCTCCCTGGAAATCGTCGGCCAGGTTGACCTGATCCACCGCCGCCAGCAGCTGCTTGTCCAGATCGCTTTCGTCGCTGTGCTCTGTGCTCACTCGGATGCTCCTTGGCATCGTACCGCCTATCCGAACGGTAGCAGACTTAGTATACCACAAAACTGCCAGATAGCCTAATGAACGCGGGGAGGTTGGAAGAATGAAAGAGCGGCGGGTTGTGATTCGCCTGATCTTGTATTCCCGATTTTCTCTGCTAGCCACCTATCACTTTGCACGTTAACAGAGAAATGAAGGTTGTTCGCGGCATCTGGTACAATATCGTTGTCCGACGAAACTGTACCGAGGTGATGCTGATGCGAGACA
>Ga0105100_10002724_pt1 | contig 10284 bp, 8 predicted proteins | sample PPLLak12cMay2015_2_FD_87033 | JGI IMG/M metagenome (GOLD analysis project Ga0105100, IMG submission 87033) | Freshwater sediment microbial communities from Prairie Pothole Lake near Jamestown, North Dakota, USA - PPLs Lake P8 Core (1) Depth... | ecosystem: Environmental > Aquatic > Freshwater >... | reverse complement strand
GTCCTCGGGGAAGCGGTCCTTGGCGTTGTCGAGCTGCTCCCGGGTGTGGAGCATGGTGAAGTCCATGTCCGTGCCCCAGTCGAACTCGAGCGTCAGGAGCGAGACGCCCTCTTTGGAGACGGACTCGACGCGGCGCAGGCCCGGGATGCGGCTGACGGCCGACTCGAGAGGGGCGGTGATGAGCGTCTCGATCTCCTCCGGCGCGACGCCGGTGTAGTTGGTGATGACGGAGAGGCGCGGGTAGCTGATATCGGGCAGGAGATCGACCGAGAGCTCCCGGAGGGAGACGAAACCGAGGAGGACGACGGCGAGGTAGAACATGTAAACCGTCACCGGCCGGTCGACGGCCAGGCGGGCGAGCTTCATGTCGGCCGCTCCCTGTTCGCGTTCATATCGACCTCCTGGGCTCCGGCCCCCGGCTTCGCTTGTCTAGAGCACGACCCGGTATTTCTTTACGGAATACGTCTCGTCCCCGGCCCGCTCGACGACCCAGAGGGACTCGCCGTCGAAGGCGCATTGGCCCGGCTCCAGGAGGCTTCGGCGGGCGGGCTCCGGGAGCTCGAGCCAAAAGCAATCTTGGTAAACGCCTTCGCCGTCGAAGACGTCGATGAGGACGCCTTTGGCCTTGTCCTTGGTCGAGGTGACCGCCCAGATCTCGCCGTTGCGGATCAGGATGTTCTTGACGTCGTTCTCGAACTTCCGCTCCGGGCGGGTGTAGTGCTTGTCGTCGATGATGATGCCGCCCTTCTTCTCCGCCTCGGTCAGGGGGGCGCCTTTAACCCGCTCATAAGCCCGGCGGAATTCCCGGACGACCTTGGCAGCCGCGGGATCGAAGATCTTGATGAGATAGCCTTCCGTGTGGGTCAGGACCATCGCGTTCTGGCCATAGGGGACAGGGATCAGCCTCGTAATGGGGAACGCCCCTCCGCCTCCGCCCCCCGACGATGTAACGACCCAGGCCCTGGTCACGAATGTGGCCAAAGGCCGGATCGTGCCGTCGGACGGGCTGAAGGCGACGATCATCCGGGGATCGTCCACGAAATCGGGATCGCCCGCCGTCCTCGGGAATTCCCCCGACTCGAAACAGAACCGTCCGGACAGGTGGCCGATCAGGCTCAGCCAGGCCCGGCCTTCCGTCCGGACGGCGATCTCCTTCTCATACTGACCGGAGCGGTCGAAGTAGACGAGCTTGCTGGGGGATCGCGAATAGACCACGATATTCTCCCCGGCCGTGACGGCCTCTCCGGGGTTCGGCATCTCCCCGGGCCCCTGGCCTTTTCTGAACAGGTTGCGCTGGAACCGGCCGGCGGCGTCGAAATGGAGGACCTGGTCCACATCGGTCAGCAGGAGCGAGCCGTCCGGCCCGATCGCGAGGTCGCGCGGCCACTTGAAATAGAAGTCGCTCGTCCCTTCATCGGAGATGGCCAGCACTTCTTCGGGCACGACGACGCGCCCGGCGTTGGCTGCCTTCGGCTTGGCCGGATTTTCGACGATCTGCCCGAAGCCGGTGGATGCCGCAACGAATAATCCGATCAATATGAGCGGTGCGGAAGCCGCCTTGTATCCCTTGCAAGGTCCCAGACATCGGATCGTATTCATCATTGTCCCGGTTCCTCTTCTCCGACACGATACTTTACGATCGAGATCGTTTCGTCCTGATTCTTCTCCTGGGTGAAGATAAATCCCTCCTTGGCGGCCATCAGGGCTCGACCGGGCCCGAGGTAAAAACTATCGATGAACCGGCCGTCGCCGTCGAAAACATCGATAAGGCGGCCCTTGAGCTTGTCGTCCGTCGACGTCTCAACCCAGAGGCGGTCGCCGACGGGGTATAGGCTGGAGACATCGATCTCATACGTGAGCTTAGGATTGCCGTATTTCTTGCGGAAGCCGGCTTCCCATTCTCTCTCGGCATGAGGCACTTTGGGATAAGCCCGGGAAAACCTTTTAATGACCGCGCCGGTGGTTAGGCTTACGACTTCGATCACGTAGTCCCGGCCGTAGAAGGCATACAGCACCTTCCCATCGGGGCTCAGGGCCATGATCTTCGCGGTCATGGACGTCGCTGCCTGGGGAGCCAGGAAGTCTTTGGGCCTGAATGTGGCGATATCCCTTTTTTCCGAGCCGTCCCAGGCGACCATTGTGACGATATGAGGGATCTCCATGAGCTTCCCCGTCCTCTCGCTCGGCGGGGGCCAGACGGTCTTTAGGAACAGGAAGCCGTCGGGCAAGATCCCCACGAGACCCCGATAATCCTTATTCGCGAGATTGATCGCCTCCTGAAAAACTCCATTGGAGTCGGCCCGCCAGAAACGCATCGAGTTCATGTCTTGGATGAAGAGGTCTTGGCCGCGGACGAAATAGCTGAAGTACTCGCCGATCTCGCCCGGCCCCTGGCCTGGCTTGAAGACGTTCCTGACGAACCGGCCGTCCGGCGAGAAGCGGAGCAATTCCTTTTCGTCGGCCACGAAGACCGTGCCGTCGTCCGTGATCTGGAGCTGGTTCGGGTACTTGAAATAGAACTCCCCGCTTTTGTCGCTGATGCGCCACACCTCGGCGAGCTTCAGGACCCGCCCGGCGTCCTTGGCGAGAGGCTTGGCCGGGTTCTCGATGACGCTTTGGGACCGGCCGGCCGCCGTGAACAAAAGGAGCAGCGCCGCGGCGATGATCCAGGACATTCGCTTGCCGTCGCGGGACATGGCTCCCTCCCTTAACTCGCCGGCCATTTCACCTCGTGCGGCCTCATGTTCACTTTTCCACGATTCGGTACTGGTAGACCGTGACGCCGCGCTCGCGGTCGATGAGGAAGAGGCGGTCGCCGGAGATGCGGAGGACATCGGCGAAGTGGGTGAGGGGGATCGCGCCGAGGAGGGCGCCGTCCGGATCGAAGACGTCGAGCCGGTAGGCGTCCGTCGTTCTCAGGTCCGTATTGCCGGTCGTCTTGTAGGAGACGCTGCTGACGCCGGCCTGTCCCCCGACGGTCGTTATCGAGGTCTGGACCTGTTCTTCCTTTTTCAGTTGGCGGGCGTAGGTCAGGACCCAGCTCCGGCCCCTGGCGTCGACGGCGATGCCGGCCGAGCAGGTGTTCATCTCGGGCGGGCTCATCGAAACGCCGCCCCCCGAGGTGTCGATCCGGCCCTTCTTCTTGACTTCCGTGCCGTATTCGAGGGGGCGGTCCGCCCGCCAGATGAGCCGGCCGTCGGGGCCGTATTTCTCGACCCGGTTCTGGGCGGTGTAGGTCACGAGCAGCGCGTCGCCGGGCCCGACGGCGGTCTCGGTGGTGTTTCCCGTAGCGTTGGTCAGGGTCTCCCCGAAATCGGTCAGCGTCCCGAACGAGGCCGTGACCAGCCCGTCCGGCGCCAGGTGCCGGAACAAGCGCATGTCCTCCACCTTCGGGGTGGCCTGGCCGCGCATCGGGTAGACCCAGGTCGAGGCACGGCCGACGTACCCGCCGGCGGCCAGGCACTTGACGCCGTAGATGCGCTCGCCCTTGAGGACGAGGGACCGCGCGTCCTTCCCGTCGCCGATGATGACGTGGATGCGTGACTGGCCCGGATCGGCGACGACGAGGTTGCCTTCGCCGTCGATGTCGAGGTCATCCGGCATCATGAATTCGCCCGGGCCCTGCCCCTTGCGGCCGACGGTGGCCAGGTACTTGCCGTCGGGGCCGAACTTCTGGATGCGGGCGTTACCGGTGTCGAGGATGTAGATGTTGCCGGCCGCGTCGACGGCCACGTCGTTGGGGAAGTTAAAGGCGACGCGCTCGTCCTCGGTTTCGATGTCGCCGATCTTGCGGACGATCTCCAGGGCGACCTTGGGGGCTTCCCCCCACAGGCCGCCCTTCGCGTTGTGGACGATCCGGACTCCTTCGACCGTCTCGGCCTTCTGAGCCGCGGGCGCGGCCGCCAGGGCGAGAAGCGGGACGACGGCCAAGATGATGAGCCGAACGGGATTCTTCATGGCGTCCTCCTGGCCCGGCCGCTACTGGACGATGCTGACCTTGGTGTCGTGGGCCAGGGTGACGTGGCCTTCGACGATGACGGTGTCGCCGGCCGAAACGCCCCAGCCGGGCTCCTTGCCGGGCAGGACCTCGGCGTAATCCTCGTTTTCCAGTCCGACCTCGATGTAGCGCCACTTGGCGATGTCCCCTTCGACGGCGAAGACGAGCTTGCGGCCGCCGCGGACGAGGATGGCCTGCTGGGGGACGAGCAGGCGGCCGGTGAAGATCTCGGTCGGGAACTCGACCTCGGCGTGCATGCCGGGCTTGATCTCCTCGGAGGGGTTGTCCATCGTGACGTAGACGCCGCAGGTCTTGTCCTCGGCGTTGATGACCGGGCTGACGGCCTCGATGCGGCCGCGGAATGTCCGGTCGGGGAACGCGCTGAACCGGAGATCGACGTCGCGGCCGGCGACGACCTTGCCGACTTCGCTCTCGAGGACCTTGGCCTTGACCTTGATGCGGCTGATGTCGACGAGGGTGAAGAGCTCGCGGCCGCCGTCGAGGCGCTCCTTGGGCGAGAGCTTGATGTCGGTGATGATCCCGGAGAAGGGGGCGCGGATGCGGGTCTTCTCGAGGCTGAGGCGGGCGATCTTGACGTCGACCTCGGATTGGGTCAGGCCCTTGGTCGCGGCCTGGACCTCGTCCTTCTTGCGGCCGGCCTCGATCAGGGCGAGCTCGAGGGCGGACTGGCATCTTTCGAGGTCGGCCTGGGAGGCGACGCCGCTCTTGAAGCCCTCGGCGACGCGGTCGTATTCGGCCTGGGCTTTGTCGAGCCTGTCGACGATGGAGGGCGCCGGGGGTTCCTCGGACGTCGAGAACTGGCGCTCGAGGAAGAGCTCGGAGAGGTAGCGCAGGCGTTGGGCCTCGAGCTTTTCCAGGGACAGGCGGTATTCGCGGTCGTCGAGCTCGACGAGGAGGTCGCCCTCGCGGACGTGACGGCCTTCGGCGGCGTAAAGGTTTTTGACGACCCCGCCGACCTCGGACTTCATGACGATGAGCTTCTCGGTGTAGGCCTCGCCGGGAGATTTGAGGGTCATGACGAGGTCGCCCAGGACGGCTTTGGAGACCTTGACGGGGAGAGGGGCGGCCTCGACTTTCTGGTCGGGAGAGGCGGCGGCCGGCGAGCCGGAGGCTTCCGAAGAGGCCGCTTCCGCCGGGTCTTCAGGCTTGGCCGGGCTCTTGTCGAGAACGAGGAAATAGACGCCCGCCGCTACGACGACGAGAGCCAGGAAGCCGCCAAGAACGGGTTTAGGAATGCGCATCGGCCACCTCCAGGTCTATCCACACACAAGGACGCGTTCGACGCAGGAGAAAAGAAAGCTGAGCGGATTTTACTCGTTGAAGCTTCAAGAAGCAACTTTCGGGCCAAGATTCCGGATATCCACTCTAAAGATAAGACAGCCGGAGGGCCGGAAAATTCCCGCGGCTCCGGAGATATTACGCCAGGCCGATCCCGGGCGTTGCGAAAGGTGCTGATGTTAAATCGGGGACACAATACTATTTTCCGAATTTCGAGGAGCCCCCGGGGTGCCCAAATGAGCCTGACGGGGCGCACTTTTTCTGTTAATATGTCGGCGAAAGGCCGGCCGGAAGTGCTCGTATTAGCCATAGAAACGTCGTGCGACGAGACGTCCGCGGCCGTGCTGCGTGCCCCCGATGGGGCCAAACCGGGGACACGTACCGGAGGTACAGGTCCCCGCGCCCCCGCCCGAGAGCCTGCTTCTTCGAATGAGGCCCCCGAAATCTTAAGCAACATCGTCCTGTCCCAGGACGAGGTGCATGCGCCTTACGGCGGGGTCGTGCCCGAGCTCGCCTCTCGCCAGCACATCAAGACGATCACGGCGATCGTCGGGGAAGCCCTGACGCGGGCCGGTGTCGGACACGATGAGATCGGGCTTTATGCCGTGACCCAAGGCCCCGGGCTCATCGGCTCGCTCCTCGTCGGCCTCTCCTTTGCCAAGGGGCTGGCCTATTACCATAAGAAGCCACTCATCGGGATCGACCATCTCGAAGCCCACCTCGAAGCCTGTTTCCTCGAGCACCCGGCCATCGCCTTCCCGGTCCTGGGACTCCTGGTTTCGGGCGGACACACGGCGCTTTATCTGATGGAGGAGCCGCTCTCCTACAGGCTCCTCGGCAAGACGCGCGACGACGCGGCGGGGGAGGCTCTGGACAAGATCGCCAAGTTCCTCGGCCTCGGCTATCCGGGCGGTCCGGTCATAGAAAAGCTCGGCGAGGGCGGCGATCCGAGATCTTTCCCCTTCGCTGTACCGAGGACGAAAGACCGGAGCCTGGATTTCAGCTTCAGCGGGCTCAAGACCGCGGCGCTCAAGCTCATCCGGGAGAACGGGATCATCAAGGACAGCCCGCGGCTTCCCGGCTTCCTGGCCAGCTTCGAGGAGATCGTCGCCAGGACGCTCGTCGACCACGTGCGGGCGGCGGCGGATCAGGCCCAGCCGCGCTCACTCGTGCTGTGCGGCGGCGTCGCCCGCAACACGAGGCTGCGAGCACGTTTCCGGGAATTCGCCCGGCAGGCCGGGCTCGACGCTTACATCCCCTCGCCTAAGCTCTGCACCGACAACGCGGCCATGGTCGGCGCCGTCGCCCTCAAGAGGTTCGCCCGCAGCCCGGAGATGGAAACGGACCTCGACCTCGACGCCTTCGCCCGCTAAACCCCATTCTTCCGGATCTTTATTGCCCTCGTCCTCCTTTCCGTTGACGGCCCCTGGAGAATGATACATAATAAGAATTATAATGAATAATAATAAGAATCATATGGGGGCGAAAAGATGAAGTCCATCAGTATTCATGGGATCGCTGAAGAAATGGATAAAGCCATCGGAGAACGAGCAAAAAACGAAGGAAAGAGCGTCAATAGAGTTGTGAAAGAGCTGATCGCCAAAGCCCTGGGCCTGGACGAAAAACCTCTGGACAACCGGGCCCTGTTCGAGGACCTGTGCGGCGTCTGGACGGAGGCGGATGAACGGGAATTCCAGGAATCGATCGCCGACTTGGAAGCCACGGACGAGAAGGACTGGAAATGAGCGCCATCCTGCTCGATACGAACGCCTTCACCCAGTATCTACGCGGCGACCAGAGGGTTTTCGAGGCCCTGGCCAAAGCCGGGCGTGTCCATCTGTCGATCTTCACTCTGGGAGAGCTCTTCGCCGGCTTTCGATCGGGATCGAAGGAAAAAGCGAACCGGCAGATGCTCGAGGCCTTTCTGGCCAAACCGGTGGTCCGGGTCCTCGAGGGAACACGGGAGACGGCCGAATACTTCGGCTTGATCAAATCCGCGCTCAAGAGAGCCGGCCAGCCGATCCCTCTCAACGACGTCTGGATCGCCGCTCACGCGCTCGAAACGGGGTCGGTCCTCGTGACCTATGACGCGCATTTCGCCGTCGTTCCGGGGCTGCGTACTTGGGACGAGCTCCGCTGATTAAATCGGGGACACAATACCATTTTCCGAATTAGCCGAGATCCTCCGATATGCCCTGGCCGGCAAGACTGGCGATAGGATTGCCCCCGCAAAATCGGAAAATAGTATTGTGTCCCCGATTTAACGCGGCCGGTCCCCGAATTAACGGACGTCGTAGCGGATGAACGAGACGTAGGCGAGGGCGAAGAAGACGAGGCCGAAGCCGGCCAGCAGCCCGAACATCGGCAGCGCGGCCAGGATCCGCGCGCTCAGCCGCTCCTGGCGGAACTCGAAACGGGGCCGGTCGCTCATGTCGACGGCCGTGTTCCACCAGTCGGTGGCCGGATCCTTGGCCTGGAGGTCCGCGAGCTTCTTGCGCGAATAGTCCCCGAAGGCCTGGTCCCACACCCCTCTGACCCGCCCGAAATAGGCTGTGTTCCGCATCCCGGTCGAGCTGAGATCGGTGGCGAGGTATGTAAAGACAGCCAGCGGCGAGATCATGGAGATCGCCCGGGAGAGATCCGTCTGGGCCTCTTCCTTGCGGGCCGCGGCGCTCCGGACGGCCGTGATCTTCTCGCTCTGGATGCGGTTGGCCTCGTCCCAGGCGGCCGACACGGCTTTCCGGCGCGCCTCGAGGGCCTCTCGGGCGGCCGGGTCCCGCTCCATCAGCCGCTTCCGGTCGTTTTCGGACATATCCTCGGCCAGGATGGGGTACTTGGCCGCGAGCTCGCGCAGCCGCTCCGCCTGGAGCTTCCGCCCGAGGTCGTCCCGCTCAGTATCTCCGAGCCGATGGGCCTCTCGCTCGATTTGGATCCGGGACGGTGTCGGCGAGAGGAAGGAGGCGAGGTAGGGACTCAGGCTGGGGACGATGAGAACGAGGAGAACCCAGACGAGGAGCGAGGTCATGATGGAGGCGGAACTCGTGTGATGGCTCGCCGAGATGAACACTCCAAGGGCGTAGAAGAGCATGACATAAAGGACGGCCCCGAACGTCGTCAGGCCCAAAGCGCCCCAATCGGCTGCCCGCCAGCCGACGCCGGGGTGCACGAGGATAACCAGCAGCCCGACGGTGACCGCCATGACAAAGGGGACGACCAGCGTCAGCCCGCCCCCGACGATCTTGGCCAGGATCACCTGGGGTCTCGCAAGCCCGTTGGCCAGCATCAGCTTCAGCGTCCCGTCCTCCTTCTCGCCGCTCACGGCGTCATAGGCGAAGATCAGGGCGACCAGGCTCATGAGGATCGTGACCACGAAGACGAGATCGACGAGCGGGAACATGACCGGCAGGGGATCGTTGTCGAATTCCATCATGTTGACGTCGGCCGTGAGCCCCCGGACGAGGGCCTCGGCCGGCAGGGGCGGCATCCCGGCCTGGAGGATGTTGCCGATGCGGTTGAAATGGGCGTAGCTCCGAAGATAGGTCTCCGTCTCGGCCTGGCGCAGGGATGCGTCACTCACCTTTTTCAGATAGTCGTTGGTCAGGACGAAGGTCGCGACCGGGACGACGACGAGGAGCAAGGCCAGCGTGACGACGAAACGGAAGGACAGGATGTTTGCCAGGATCTCTTTTCTGACGATGGCCCCGAACATGTGTTCCCCCCGTTCCCCCTCAGCGGACGTCGTACCGGACAAAGGCCGCGTAGCTCAGGCCGAAGAACAGGATGGCGCCGGCGGCGAGCCAGGCGATGTCGTAGAGCGCCCCGGCCGCCAGGACGGCGCCAAGGGACCTATAGGCGTATCGGAAGGCGGGCGTGTCGGCCGCCCCCGCGTCCGGAGAGGCCAGCGTGCGGTCGATGAGCCCGTTCTTGTAGCGGACGACCTCCCTCTTGAGCGCGCCTTCCTCGCCGATGCCCGTGCCGGCGATCTCCGTCGCCGCGTAAACGAAGCTGGCCACCGGCGAAATGCGGTTGATATTCTTGGACAGGGCGACCAGTCGGTCGAAACGGACCCGGTAATCCGCCTCGAGCGCGTCGTTCTCGGCGCTGATGGCCTCGACGTGCGAGGCCCAGTCCCCCTCGCCGCGGATGCGCATCAGCACTTCCCGCGTCCAGATCTGCTGCCTCTTCTCGCTCAGGGCCCGGACCGACGGGACGTCGATCATCTGGCGCGCCGCGAGCGTCCCCAGATTGGGCAGGACGAAGACGAGAAGGGCCCAGGCGAAGAGAAGCATGACGAGCGAGCTCGACGCCCGCCGGGTCAGTGCGGACACGAGGATGCCCAGGCTCAGGAAGAAGGCGATATAGACGAGCACCAGAGCGAGAAGGACGGCCAGCCGGACGGCCTGGTCCGGCGAGAAGCGGATGGCCGGGTCCAGGCTCAGGACCGCGATGCCGAGGACGGATACGAGCACGAAGGGGACCGCGAGACTGGCAAAATTTCCCAGCCACTTGCCGAGCAGGACCGCGCCGCGCGAGGCGGGATTAGCCAGCATCAGGCGGAGCGTCCCGCCCTCCTTTTCGCGGCTGATCTGGTCGAAGCCGAAGAGCAGGGCGACGAGCGAGAGGACGACGCGGACGATATAAAGGAAGTCCGGCGCCGGGAAGAAGGCGAAAACGGCGTTCGCTGATTTCTGGCCGGCCCGGACGGTGATCCCGGTCGGGCCGATCTCGAAGGAGCGGGCCATGGCTTCGTCGAGGCCCTTGGCGAAGATGGCCAGGGGGTTCGGCGGGTTGACGGCGATCGGCTCGCCCGGCTTGGGCCGGATGAGGCCGTAGTCGCCAAGGCGGTCCTTGTAGTCCCGGGACATGACGAACAGGCTCGTGCCGACGAGGACCGCGGCGAGGAGGACGACGACGTAGAACTTGTAGCCGAGGAGGTTGGCCAGGATCTCCTTGCGGGCTATCGTGCCGATCATGGCCGGCCCCTTAGG
>Ga0105100_10002723_pt1 | contig 10286 bp, 7 predicted proteins | sample PPLLak12cMay2015_2_FD_87033 | JGI IMG/M metagenome (GOLD analysis project Ga0105100, IMG submission 87033) | Freshwater sediment microbial communities from Prairie Pothole Lake near Jamestown, North Dakota, USA - PPLs Lake P8 Core (1) Depth... | ecosystem: Environmental > Aquatic > Freshwater >... | reverse complement strand
CGGTGCTGGGAAGAAATAAGAGAAGAGCTCTTCCAAGATACTTCGCAGAAGTCCGGTTCCGTGTATCTCCGCCGTCCTTCTGCCGTCCGCTCACTTCGTTCGCTTCGGTCGGAGCTAGAGGCATATGCCGAGCTAAGCCGGAGAGAGGAGCTTCCCGGAATCTGGAGAAGAACCTTTATTTTTCCGGTCAATTACCATAATATAAGTAGGAATTCATCGTCCCCGAGGAGACAGGCCGATATGAAACCCCGAGAGATCGTCCCCGATGTGTACTATGTCGGCGCCCCCGACTTCGACCGCCGCCTTTTCGACGCCCTCATCCCCCTGCCCGACGGCACGAGCTACAACTCCTATCTCGTCCGGGGCCGGGACAAGACCGCCCTCATCGAGTCGGTCGAGCCGGAGAAGATCAACGTCCTCGAAGGCTATCTGAAGGACGTGCCGAAAGTCGACTACCTCATCTCCAATCACACCGAACAGGACCATTCGGGCGGCATTCCCTGGGTCCTCGGCCGTTATCCCGGGATCGAGCTCCTGTCGTCCGAGCCGGCGAAACCCATGCTCGTGGACCATCTCGGTCTCAGCGCGGCCAGGATCCGCACGGTCGCCGACGGCGAGCGCCTGGACCTCGGCGGCAAGACCCTGCACTTCATCTACACGCCCTGGGTCCACTGGCCGGAGACCATGTCGACCTACCTCGAGGAGGACCAGATCCTCTTCAGCTGCGACTGGTTCGGCGCCCACATCGCCCAGACCGGGCTCTTCGTCGACGGCGCCGACTGCATCCTGGCCGAGGCCAAGAGATATTACGCCGAGATCATGATGCCCTTCCGCAAGATCGTCCAGAAGAACCTCGACAAGATCAAGGACCTGGAGATCCGCCTCATCGCTCCGAGTCACGGCCCCATCTATCGCGATCCTCAGTCCATCATCCGGGCCTACCGCGCGTGGGCCGACGACAGGCCGGCCAATTCCGTCGTTATTCCCTGGGTGACCATGCACGGCTCGACGGCCCTAATGGTCGAGCGCCTGGCCGCCGCTCTCGTCGAGCGGGGCGTCACGGTCTATCCCTTCAACATGGCCACGGCCGATATCGGCCAGCTGGCCATGGCCCTCGTCGACGCGGCGACCATCGTCGTCGCCGCCCCGACCGTTCACGTCGGCCCCCATCCGATGGCCTACAACGCGGTCGTGCTGGCCAATGCCCTCCGGCCCAAGGTCCGGTTCGCCTCGATCATCGGGAGCTATGGATGGGGCGGCAAGATGGTCGATATGGTCAAGGCGGCCATGCCCAATCTCAAGGTCGAGCTCCTGCCGACCGTCATCGCCAAGGGACTGCCGAAGACGGCCGATTTCGAGGCCCTCGACGCCCTGGCCGGGACGATCGCAGCCAAGCATATGGAGCTCGGCCTTTTCTCGGGTTGATCTCCCGTTCCCTCCCAAGACGGCGAGGGAAGTCGCCTCGCAGGTCCCCGTTGCGGAGAGGGATCCCGCGGAGCGGAGGGAACGAACGGGTTTCCGGGGGGGCTAGAGGCGATTCCCGAGCAAAACCGAAGAGAGGGAATCCGAGCGGCGGCTCTCCAGGAAATCGACGATCTTGACGCTCCCCGAGGGCAGGGGATAGGCGCGAATGCCCTTGAGCGTCACCCACCGACGGCGCGGCCCCGCCGCGAAGACCGGATCGACGATCCTGCAGCTGAAAGCGTGGAGGGTCGTCTCGAAACGGGTGTAGGCGTGGCGGACGGTCGTCAGCCGCCTGATATCCGCGATCTCGACGCCGAGCTCCTCCCGGATCTCGCGCCTGAGAGCAGCCGTCATGGTCTCTCCGGGCTCGACCTTTCCTCCGGGGAACTCCCACAGACCGGCGAGAAGCCCGCCCGCGGGCCGCTCTTGGATCAGGATGCGGCCGCCCCTTTCGATGACCGCGATGGCGACCTCGATCCTCTCCAGGCTGAGCTTCTTCGGCTGGGGAATGATCTCTTGCGTCCCTTCCCGGGCCGCTTTGCAGAAGCCTCGGACGGGGCAGGCCAGGCATTGGGGGTTCCGGCTGCGGCAGACGAGAGCCCCGATCTCCATAAGGGCTTGATTGAAATCGCCCGGCCCAGACGGGGGGAAGACCTCGTCGAGGAACGCGCGAAGCGGCCCGTCGACCCGCGGCGCCGCTTTCCCGCGGAGGCCGAGAACCCTCATCAGAACGCGGCGGACGTTGGCGTCCACGACCGGCAGAGGCCGGCCGTAAGCGAGGCTCAGGACCGCGGCCGTCGTGTAGGGGCCGAACCCGGGGAGGCCCCTCAGGACGTTTTCATCCTCGGGAATCCGGCCGCCATGGTCGCGGACGACCGACTGGGCCGCCCGGTGAAGGTTTCGCGCCCTCTGGTAATAGCCCAGCCCCTGCCATTCGCGGAGGACTTTCCGCAGGGGGGCCCTGGCCAGACTGCGGACGTCGGGAAAGACCTTGACCCAACGCTCGTAAAAGGGAATGACGGCCGGGACGGTCGTCTGCTGGAGCATGATCTCGGAGACCCAGATCTTATAAGGATCTCGGGTCCGCCGCCAGGGCAACGGGCGGCGGTGGACCCTGTACCAAGCCAGCAGCTGGCCGGAAAATCTACTTTTTTTCGGACTTGTTATCTTGGGTCTCCAACGCGGCGGCCTTCCAGTCCTTCCGCTCTTTGGGCCAGTTCTGAAGGAAAGCGGAATCGACCCGGAAAAGATAGGCGAGATCCGGGTTCCTGACCACGACTTCCGACTTCTCCGCGTCCTCCCGCCCGACGAAAAGAACGATCTCCTTCTCCAGGCCCTGAGGGTCCTTCGTGCGGACCCGGATCTCCGCCCCGGGATCGACCCCGTGAGCGGCCAGCGGACCGGGCTCGTCGATGAACGCGGCGGCCTCGAGTCCCTCGACCTTACGGATGAACTCCTCGATCTTGGTCCGGTCGGCCTCTTCCTTGGCCGGGTCTTCGAGGACCCATTTTTCCGTGTCTCCGGCCTTTTCCTTGACCGCGGCGATCTCGACCCCGTCGCGCTTCAGGGCGATCCGGTCGGCCTCCCAGGAATAGAATTCCGCGACCTTCCTTTCCCGGACGTCGTCGACCGCGCGGTCGAGGTCGGCCAGCAGTGTCCCTTCGAAAGTGATGATCTTGGACGATTGGGACGTCGTGGCGTAATTGGCTTCGCCCTCCTGGCTCAGGATGAAGATGATCTCCTGGTTCGCTGCGGGAAGGGATAGGGCAACTTCGTAGGCGGGTTTCCCGAGGCCGAAATCCTCGAGCGCGGCCGGGGTTTTCTCTTCGGCCACGAATGCCTTGGCTCTGAGGGCGGACAGCGAATCCAGGAGCGAGTCGATCTTGCTTTTTGCGGCGCGGGCGGCCACCGGGGATTCGAGCGACCAGCCGGCCTCTTCGCGGGCGGCCCGCCAGGCGGCGTTTTTGGACTTGACCCGGATCGTTTGGACGTCGGCGGCGGCGAACTTGAAGACGTCCTTCTGGCGGAAGTCGAAAACGGTCTTCTCGAGCGTCGATTTCAGGGTCGAGGGCAGAAGAACGACCCGGGGGTCGTCATCGCGCTTGGCGAAAAGGGACTTGTCGAGCGGATTCTCCATGCCGACGAGGAGCCGCACCGGGGCTTCTTGGCCCTTGGCCCAGAGGGAGACTTCGATCTTCGGGATCTCGTAGGCGGCGGGATCCTTGGCCGCCTCCTCGACGACGCGCTCGAGGCGGAGCGACGCGATGGCGTCGACCAGGCCGTTCACTTCGTACTCGTCGGCGGCCGCCTGGATCGGCGAAGTGAGCCGCCACGGCCCGGCCTCGTCCCTCTCGAACGTCAGGGTCATATTGTCGCGGACGAGGCTCGCCTTGCGGACATCACCGGCTGTCAGGCTGATGAGCGTGTTGGTCTTCTCCTCGGCCGCCTTCTTCTTCTCTCCGGCGGAATCGAAATAGAGGACGACCGCGAAAAGAACGGCGAGTACCGCGAGAAGCAGAAGGGTCGTCTTGAATTTCACAGCGACCTCCTCCGGACCCAGACAGAGAGGCCCAGCAGGAGGACGGCCAGGGGGAGGATGACGACGCTGACGAGGAACATGAGGCGGCCCTGGGACGGAGTGAGCTGGATCGTCCGCGGTGTCTGGGTCTTGGGCTGGATGGCGATGAGGTCGGCTTCCTCCGTGAGCCAATTGGCGACGTTGAGGAAGAAATTGCCGTTCCCCGACAGTCCGTAATAGCGGTTCTTGATGAAGTCGGAGTCGCCGATGACGGCGACCCGGGCCTCCTTTTCGGCCGTCTCGGCCTCCGCGGGCGGGGCGTCGGTCCCCGGTTTGCCGGCCGCGGGCTCCGCCGGGGCCGGGGAGGGGACCGGAGGCTTGACCCTGAACGTCGATACGGCGGCCAGTCCGATCGGGCCCTGCTTGTCCGTGGCCTCGTTGAACTTGACTTCCTCCTGGTCGAGCTCCCGCTCGGACCAGGAGTTGGGGCTCGTCTTGGCCAGGGGTGTGACCGTCGCTCCCTCCGGCTTGGTTTCGGCGACCTCGATCGAGCGGGCGTAGGGGAAGAAGGTCGCATAGCCGAACTTGTCGGTAATGGGGTGGGATTCGTACTCGCTGACGACGGGCATGAAGTAGTCGCCGCCGAGGAGCCGTGACACGGTGTCGACGACGACGTCGTTCTCGAGCTGGAAGCCGTAGTCGGCCAGCAGGAGCGGCAGCAGGGTCGGCGTCTCGGGATCGACCATGAACAGGGTCCGTCCGCCGTTCTGGACGTAGGCCCGGAGGGTCTCGTATTCGTTGGGCAGGAGGTCCTTCTGAGGCCCGGGCACGACGAGCAGGGCGCAGTCCTGGGGGAAACGGTCGGCCAGGGCCAGGCTCTGCTTCTTGACCTCGTAGCCGAGCTTCTCGAGCTCGGCCTTGACCGTGGAATAGCCGTTGTCGCCCGATTCGTCGATCGAGGCCTCGCCGTGACCTTCGAGGAAGTAGACGGCCTTCTTCTGGGCCCGTGTCGCCTTGATCAGGGCGTTGGTGACGTCCTCTTCGGAGGTCGTGGTGATGCGGCTCTCCTTTTCTCCCGCCTCGATGATCGTCGTCCCGTCCTGGGTGATGTCATAGCGCTTGACCAGTCCGGGATTCTTGTCGGGGTCGATGAACTCGTAGGAGATCCGCGGAGAATGGTAGGAGTAGAGCTTGAGCAGGTTCTCCATGGCCGCCCGGCCGTAGTTGCCCTCGCGGAAGAAGCCCTTGAAGGCGATGTCCGTCTTGAGGGCCTTGAGAACGGTGATCGACTGGTCGGACAGGCTGTGGAGCTTGGCCGACGTGAAATCCATCCGGTAGCTATGCTTGGCGAGGAAGTAGTTGGCCAGGCCGAGGATGGCCAGGACGAGAACGACGATGAGGACGAGATTCCCCGAATACAGCAGGGACTTGCGCTGGAACTTCTGCGTGAGCGCGGACCGGTTGAGGACGATATACGCGGCCAGCGCGACGGCGCCGAGCGCGAGGACGCCAAGCGCCAGGGTTTTTCTCTGCGGCCAGACGATCCAGCCGGCCAGGCCGGCGGCGATGAGAACGAGGGCCGCGGTATTGAGGTTCTTCTTCAGGACGTCCATGTCTTACCTCCAACGCCGCGACTGGATGACCGAGTGGGTCAGGAAGAGGCCGAAGGCCGAGAAGGTCAGGTAATAGGCGACGTCCTTCGTGTCCAGGATGCCGCGGGCCATGTCCCCGAAGTGGTCGGAGAAGGACAGGTAGCTCAGGACCGTCCGCCAACCCCCTCCGCCCGACGAGGTGACCCAGTTGAGGACGAGAAGAAGGAGCAGGGTGACGACCGTCAGGAAGGCGGCCACGATCTGATTCTCGGTCAGGGACGAGAAGAACAGGCCGATGGCGATGAACAGCGCCCCCGTGAGGAAGAGGCCCAGGTAGCCCGTGAGCCAGGGCGCGAGCTCGGGATTGCCGTAGGCGAAGGCGAAGATCGAAAGCAGGGCGGTCAGCCCAAGCATGATCGTCCACATGATCAGGGCGGCGATGTACTTGCCGAGGACGATCTCGCCGACCGATAGCGGCGAGGTGAACAGCAGCTCGTCCGTGCCGCCCTTCTTCTCCTCGGCCAGCAGGCGCATGGTCAGCAGGGGCGCGACGAGGATGAGGATGATGATCATGTTGTGGAACAGGGGCGAGAAGACCATCTCGTTGATGTTGACCTGCTGGGCGTAGTAGGGGTTCTGGGCCATCTGCATGGCCGCTGCGTTGAACCACGCGACGAGGCTGTAGAAGAAGTAGCCGACGAGGAGGAGAAAGCCGGCGATGATGACGTAAGCGATGGGCGAGCTGAAGTAGGCCCGAAGCTCTTTCTTGACCAGGGACCAGATGTTCCTCATTGTTCGAGCCCTCCCGAGACGATCTTCATGTAGAGGTCCTCGATGCTGGCCACCGACCGCATCTCTTTGAGGCCGAGGCCCTTGTCCAAGGCCAGGCGGGCGACGTCCTCGCGCAGGTCGCGGCCGCGGCTCCACTCGATGCGGATCTCGTCCCCTTCGACGACGGCTTTCTCGACGCCGGGCAGGCCGCGGAACAGGCCGGCTTCCTCGGCGCCGCAGCGGCGCAGCCGGATCAGGACGCCGTCCGTCTTTTCGAAGGAGGCGGCCAGGTCCGCGAGCGAGCCCGAGGCCATGAGCCGGCCTTGGTTGATGATGACGACGCCGTCGCAGACCTGGGTGACCTCCGGCAGAATGTGGGTCGATAGGAGGATCGTGTGTCCGCCGCGGAGGCCCCGGATGAGCTCGCGGATCTCCCGGATCTGGGCCGGATCGAGCCCGATCGTCGGTTCGTCGAGAACAAGGACTTTGGGGTCGTGGATCATGGCCTGGGCGATGCCGACCCGTTGCTTGTAGCCGCGGGAGATGTTCTTGATGAGCCTCCGGCCGACGTCCTTGAGGCCGGCCGATTCGACGACCCGGGCGACCGCGGCCTTGCGCTTGGCCTTGGGGACCTGCTTGATCTCGGCGACGAACGCGAGATAGGACTCGACGGTCATGTCCAGGTAGAGCGGGACGACCTCGGGCAGATAGCCGATCGACCGCTTGACGTCGTCGGGCTTGTCGAAGACGTCGTACCCGGCGACCGTCGCCCGGCCGGACGTGGCCGGCAGGTAGCCGGTCAGGATGCGCATCGTCGTCGTCTTTCCGGCCGCGTTCGGCCCGAGCAGGCCCCAGATGCGGCCGGCCTCGACCTCGAAGGTCAAGTCCTTGACGGCGACGAGCTCCCCGTATCTCTTGGTGAGCTCTCGGACTTCGATCATATTCACCTCCGCTATAAGGTTCCCGAACCGACGGCCCCGGGGCGTTGCGTCACATCCGCCCGGGCGGGGGGATGCCCATGAGCCCCAGGGCGGTATGCAGCTGCATCCCGACGGTCCGGAGGATGACCAGGCGGAAGGCCCGGACCTCCATGTTCTCTTCGGCGAGGATGGGATATTTATGATAATAGCCGTTGATCTTCTGGCAGAGGAGAAAAGCGAACTTGGCCAGGTGGGAGAACTCCAGGGCGGCGACCGAGCGGAGGACCTCCTCCTCGAGCGATGAGGCCGTCTGCACGAGGTCCCAGAAATCGGCCGTTTCCTCGTCCGGAAGCCCGGCGGGGATGAGGGGGAGCCTCCCGGCCGGCGGCCCGATGTCCCTTTCGGCCAGGCCGAACCGCTCCTCGAGTTTGCGGAAGATGCTGGCCAGCCGGACGGCCGTGTACTGCAGGTAGGGTCCGGTCTCGCCCTCGAAGCTCAGGGCCTCGTCGAAATCGAAGACGATGACCGAGTTCCGGGCATACTTGAGCATGAAGTAGCGGAGGGCCCCCGTGGCGATGTCCCGGGCGGTCTTTCGCCTCTCGGCCTCAGCCCGGTCCGGGTCCCTCTTCCCGATCTCGGCCAGGGCCTTGGCCTCCAGCCGGTCGAGGAGGTCGTCCGCCTTGACGCCGAGGCCCTTGCGCCCGGAAACCTCGAGATACGACCGGTCCTTCTCCTCGTCCGAAGCGGCGTAGCCGAGCTCGATCAGGCTCTTCGGCGACAGGGCCACCATCTCGTAGGAGAAATGGACGGATTTCGATGCCTGGGTGTCGAACTTCAGGGAGCGCAGGCCTTGGACGACGACCTTCTGGAGATAGGATTGGCGCGTGTCGATGACATTATAGACCTTGGATGCCCCGCCGAAACCGGGGTTCGCGGCCGAAGGCTCCGGGGTCGAGATCCACAGGGTCCGGCCGTCATCCTCGACGAAGGGCTCATAATAGAAGTCGCGGCCGAGCAGTCCGAACTTCCAGAGCTGGTAGGCGATGTCCTTGCCGACATAGGTCACGGTGCCGTCGGAACGGACGATGACCTTCTCCCGCTCTTCGTCCTCCTCGAGGCGCATGACCCAACAGCCCTTGTTCTCGCCCTCGCCGGCGAGATAGATGGCCCGCCGGTCCCTGAGCAACTCGAACGCCTTCTCCCAGAATCTCAGGTGGAGGATCGTGCTCTCGCAGGGCAGGACATCGTAGCCGATGCCCAGGCGGCTCATCGTGGCCAGGTGGGCCCGGACGATGCGCCGGGAGACGTAGCGGGACAGGGCGTATTCGGGGTCCTCGCCGATCTCGATCCGCTTGTAGATCTCCGACTTGCGGGCCTGGGCCTCGGGATGATCGGCGAGGTAGGCCGAGACCCGGGCGTAGAGGTCCCAACAGTAGTAATCGAACCTTCCGGAAAGAGTTTCCAGGTCCCCGATCGACTTCTTCTCGAGCTCCATAAGGCCGAAGACGACATCGACCACCTGGACGCCCGTGTCGTCGATGTAGTTCTGAACCTCGACTTTCTCGCCCTTGAACCGGAGGCATCGGGCCAGGGTGTCGCCGAGGCAGGCGTTGCGCAGGTGGCCGATATGGGCGGCCTTATTCGGGTTGATGTTGGTGTGCTCGATGACGATCTTCGCTTCCTCGGGGCGGAGGGAGGTCCGGCCAGCCATCCTGACGGCCTCGGCGAAGACCGCGGTCCTGTCCAGCCAAAGGTTGAGGAAGCCCCCGCCGGCGGCCTCGGCCTTGACGACGCCCTCCATCGAGGCGAGCAGGGGAGCGGCTTCCTGGGCGATCAGCCGCGGCGCTTTCTTAAGCTTTTTCGCCAGCTGGAAGGGGAACGTCAGGGCCAGGTCGCCCATCTTGGGGTCGGGCGTCGGGGCCATGTCGATGTCTTCGAGCGCGACCGGATAGACGGGCTTCAGCCGGTCATAGACCAGTTCTTTCAAGCGGGCCTTGAAGGCGATCATTTTCGGGCCCTCATTATAACAAAATCGCCCGGCCGGGCAAGTGGGGGGGGCCGGACTCGACTTGCGAGACAGGGCGAGATGTGATAATTTTGGCCTTCGTTTCGAGAAAGGATGGACCCATGAAGAAGACGCGGTTCAACGAGCTGCACAAACAGCTCGGCGGAAAGATGATCGAGTTCTGCGGCTGGGAGCTGCCGGTCGAATACGCCGGCATCATCCCCGAGCACATGGCCGTGCGGACGAAGGCCGGTCTCTTCGACGTCAGCCATATGGGCGAGGTCCTGGTCACGGGCAAGGACGCTCTGGCCTATGTCCAGTGGCTGACGCCGAACGACGCTTCCAAGCTTGGGCCTGGTCAGGTCCAATACACGGCCCTGATGACCCCCGAATCGACCTTCGTCGACGACATGCTCGTCTACGCGATGGGCCCGGACGAGTACTTCTTGGTCGTCAACGCGGCCAACGATGACAAGGATTTCGCCTGGATCGCCAGCCACACCCAGGGCTTCGACGTCAAAGTCGAGCACCAGAGTGACGTCTACTCCCAGCTGGCCCTCCAGGGCCCCCTGGCCGAGGCCGTCCTCCAGCCGCTCACGGACATCGATCTCGCCGGAATGAAATCCTTCCACTGGGCCAAGGGCAAGGTCGTGGGCAAGGACTGCCTCGTCTCGCGGACAGGCTACACGGGCGAGGACGGCTTCGAGATCTACACCAGGGATCCCGACCCCGGCGTCATCTGGTCGACCCTCATCGAGACGGGCCGGCCTTTGGGGCTTCAGCCGATCGGCCTGGGCGCCCGCGACACGCTGAGGCTCGAATCCAAGCTCATGCTTTACGGCAACGACATCTCGGACAAGACGACCGTGCTCGAAGCCGATCTCAAGTGGATCGTCAAGCTGCAGAAGGGCGATTTCCTGGGCAAGCCCGTCATCGAGAAGCAGCTGGCCGAGGGCCTGACCCGCAAGCTCGTCGGCTTCGAGATGGCCGAACCGGGCATCGCCCGGCCCCACTAT
>Ga0105100_10002722_pt1 | contig 10288 bp, 8 predicted proteins | sample PPLLak12cMay2015_2_FD_87033 | JGI IMG/M metagenome (GOLD analysis project Ga0105100, IMG submission 87033) | Freshwater sediment microbial communities from Prairie Pothole Lake near Jamestown, North Dakota, USA - PPLs Lake P8 Core (1) Depth... | ecosystem: Environmental > Aquatic > Freshwater >... | reverse complement strand
TTTTCCATTTCCGAAGCGGCGTTCAGGTAAAAGGTTGAGGGTTGCAGATCGAAGGTTTGGGGTGTACCTTCAACGTTAGACTGGTGACTTTCAACCAACACGGCCATTTCTTTCGCCGCCAGCACAAACAACCCGGCAATAAAGACCGATTCGGCAACTTTGCCTTCTTTATTCGTTGTGGTCTGGAAGGATTGTCCAGGCGTATCGGAGAAGCAATTCAGGTTCAGGCAGTCGTTCCAGTCGGCGCGGCCGATGAGCGGCAAGCGGTGCGGGCCAAGGCGATCCAACGTATATTGGATCGAGCGCTGCAAATGCTCATGGAGCGGCTTTTCCGTGCCAGGAACATTATCATAAGGCACAGCTTCATCCAGGATGCTCCAATCGCCGGTCTCTTTCAGATAAGCAGCTACCGAGAGCACCAACCAGAGCGGATCGTCGTTGAAATTGCCGCCCACATCATTGTTGCCGCGTTTGGTCAACGGCTGGTATTGGTGGTATGCGCCGCCTGTTGGCAACTGCGTGGCCGCCAGGTCCAGAATGCGCTCACGGGCCCGCTCCGGGATCAGGTGCATGAAACCCAGCAAATCCTGGTTCGAATCGCGGAAGCCCATGCCGCGTCCGATGCCGCTCTCGAAGTAGGATGCCGAGCGGCTCATGTTGAACGTAATCACCACCTGGTAGGCATTCCAGATGTTGACCATACGGTCTATATGCACGTCGGGCGTGTTCACCGTGAACTTGCCAAGCAGGCCATCCCAGTATTTTCGCAGCGCCACAAACGCCTTCTCCACCTCGTCCGCATTCAGGTAGCGGGCAATAATCGGCAAGACTGTACACTTGTTAATAGTCTGCGAGTCGGGCGGGTCGAACTTGGCATCCTTGGGATTTTCATGATAGCCCAGGATGAAGATGACTTTTTTCTGTTCGCCTGCCTTCAAGCGGACTTTGACGTGCTGCGCGCCGATGGGCTGCCAGCCGTGCGCGATCGAGCCGGACAACTGGCCTGCTTCCACTGCTTGAGGCGCATCCCAGCCCCGGTATGGACCGAGGAAGGCTCCGCGGTCGGTGTCGAACCCGGCCAGCGGTTCGGAACAAGCCAGGTAGGCGAAGTGATCGCGGCGTTCGCGGTATTCAGTTTTGTGATATATGACGCCCTCACCCCCGGCGGAAGATGAGCAATCGACCTCTACTTCCCCAACCGAATAATTGCGCTGGAAATTGGTGGCGTCGTCATTGGCATCCCACAGGGCAAACTCGACGGCGGAAAAGACGGATAAGTCTGCGGTTTCGCTGCGGCGGTTGGTGAGGGTCAGCTCCCAGATTTCGAGGTTGTCGCCAAGCGGGATAAAATAGCGGGTTTGGGATTCGATCCCAGCCAATTCGGATTTGATGGTGGTGTAGCCCATCCCATGGCGGCATTCGTAGGAATCCAGCGAGCGGCGGACCGGCATCCATGACGGCGACCAGGTTCGAGGCGTCGTCCTGAGCGTGTCGAAGGATCCGCTAAGGTGCGGATCGTCATCCCGCAGGTAGATGTAGCGCCCGCCCATGTCCAGCGGAGCATTGTTGTAGCGGTAACGGGTCAGGCGTCGCAAGCGAGCATCTTTATAAAAAGAATACCCGCCTGCAGTGTTGGAGATAATTCCAAAGTAGGCTTCGTTCCCCAGATAATTGATCCAGGGTAGGGGAGTGTCAGGGCGTTCAATTACATATTCGCGGTGTTGGTCATCAAAATGGCCGAAACGCATGAGGTCCTCCAGATAATGTTTTCAGTTCCCTTTTCTTGCAAGGTAAGTTTCGTATAAACCGGGCAAGTGAACATAGGGATGGGTGGCTGTATCGTAGAACTCGTCTGCACTGACCGACAGGCGGGCAAATTCCGGGATAGGCCGAACGGTTGGGCGTGTTGCTGCAAAGTCTTTCAATACTTGAGCGTGGGGTTTCAATGACCCGTCCGGGCGTACCAACCCGAAAAAACGCTCGTGACGAGACTGGTCACAGGGCGGGCGGTGCCATAGTTCCCGGCTATAATCGGCAAAGCACCAGATCAACGCGCCCTGCGTCCCGACTTCGACGAGACGCGGCAGGCACTGGCGCAGGTATTCAGCAAAGTCTTCTTCAGAAGCCATAAATTGAGAACGTTGCTGGCCATAGGCGCACCATTCCCATGTTTGGGAAGGCTGGCCGGGTGCGGTGGTGCAGCCGCCGAATTCCTCCATCAATACCGGTTTGCCACACAACGCTGCAGTGAGCACGCAAGTGAAGGGGGCAAAATCAGGATCGAGCGGGTTGCGAGCCACAAACGAGTACATTGGATAAGCATGCATGACGGCCACGTCGGTCTCGCTGAACACCTGATCGATGCGTAGATTGTTGTTCTGGAGCAGGCTGGCGGTGTGCAGGCCGCAATTGATCGGATGATCTAGGTCAATCTCACGTATCTGGGCGACCATCTCTTTCACCCACTGGCGACCGGCCTCCGGGTTGTGCGGCCAGTCGAACAAATCGGGCTCATTGCCCAGGTTCCATAACCAGATGGCCGGGTGGTCTTTGTAGGCGCCTACCACAGTCTGCAATTGCAGTTTCTCGGCGACCAGGGCAACGGGATCGTGAAAGAAGTTTCGGTATCCTTTGCGGGTGGGTCGCCCACCACTGACAACCTGTCTCAGTCGACCCTGCTGCTTGCCCGGACGCGGTCCGCCCAACAACCAGCGTGGCGACCAGTTGGGGCCGCTCATATGACCGGTGAAGAAGGTCACGTTCAGCTTCAACCCGTTATCAGCAGCGATGTCGCATACTGTTCCAAGGTTTTGCAGGCAGGTTTTGTCTACTGTATCCGGCGTGGGTTGAAAGTCGTCCCATAGCAAAAAGAGACGCACGGTCTGCAAGCCCAACGAAGCTATCAGGGCAAATTCATCGCGGATTTCGCCCGCATCGAATTGGCTCCACCAGTACATAGCTTTGCGACGCGGCCAGTAATTCACCCCAAGGACAAAAGATTGTTCGGTCATCTGTTTAATCTGCAACTTAACCCCGGATTATAGCTGATCCAGAGTAGGAGATATCAAACCGCATAACACTATTCACGCGGCGTTCGTTATCGTCATAGCCGTAAAGCATATTTGCTCCTACGGGCTTGGCAATTGAGGTGGAGTGCCCCCGCCTCCATTGCAAACGTTTTCCCTCATTGCGCGCGCTTTTCGGTTACCTTCCAGCATGCAACGGAATGATCGGCCTCAATCTCAACGGGAGTGGGACGCTGTTTGCACTGTTCAAATGCGAGCGGACAGCGGTCGTAATACAGGCAGCCGCTAGTAGTACCGGTTGGAGCTTCCATGCTTTCCACGTTAACCTGTTCGTCCCATTTTTGGTCGAGGCGAGGAACAGAGGCCATAAGCATTTGAGTATAAGGATGACGCGGATCGTTGAAGATTTTTTCGGTGACGCCCATTTCAACAACACAGCCACGGTAAAGGATGATGGCGCGCTCGCTGATGTAGTTCGCGAGGGAGAGATCATGTGTGATGAATAGAATGGAGAGGCCGCGCTTCTTAAGTTCGGCTAGCAAGTTGAGGACATCGATACGGGTGGATGCGTCCAGCATGCTGATAATCTCGTCCGCCACCAAGAATTTGATGTCCAGCAAAAGGGCGCGGGCGATGAGGAAGCGCTGGAGTTGTCCACCACTAAGTTGGTGGGGGAACTTGTTCAGGACGTGTTCCGGGTTCAAGCCAACATCTTTCAGCGCTTTGTCCACCTTTGCATTCCATATCTGTGCGTCGACATCAGGATAGAATTCGTTGTGAATGATCTGGAAGATGCGGTCGGCCTTGAAAATTGGATTATAGGTACTGAACGGATCCTGGAAGACTCCCTGAACCAAGCGATAATACTCTTTGAGTGCGTCTCCCTTGAGAGCGGAAACATCCTTGCCAACGAGTGAAATGGCCCCTGAAGATATGGAGATGAGGCCCAGGATCATCTTGCCGATGGTGCTTTTCCCGCTGCCGCTTTCACCGATCAAAGAAACAACTTCCCCATCTTTGATCTCAAAACTGACATCGCTGACTGCATGGAGTTCCTTCCCGCCGAAGGTCCCGACGCGATAGATTTTCGTGACCCGGTCGAGTTTAAGCATCGTTTCCAGTCTCCTTCCAGCAGGCAACAAAGTGATTCTTCTCGATTTCAACGAAAGGAGGAACTTCCGTACATTTTTCGAATGCAATGGGACAGCGATCCCGGAAACGGCAGCCCGTTGGAGGATCGAGCAGCAGCGGAGGCTTCCCGGGAATGCCGGCCAATTGTTTTTCAGAATATTTCGCGCCGATCTCCGGCAGGGAGGAAATCAACATTTTAGTATATGGGTGGCGAGGGGAGTGGATGATCGTCTCGGTGGAGGCTTTCTCGGCCAGTTGCCCCGCGTACATGATCAGGATGCTGTCAGCAATCTGATACAGGATCGAGATGTCATGCGTGATGACGATGGCGCTTTTACAGCAACCCTCGTCGCGGAATTCGACCAGCATCTCAGCGACAGCCTTCTGGCTGGCCACGTCCAGGGCAGAGGTGATCTCGTCAGCGATGAGCAGGATCGGGTCAAGCAACGTAGAGAGTACCATGACCATTCTCTGTTTCATACCACCGGAGAGTTCGATTGGATACATGTCCAGCACTTCATGTGGCAGTTTGACCAGGTCGAGGCGACGTTTCAGTTCAGGCAGGAGAGCCCTGAAATCCACTTTTCTTGCTCGCAGCAACTCCTCGGTCATTTTGCCGATCTTGCGGATCGGATTCATGGCGTTCATGGCATATTGAGGGATGATGGAAATATCTTTAAATCTAAACTCATTCATTTTTTCCGTATCCCAGATGGGCAGTTCTACACCGCCGAGCGTTACGCGACCGCCAACGTATTTCATCGGCGGAGCCAGTGAAATCAGGCTATGGCCTAGGGTGGTCTTGCCACAGCCTGATTCGCCCGCCAACCCCATGATCTCTCCACCCTCGATATTGAACGTAGCGTTTTCAAGCGCGCGGACATCGCCTCTCAGGGTCTGATAATAAATCGTTAAATTCTCAACTTTCAAACTCATCGCTTACATCTCCCTGAGTTTGGGATTGAAGACTTCGTCCAGACCAACGTTCATGCTGTACAACGCTCCGACAATGGAAGTAATAGCCAGTCCTGGTGGGACAAACCACCACCAGGTCCCAAATTGAAGCGCGCCCCACAAGACCGCATACTGCATCATCAGTCCAAGTGAAATCGCGTTGGTTGGACCCAATCCAATAAAGTCCAGTGTGGCCGCTGTAAGAATCGCGCCACCGAATTGAAGGATGAATGTCAGTAACAGGTATGACATCATGTTCGGCGCGATTTCCGTGAAGATGATCTTGATGGATTTCATCCCGCTCAGTTTTGCGAGGTCAACGAATTCCCTGGTCCGCAGGGAAAAGGTCTGGGCGCGGATGGCTCTTGCCGTCCAAGGCCAGGCCGTAAACCCGATGAAGAGACATTCTGTAAAAATACTACGGACTTCGAGATAAGCTGCAATAATAAGAAGCACAGCCAGCGTTGGAATGACCAACACGATGTTCGTGAGTGCATTCAGTATCTCGTCGACAACACCCCCACGATAACCAGCAGTAAACCCGATCAACATTCCAATGATGGTCCCCAGTCCTCCGCCGATAGCTCCCACAAGGAAAGTTGCCCGCAAACCTTTTACAAACTGCGAAAAAACATCTTGTCCAAAAAATGTGGTTCCAAACCAATATTCGGAGGACGGCGGTTGAGCGCCAAGCGGGTTCGCATACGCGAACGGTTCGTTATCTGTAAGGAACGGGCCGATCAACCCCAGGACAAGAAAGATGAGGATGATGGCTAACCCGACCAGCAGCTTCTTATTTCTGAATGCAAAGTAGATGAATTCGTTTTTCTTCTTTTGCTCGCTCATGCCGTCTCCCCTGTCATACCCCTGCGAGTCCGCGGATCGACTAATATGTAAACAATGTCAATCGTGAAATTGGCAAGCAACACGCCGATGATGATGAAGAGAAAACAACCCTGGATAAGAAAGTAATCTTGATTTTGTATCGCAGCAAGCAACAGATAACCAATTCCAGGGTAGGAAAATACAACTTCTGTTACAAGAGCGCCAGCAACGATGACACCCAACTGAAGCGCCAAACCGGTAATTTGCGGAAGTACGGCATTGTTGAAGGCATATTTCCTAATCAATTTTTTTGGCGCGCCAAGAGCGCCAAGGTAGTGGGAATAATCTGCCTCGAGTTCGTAGATGATCATATTCCGCATCCCGATCGCCCAGCCACCAAAGCCAACCAGAAAGAGGGAAGCAAAAGGTAAGAACCAGTGGTGCAAAACGCTTCCAATAAACCTCCAGGAAAGGTTGGGGCTCATCGAATAGCTGTACGCACCGGCGATTGGGAAAATGCCCAGGACGATCCCAAAGAACCAGGCAAGAAGAATCCCGAGCCACATGTAGGGAGTTGCCGTGAGAATATAACCAAGCGGCGAGACGGTATTGTCAAGCCACTTGGAGCGCGCCGCAAAAGCGCCGAATTTGTTACCGGCATACCAGCTTAATAGGATTGAGGGTACCAAGAGAAAACCATCATAGGGGATAGCACGCAAAAGTACCTTCGCCACTGGCGTGGGAAAAATATATGTACTTATCCCTAGGTCGCCCTGGAAAAGAGACTTCCAGAAATTGAAATACTGCTGCCAGAGAGGCAGATCCAATCCAAATAAATGTGAGTAATAGTCATACATCTTCTGGATAGCGATGGGATTACTGCTCACGGAAACTCTCGTCAACATATTCCTGATAGGATCGCCGGGCATGAAGCGCGGAATCATCCAATCGATGGTGACTGCCAGGAAAAAGGTTAGCAGGTAAACCAAGATTTTCCTTCCGAAATATCGTTTCACGCAAACTCCTCTGTTCTAAGTCTTTGTGTAATCCGCCCCTCCCCTAATGCGGGAGGGGCGGATTCAAAGTTCTTACCGAACTGCTTCGAACCTATTCACCAGCTGGTTTCAAATTGATGAGCGTCTGCAGACCACCCAATTGCCAGTATCCTGACCATGTAGTGGGTAGAGTGGGAGATGCAGCGTTTTCATCCGGCCAGTTCGTCCAGGTTGAATCACTCCACTGAGCCCACATACCGTTGTACCAGAGCGGGATCATGGGCATATCTGTCAGCATGAGTTCCTGAATATCTGAGCAGGCAGCCTGCATACCTTCCACATCAGTAGAAGGCACCTGGGCAAGGGCGTCCACCAGATCGAACATTTCCTGGTTTTCGTATCTGCCGAAGTTACCGCTCTGCATCTGCTCCTGGATTGGGTGTCTGAACAAGAGGTTGTAGAGCGTCCATGGAGTGTTGCTCATGGAGGCCCAGTTGTTCAGGGTCATATCGAACGTGCCACCCTGCAATTCTGTGTTCCAGGCGCCATAATCGGGGTAAGCAGCTTGGATATTGATTCCCGCGGTCTGAGAGCTGGAAGCAATGATGTCAATGGCTGCCATCCAGTCTGTCCACCCGTTCGGGCAGGTCACTTGCAGTTCGATCGCGGAGCCGTCTGGGGCTTCGACAAAGCCATCGCCATCGACATCCACGTATCCAGCATCAGCAAGCATTTGCTTGGCCTTTTCCGTATCAAAGCTGTACCCCAGGCTTGCGAGCACATCCTGATCATCGAATTTTTCCAAAACAGGTAACAGGCCAGTCGGGCTGGCGGCTTTGACCAGTTGAGCGTAAGCAACGTTCACAATGGAGGGAACATCGATAGCAAAAGCCAGCGCGCGACGGAAGGTAGCATCATCCATCGGTTTTTTAGTCGTGTTCAAGAAAAGAACAGCCGTATTGGCCGAGAGCATGTAGGGCGGCCCGGCGAAGTAGGTCTTGACGTAACCTTTGTTTGCCAGTTCCGCAACACCCGGGAGGAAGTTGTTACTCAGATCAAGTTCTCCCTTGAGAACCATGCCCAGGGCAACGTTATTGCTGGACGTGCGAATATCGACGATGTACTTGGGAGCTGGCGTGCCAAACACTTCCTTGCCCCACCAGTTCTCGTTCCTCACCCAGACATTACGATCTTCCGCGTTGGTCAAATACATGTAGGCCCCTGAGCCAACGGGCTTTTCATTTGCGCCAACGGTAATATCCTCTTCCGACTTGCTTTCCCAAAGGTGCTTGGGGACAATCGGAACATTGTAGAGGTTATTCGAGAATTCCTGGTAAAGGGGAGCAGCGGAGAGTTTGAACTGCACTGCATTGTCGCCAGTCGCTGTAACACTTTCTACGTATCTCCACATTGGGCTGAACCAAAGGGCTTCATATTGCTGTCCCAGATTAAAAGTGAAGGCTACGTCTTCAGCTGTCAATGGTTCGCCGTCGCTCCAGGTAAGACCCTGCCTGAGTGTAATGTCAAATGTAGTGTCATCGGACCATGTTCCACTCTCGGCAAGCCAGGGCGTCAACTCGCCGCTCTGTGGGTCAAACGCATACAGGAATTCGTACACATACCCGATTGTCCCCGTTGTGTTGGCGAGACTGCCGGGCTGGAAGGGATTCCAGGTCGATGCCGGGCCCCACGCTGCACCGCTGACGTAAAGGGTTTCTGCGCGGGGATATTCAGTGGGCACGGGCTCAGCCACGGGTTCAGCGGCGGGCGCCTCTGTAGGTTCAGCAACCTCAGTGGGTTGTTCGGGAGCCGGTTCCACCGGAGCAGGCGCTTCGGTCGGTGCCGGTGCGCAGGCGGCAAACAGCATGCTCATCGCTACTAGAATGGACAAAACAATTGGTAAGCGTTTCATCTTCATACTCCTTTTTAGTTATGGTATATTTCTACTCTAGAAGCCTGCCGAGCCCTGCTATGGATGGCGGGCTTCCCTTTAATGGCGTCCGGCATCAAGATGCCGGACGTCCGTCTTTTGGACGAACGAAAGTCATTCTTCAATTTATGTAAGATTTCACCTCCTTGCACATGATTATCTTATGAACCGATATTGGATGACAGCTGGATCATTGTCTCTTTCTTACTTCGGTCTCGCCGCACCACATGAATCGCGAATTACAAGTTCAGTTTCCATGATGATGTGGCGTGGAGGATCAATACCATTCTCGATCAGGTCAATCAATACCTCGACAGCTTTGGCACCGAAGCGCACGACAGGCTGGCGAACAGTAGTCAACTGCATATCGGAAAACGTGGCAACAGGCAGATCGTCAAAACCGACAAAGGAAATATCTTCGGGTATACGAAGACCAGCGTCACGAGCGGCACGCATAGCACCGATTGCCATCACATCAGATGCGACAAAAACCGCATCAGGCCTGGCAGATAATATTTGCTGCATTGCGTAATACCCACCAGCCTCGGTGAAATCACCCTCTATGATGAGAGACTCATCTACTTCGCGACCACGTTCAACCAAGGCCTTAAAGTAGCCTTCCTTACGGTCGATCCCCACAGTACTGTTTGCAGGACCGGCAATCGTTCCAATGCGCCGACGCCCCAGGCGAATCAAATGGCTGACTGCGTTATAGGATGCGTTGATATTATCTATGTCAATATAGCTGACGTTATCGGAACGAAATGGACGGCCAACAATCACGAGCGGCGTATTTGCGTCAACAAAACGCCCGATGATCCACTGATCACCATGATGGCCAGACTGAACGATCACTCCGTCAAGCAGACCCTTGCGTGAAACACGAGGATAGATTTTTTCCTCGTCCTCTTTGGTGCCAACAAGGAAGAGCGCCAAAGTGTAATTATATTGATTGCATGCCTGGGCAATCCCCTTGGTAAGTTGCGGATAATAAGGGTCGGAAAAAAGGAAGCTAACGCTGTGTGGCAGGATCAGGCCAAGAGTCCAGGATCGTTGCGAGGCAAGTGCGCGTGCAGCTGCATTGGGGTGGTATCCGGTTTTTTGAACAACTTCCAATACACGCTCGCGAACATTATCACGAACATTTGGTTGCTCATTGATGACGCGTGAAACGGTTGAACGTGATACCCCGGCAAGTTCTGCAATGTCCTCAAGCGTAAAATCTGACACTATCGGCTCCTGATTATGGTAGCGCTCTCAATAAATTTATTCTAAATACAGGATTTTTTCCGAAAAATAAGCGATTTTGAAGCCTATATTCTGATATAATGGGAGCGCTCCCAGAATCTAATTTTATTATACATCCTTTCAGGTGATGAGTCAATTACTTTGTGAGAGCCCGAACAAAAAGGAGTTCCAAAACCTAT
>Ga0105100_10002721_pt1 | contig 10289 bp, 6 predicted proteins | sample PPLLak12cMay2015_2_FD_87033 | JGI IMG/M metagenome (GOLD analysis project Ga0105100, IMG submission 87033) | Freshwater sediment microbial communities from Prairie Pothole Lake near Jamestown, North Dakota, USA - PPLs Lake P8 Core (1) Depth... | ecosystem: Environmental > Aquatic > Freshwater >... | reverse complement strand
GTGATCGGGGCGCGCCACCCAATCCTGGCTGATCAAGGCCAACGGAAGCAAGATTACCGCAGTGATCGCCGTCAAATGCTGCATCCAGCGGCGTCTCGGGCTGGCGAGCGAGATATCACCTGCTGATTCAGGCGAGAAGATAGCCGTCAAGAGTCTGTCTGCGCCGACCAATATCGTCAGCATATAGAATGGCAGGGGCGGGGTCAGGTACCAGCGGAAGATCAACGGGTTGGCTATCGCGAAGACGGCGAAATACAGCCAGGGGTACACCAGAAAAGGCCAGGTGTGTGGCTCGCTCTTCAGCACTTGCAGCCCTCCGATAATAAACAAGAAAGGGCACAGCAGCATTCCAACGCCAATCCACCAGGCGCCAAAGGTCTGGTTGCCCATGAACGGTATGGAGTAGTGCTGCAGCAAGCGGATAAAGGCTGAGTCGGCAGGCAGGTAGTAAGCGACAGCCTTGGCAGCCATCGAATGCGGCAAGGTACTGCCAAAATACAGCGTCGAAAAGGCGATCCACGCAACCAACGGAATGGCAAAAACCAGCGCGGTAGTCCAATAAGACGGTTTCTGGACGGCTTTCTCGGTATGCAAGGGCAGCTTAATAAACTTGCCCCAGCCAGTAGCCTGCAATACGATGTCCAACGCCAGTGGACCCAGCAGGATCAGCGCATCGGGACGGGTGAGCATCGCCAGAGCGGCTGTCAGCGCCGTAAGGATGAGGCGGTTTTCCAGATAAGCTGAGATCGTGGTTATCAGCAGCATCACGTACACGCTGGTCTCCAGACCGCCGATAGCAAAAGTCACGCTGAACGGGGCGATGGCCCACACCAGTGCCGCTCCCAATCCGGCTCGTGGTGAGCTAAAGCGTGCCCCCAAACGCAGCAGGAGAATGCAGGTCAAGCCGTCTGCCAGGGCGTTCACTGCCAGGGCAATATCGGGGAATGGCGCCTGGGTCCCGCCAGTGAACAGCGCCAGACCGCTTAACAAAAGTGTATAGAATGGCGTTGTGGTGCCCAGAACGTGCTCTCCGGGGTTGTAGACGAACCCGTTCCCGGCTAAAATATTTCGTGCATAGCGGAAAGTTATGTAGGAGTCGTCAATGGTGCGCGCCCCAGGCAGCAAGCGAGCTGATACTGCCAGCAAGAATACCACCAGCGGCAGCCAACGGGCTGCGGTAGATGTGAGTGTGGTGGTGCGGTCAGACGACGACATTGAGCGAATTGGGGGCAAGATCTCTACCCAGGATTCCACACCCGATTATATATCAGTGCCAGAGCCGAAAGCGCGGCATTTAGGTTTCAATTTTGTTATGCCTCAATTGACCTGGCTGGCGGGGGCAATTCTGATTGGGATTGCAATTAAGGCGTACCTGCTGATGGCAGGAGCGGCGCCGTTCAACAGCGATGAGGCTGTTGTGGCGCTGATGGCCCGCCACATCCTGGCAGGGGCGCGGCCGTTGTTCTTCTACGGTCAGGCGTATATGGGCAGCCTGGATGCCTGGCTGGCAGCCGGTGCTTTTACCTTGTTCGGTGAGCAGGTGCTGGCGGTGCGGCTGGTCCAGGTTCTCTTGTTCGTCGGGTACCTGTTCACGTTGTGGCTCCTGGGGCGCTCCCTTTTCGTCGATCGCCTCACAGCCAACCTGGCGATCGTGTTGGCAGCCGTGCCGACCGTGCTGGTTACCACTTACACTACTGTCTCGCTGGGCGGCTACGCTGAAACATTGGTGCTTGGCAACTTGATCTTATGGTTGGGCTACCAGGTGACCTGGGGAAAGTGGGGGGATCACCGGTGGGCATGGCCGGTGTTAGGTCTGGTGAGCGGGCTGGCGTTCTGGACGCTGGCGCTGTCGGTGGTCTACCTGCTGCCGGTGGGTATTTTGATCGTCTGGCAGGCGTGGCAGAATAGACCAGGGGCTGGTGCAGACAACGCTTTTACCTATGAGCAGGCCAAGGGGTGGGACCAAACCCGTAGGATCAATCGCCTCGCCTGCTGGATCCTGGCGCTGGCCGGTTTCTTTTTGGGGAGCCTGCCCTGGTGGTACGCCAACCTGACCGGCAGCTGGGCGGCAATGCGGGTGTTGGTGGAAGCGAGTTCTACGCAGACGTCCTTCGGCGAGCGCCTGGTTTCCCTCCTGCTGCTCGGCTTGCCCGCTGTGGCTGGGATGCGCTTTCCCTGGTCGCCGGAGTTTTCACCGCTGCCCGTGCTGTTCCTCTACCTGGTCTTTTACCTGGCGATTGTTTTCACGCTGGTGACGAGAATCCTCGCCTCCGCCATGCTGAGTGGAGCGAGTCCGCTCAGCATAAGCGGTGCAAGTCCGCCCGGCATGACACCAAGGCATGTTGCCCAGGGTATCTCCATCGTGCCTGGGCACTCTTCTCCCCAAGATGACACCTTCGTCATTGCGAGGCGATCTCTGCCGAAGCAATCTCCGAGTAAACCGAGATGGGGGTTGCTTCGTCGCTACGCTCCTCGCAACGACGGGCCGCGTGCCATCCTGAGCGTAGCGAAGGATCTGGGTCAACCGGCTGAGGCAGATCACCGGGAGCATGTCGAAGGTCAGGATCGCAGCACCCAGCCACTTAATAGCAACAGATCCTTGGCCCCTGGCGCCGGAATGCTTCTGCTTCTGTACGCTGTCGCCTTCCTGGTCATCTACCTGTCGACGCGCTTCGGAATCGACTCCACCGGGCGCTACCTGCTGCCGCTCAACCTGCTGCTGGTCTATGGGGCTGCCCTTTTTCTCGCCATTGCCTGGCGGCGCAAACAGGTCTGGGGCGTTGCATTTCTGGTGCTCATCCTGGCATTAAATGCATACGAAATAGCTCGCGCTTCAATATCCTCTGACGGGCTCACCACGCAGTTCGATCCGCGCACCCGCTTCGACAACCGCCACGATGCAGCCTTGATGGATTTCCTCTCCCAGAAGGGCGAGCTGCGTGGCTATAGCAATTACTGGGTTAGCTTCCGTCTGGCATTCCTTTCCGAGGAAGAGCTGATCTATGCCCCCCTGCTGCCTTACAAGCCCGACCTGAGCTACGCGCCCGGCGATAACCGCTACCCGGCTTATGCACATGCAGCTGCCGAAAGCCCCCGAGTAGCTTACATCACCAGCTTGCAGCCGGATTTCGACGCTCTACTGCGCCGGGAGCTCGCATCTCTGGGGGTGGGGTTCGAAGAGCAACAGATCGGCCCCTATCACATCTTCTACCACCTGACCAGGCCCGTGCACCCTAGAGAGCTGCAGTGGCAGGATTCGCCATGATAGCCGCCCTGCGCGATCGTATCCAGACATTGCTCGAAGAGTGGAAGCGGCCCGCGCCGTTCGATTGGCGGGCCGTGCTCGCCTGCTTGCTGGGCGGAGTACTTCTGTATCCGCTGGCGGCTCGCCTTCCAGTCGTAGGCTGGGATTGGTACTACTGGTTCGAGCCCGGCAACATCGACTTTTACCCGCCCTGGACTGCCTACCTGCTGAAGCCATTCACCTCCTTGCCCTGGCGCTCGGGGTTGGCGCTGCTGAACGCCCTGACACTGGCGACGGTTGGCGTGGCTGCCGGACGGGCTGCTTTTGGGAAGGGACGCGTCTCCCTCTTGGGTGCGGCTCTATTGGCGCTGATGACGCCGCCGGTCTTCATGGCCTTGTGGCTGGGCAACCTGGAAGGTCTGGTGCTGCTTGGGATGGTAGCCCTGCCTCCGGGCGTTATCCTGGCGCTGGTCAAGCCCCACCTGGGTATGTGGGCCGTGATCGCCCGCCGGCGCTGGTTCTTATGGGCTGCCGGGTTGGGGATCCTCTCCCTGCTAATATGGGGATTGTGGCCTCTGCGTACTTTCGGCGAGATGGGACGCCTATCGCAAAATTACTTCACCGTCGGCTGGTACGACCTGGGTTGGCCTGTTCTCGCCGTTGGCATCGTGTTGATCCTGTTATCCAACGCCGATCCTCTGCGGTTGTTAGCCGCCGGCTTTTTCCTCACCCCTTACCTGATGCCCAATCACATGCTCCTGCTGCTGCCTGCCCTGGGACGACTGTCGGGCTGGCGGCGGCTGCTGTTATGGCTCATTATCTGGCTATCCGGGGTAGCGACCGGGATGGGAAGCAGTCCGATGCGCTATCTGGTGCTGGCGTTTCCACTGGCGGTCTGGCTGCTGCTGGGGAAGGCGCAGCGCCAGTCAGCCGGATCTGGCACGAAAGATGTAAGCCCTGTCTATGAGCTGGAGGTCTGAGCGCATGAATACCCGCAGGCTGGTCATGCTGATAACATTCCTGGCAGTCTTCGCTATGGCGGCGCGCATCTCGGTGGATGGCGATACCTGGTGGCACCTGCGGGCCGGTCAATGGATCCTGGATAATGAGCGCATCCCCCAGACTGACCCCTTCTCCTACACGCGGACTGGAGAGGCCTGGCAGTATCCCGGCTGGCTGGTCGAAGTGCCCATGATACTTCTATACAGGCTGGGTGGACCGGGAGCCTTGAACCTGTTCACCGCCGCAATGGTCACCCTGGCGTTTGTGTTCATCTGGCAGGCGCTCAGCGGGGGCGTTTTCACCCGCGCCTTCAGCATTGTGCTGGCAGCCACGGTATCCGGGGTCTATTGGGCCGCCAGGCCGTATCTAGTCACCTTTCTCCTGGCGGCGGTATTCCTGTGGATCCTGGAGGATTACCGCTGGCGCGAGCGTGACCGGCTGTGGTGGCTGCCGGTGTTAATGGTCATCTGGGTGAACAGCCACGGCGGCTATATAGTCGGCTTTCTCATCTGGGGGGTCTATGCAGCTTGGGCCATGATCAGCTGGCTGTGGAGCCGCTGGCGCCCATCCTCATCGACACCAGAAGCCAGCCCTCGCTTGCGGCGATTGGCCATCGTGGGCGCGATTATGCTGGCCGCGGTGGCTATTAATCCCTCGGGGCTGGCCATGTATGGCTATACTTTCAAGACCGTGGAGATCGGCGCCCTGCAGGATTACATCCAGGAGTGGCAGACGCCCAATTTCCATCTGCTGCACGTGCAGCCCTTTGCCTGGCTGCTGCTGCTGACCTTCGGCGTGGTGGGCGCTTCCCGGCGCAGGCTGGCGCTGACTGACTTCCTGCTCTCTGCCGGATTCGCCTACATGGGATTAATAGCCGGGCGCAATGTGGCTCTGTTTGCCCTGGCAGCCCCGATCGTGCTCACCCGGCATGCCGATCCGCTGCTGGCGGGCATTGGGCGCGCAGTTGGATACCGCGGCCTGGGGACAGCGCCTTCTCCGCCCACGATTGGACGGTTGAATTGGATAATCCTGGTGCTGGTCCTGCTGGCAGCGCTGCTGAAAGCGGCTTCGATCTACCCGGCGGAGGTCAACCAGGCGGCCTTCCGGGAGAGCATGCCGGTCGGGGCGGTGGAATACCTGCGCTCAGCGGCCCTGCCGGGTAGATTGTTCAACTCGTACAACTGGGGTGGCTACCTGCTGTGGGCGCTGCCGGAATACCCGGTCTTTATCGATCCGCGCACGGATTTATACAACGACGAGATCATCAGCCAGTGGCTGCAGGTGGCGCGTGCCGAGTCCGGCTGGGAAGATGTGCTCGATCTCTACGGGGTTAACCTGGTCCTGATCGAAAAGGGCATGCTGGTCGACCGGCTGCTCGCGCTGCGACCGGATTGGGAGCAGGTGTATAGCGACGAGAAGTCGGTGATCTACTCACGAAAACAGCCGGTGAATCTATTCATAGGTTACCTAAACAACGGGTAGCTGCCGGGAAGGCAGCCCCGGTTTGAGCACAGAAGAAGCGGATATTTCAGGATGAAAGCAGGTGAATGTATCCCCGTTCCAGGGGAAAATCTAGATCAAGCCGCGGGCAATCAAGCCACATCATCCATCCGATCCAGGGCTGACTGGTTTTTCGTCCTGAGCGGAGTGTTCCTGATTGCCGGTATTGCTTTGCGCGGTTACAGGCTGTCTGCCTACAGCCTCTGGCAAGATGAGGCTCACAGCTGGTGGCTGGCAGAGCTGCAGGGCTACTCATTTTGGAATGCCATCCGTCTGCTCGGTGTTCACCCTCCGCTTTACTTTCTCCTGCTTAGAGAGATGATCTCCGTTGTGAGTGACAGCGAGGCCGGCTTGAGGGTGCTGTCGCTGATCCTTGGTACTCTCTCCATCTCCCTGGCGATGCTGATTGGCTGGCAGGTGGGTGGAAAAGTCGGCTGCATCGCCGCAGGATGGTTTTGGGCATTCCACCCCATGGCGATTTGGTATTCACAGGAAGCCCGGCCTTATGCCCTGGCAGCTTTCTTAAGTTTATGTGTGACTTGCTGTTTTCTGGCGCTATCCGGGCGATCACCAAGGTTTCTTTGGTTGGGTGCAGTTGTGACATTATCTGCTGGGCTCCTCACCCATTTCTATTTCTTTGTGATTCTTATTATTTTCGTAATTGCGGCTTTCCTGCAGGTCAGAAAGAACCCGGGTTTCTTCCGCTCGTGGACGCTGGCTTCGCTGCTCTCAATGGTCCCCATGCTGGTTTGGCTGGTATGGTTTTTCCGGCAGCCAACCCCATCCTTTGGAATAGGTTGGATCTCGCACCCGCTGCCCGAAGATCTCTTCTGGACGCCATGGAACCTTCTCTCCGGATATGCCGGTGAGATGTCAATCGCATCGATGTTTTTTGGATTAATTGCGATAGTGCTGGCTTTAGCAGGATTGGTTTATTTCTGGCTAGAGAGGCGCGAATTATTCTATCTGAGCATTCTATGGCCCTTTGCATTGCTCGGTGCCTGGGTCATCTCATACCGGCGCCCGATTTACATGGATCGCTATTTCATCGTGCTGCTGCCCCTGTTCGTCATCATGGTCAGCGGCGGCGCAGGATATCTATACACCCAGCTGGTCAAGCAGTGCGGAATGCGCCAGAACCCCCCCTTCGTGGCATTGCTGTGCATTGTCATGGTGATTGGTGGCGTGTGGGGTTCATTTCAAATCCATCGAGACATCAAATTCGCCCGGGAAGACTGGAAAGGTCTGGTTGCATACCTGGACGAGTTGCCAGGAGAGCAGCCCCCGGTGTTTTTCAGCGATCCGGAGTCTGAGGTACCCTTTCTATACTATGACCAGAGCAGGTTGGAGCGAGGTAGAGAAGCTGGAATTGATGCGGTAATGGAGTATTGGTGGGTCCTTCGCCAGCCATACACAATGACGCATGCCTTCGCCCAGGCTGTTAGCGATCCAGATCGCCCCTGGGAACCGGATTTACCGGAAGGCTGCCAGCTGCTGGAGTGTTGGGAGAGCTTGAGCGGTATTGCCGCCTGGAAAGTGCACTGTGAATGAGAAAGCTATCAAGATTGAAAAGGATGGCAATTAGTCAAAATTGCTTGTAGGGGGATATAATCTTGATAACAGCAGGTTCACCACGCAGGTATAAGACGGCAGGGACCGGATTCCAGAGCGCCCATAAATGGTGCAGCGAAAGCTGAGGTTGGCTGCAGCTGAGTTTTACCCGGCGTGGCTGGGTGGATCGGGGCTGTCAGTTGCGGCGGAGCATTCCTGTTGCATGAATACGAGCTTTCGACCTCCCGGGCTGGCAGGTTATGTGACGAAACGATAATCTGCAGGTGTGGCTATGGATAAGAAAACCAATGATCCCTATGATTTGGACCGGCTTGAAACGGTCCCCCGGCATCCAGGGGTGAGCATCCCTACGGACGGCATCCCAACCGCTGACCCGTACGCGGCCCTGGAATTCTGCCGCTGGCTGTCTCAGGCGCTGGACCGACCACACCCGATACAGGGCGCCGCCGAGTACCGCGGCGCTGTCGCTCCGGCCATCTCAGTCGTGATCCCGGTTTTCAATGAGCAAGCTAACCTGCCCACGCTCTACGAGCGTTTGATCCCTGTGCTGGAGAGCGTGGAGCAAGATTTCGAGATCGTCTTCGTTGATGACGGCAGCAGGGATGGCAGCTTGAGATTGCTGCAGGAGCTAGCGCTGCATGATGCCCGCCTGCTGGTGGTCGAGCTGGCGCGCAACTTCGGGCACCAGGTGGCGATCAGCGCGGGCATCGACTACGCCCGCGGGCAAGGTGTGATCATCATGGACGCTGACCTGCAGGACCCTCCGGAAGTGCTGCCCCAGTTCATCGAGAAGTGGCGCGAGGGACACGACGTGGTCTACGCCATCCGCACCCACCGTAAGGAGGGCTGGCTCAAGCGCAGCGCCTACCAGCTCTTTTATCGCCTGCTGCAGCGCATTGCCAATATCGAGATCCCTTTAGACGCCGGCGATTTCTGCATCATGGACCGACGCGTGGTCGACCTGCTGGTCGGCATGCCGGAGCGCAACCGCTTCGTGCGCGGCATCCGCTCCTGGGTCGGACTGGACCAGGTTGGGCTGGCTTATGAACGCCAGGCGCGCTTCGCTGGCGAGCCCAAGTTTACCTTCTCGCGCCTGCTGTACCTGGCATTGGACGGACTGGTCTCCTTCAGCTACCTGCCGCTGCGCATGATCAGCCTGGTGGGTGTAGGGGTCTCACTGGTCTCCATTTTGCTGGCGATCGGCTACACCATCCAGAAGCTCACGCGCGGCCTCAGCCCACCAGGCTTTGCTACCACTGTGGTGGCGATCTTCTTCCTAGCAGGCATCCAGCTCATCACCATCGGAGTGATCGGCGAGTACGTGGGGCGCATCTTTGAAGAAGTCAAGCGCCGGCCTTTATACGTCATCCGCAGGGTGACTGGAGTGAGCCGGGCGTGAGACTCTTGATGCTCAACAACGAATTCCCGCCGTTGGGCGGCGGCACCGGCACGGTCAACCAGGCCCTGCTGGAGCGTCTTTCTGCCGCCTCGGGTCTGGAGATCGATCTGGTCTCCTCTGCACCGGGGAAAGAGTTCGAGCACCAACAGTTCGCAGAGCATATACGCATCTACCGTCTGCCGGTGAAACGCTTTAATATTCACCATGCCTCCAATAAGGAGCTGATCCTGTATGGCGCGCGCGCCTTTCGGTTTGCCCTCAAACAGCACCTTTCGCAGCCGTATGACCTGTGCATGGCATGGAGCGCCGTACCGGCTGGTGGGACAGCCCTGGCGCTGCGCCGCCTGGCAGGCCTGCGGTATATCGTGCGGGTCTGCGGTCCGGATATTCCTGGCTTTGAAGAGCGCTACGGGTATCTCTACCCCCTGCTGACGCCGGTTATCAAAAGCATCTGGCGGGGCGCCGAGACGGTGGTTGCTAAGTGCGCCGGAGAAGCCGAGATGATCTATGCCGTCGACCCGCAGGCACGCGTCAGGCTGGTGCCGAATGGTGTGGATCTCTCGGCCTTCAAACCTGCCGACAGCTTTTCCGAAAGCCCGCTGCGTTTATTATGCGTGGCGCGCCTGATCGAGCGCAAAGGTCAGGCGCATCTGATCCAGGCTGTCCGGAATCTGGCAGACCAGGGAGTGGATGTTACCCTCGATTTGATCGGCGAAGGAGACGCAAAGTTCGTTCTGCAGGAGCTGACACAAAGATTGGATATTGCCGGTAGGGTGCACTTCCTCGGTTATGTACCCCGCCAGCAGATTGCTGATCACTACACTGCTGCGCATGTTTTCGTCTTGCCTTCTTATAATGAAGGTATGAGCGTGGCGACCCTGGAGGCCATGGCATCCGGGCTGCCGGTCGTCACCACCCGCACAGGGGGGACGGTGGAGCTGGTGCAGGAGGGCGCCAACGGATTTACCTTTGATTGGGCGGATGTAAAGAGCCTGACCACCTACCTTCACCGCCTGGCAGGTGACCGTGAAATGCTGCGGCGCATGGGAGCTGCTTCTCGCCAGCGCGCCGGTATGTTCTCCTGGGAAAATGCAGCCCGGCAATACCGGGATCTTTTTGAGAAGTTAGCATCACCGCCCCATCTCATGCAAGCCGAGCGAGCCTCTTAATGTGCGGTATCTGCGGAATTTATCACCCCGACCCTGAGGTCCCGGCAGAGCGCCATCTGGTGGAGAGCATGAACGACGCCTTGCGGCATCGCGGCCCAGACAGCCAGGGTATCTTCGTAGAGAAAAATATCGCTATGGCGATGCGCCGCCTATCGATCATCGATATTGCCGGGGGCGAGCAGCCGATTACAAACGAAGACGGATCGGTAGTGGTTGTATTTAACGGCGAGATCTACAACTTCCAGGTGCTGCGCCTCGAGCTGGAGGAGCGGGGACACCATTTTGCCACCTGCAGCGATACGGAGGTGATCGTGCATGCCTACGAGGAGTGGCAGGATGATGCCCTGCTGCACTTCAATGGCATGTTCGCCTTCTCGCTGTGGGATCGCCCCCGCCAGCGTCT
>Ga0105100_10002720_pt1 | contig 10290 bp, 7 predicted proteins | sample PPLLak12cMay2015_2_FD_87033 | JGI IMG/M metagenome (GOLD analysis project Ga0105100, IMG submission 87033) | Freshwater sediment microbial communities from Prairie Pothole Lake near Jamestown, North Dakota, USA - PPLs Lake P8 Core (1) Depth... | ecosystem: Environmental > Aquatic > Freshwater >... | reverse complement strand
GTCGGAAATCATCACCGGTTCGCGCGCCTGGGTCGCTGTCTGGCCGGGCGCGGTGTCGTCTTTGGGGATTGCGCGTCCGGAGGCGGCCAGACCGTGGGTGTAACGGATGCGGAGCGCCGTGCCGGTCGAGTCGAGCAGGGAGAGCGCCCCGGCGTCAGCGCCAAGGGTCTCGCAGGTCATGCGCAGCAGGTGCATCAGCGCCTGGTCCATGTCGAGTGTGCCGATGATCGCTTCCAGCAGTCCAGCGCGAGCCTGCTCTTGCCGCAGGGCGCTTTCCATCTCCGCCCGCTGGCGGACATGCCCCAGGGCAATGGCGACGTTGTCGGCCAGCGCCAGCACCAGGCGCGCATCCTCCGGCGCCAGCCAGGGAGCCGTGACATTGATCGTTCCGATGGCTTGGTCGTCGAGCACCAGTGGGGCGACGATGATCGGCTGAATCCCGAGCATGCGGATCAGGTGGGGCAACAGCGGCCGCAAGTTGGGCGGGACCATCTGGCGGATGACCGCCGGTCGATCGCTGGCATAAACCGCCTCGTGCGTCTCGAGGCCTGGCGATACACATCGACCTGTAGAGGATCGAAGCGGAAACCGGCGACCGGCACGCCGGCCAATTGCGAGAGCGCGGTTTCGGCGGCAATGCTCAGCGAACGGGTGCGGATCTCGAGCATGCCATTCGCGTCGAACAGCGCTACGCTGCCGCGCATCCGCAGGCGGGCCAGTTCCTGGGTGATGGCCCGCAGCACATCCTGTTCGCTGGAGGCGCCCCGGCGTGCAACCTCCGTCGCCACGCGCATGACCGAGGCCCAGAAGACCTCGGGTTCATCCCGTCGGCGATGATCATCACTGGAGCGCATGGCAGGCCTGTGTGCGCAGACTTCGCCGGCAGTGTATCACGGACAACGTGCGGTGCGGCTGCCGGTGGGATCCGTCGCTACGTCTCGGCGGCCCACTCCACGATCGTCGCTTCCCCCTGGCCGACACCTACGCATAGCGCGGCCAGGCCGTAGAATGGCCGCGGCGTCACCGAGGCGCGGCGCCGCATCTCGTGAACCAGGGTGGTGAGGATCCGAGCGCCGGAGCAGCCGAGCGGATGTCCGAGGGCGATGGCGCCGCCATTGACGTTGGTGATCTCAGGCCGCAGACCGAGGTCGCCCATTACGGCCAGGGCCTGGACAGCGAAGGCCTCGTTGAGTTCGATCAGCCCAATCTGCTCGATGGTCAACCCCGCCCGCTGCAGGGCCTTGCCAATCGCGGGGGCCGGGCCGATGCCCATGATGCGGGGTGGCACGCCGGCGGCAGCCGAGGCGAGAACGCGAGCTAAGGGCTTTAGGCCAAGTGCTCGCGCCCGCGACTCACTCATCACAACCAGCGCCGCCGCACCGTCGTTGATCCCCGAGGAATTGCCTGCCGTCACACTTCCGCCGCTGCGAAAGGCCGGTTTGAGCCGGGCCAGGCCCTGCAACGACGTATCGCGACGCGGGCGTTCGTCGGTTGTAACTGTGATCGGATCGCCCTTGCGCTGGGGGACGCTCACCGGAACGATTTCCTCGGCGAAGCGTCCCGAGTCGATGGCCTCGATCGCCCGACGGTGACTCTCAACGGCGAAGGCGTCCTGGAGCTCACGCGTGATCTCCGGATGCATCTCGGCCAGATTCTCGGCGGTCTCGCCCATGGCATCGATCCCGAACGTCTCGGCAATGCGCGGGTGGGGGAAGCGCCAGCCGAGGGTGGTGTCCCACATCGTCAGATTCCCCCAGGCATAGCCTTGCTCGGCCTTGGGCACAGCATACGGGGCGCGGGACATGCTCTCGACCCCGCCGGCTACGAACACCTCGCCTTCACCGGCGCGGATGGCGCGCTGGGCGGCATTGACGGCCTGCAGGCCCGAGGCGCACAAGCGGTTGAACGTGACGGCTGCGACCTCGACCGGGAAGCCGGCCAGCAGGACGGCCATGCGGGCGACGTTGCGGTTGTCCTCGCCCGCCTGGTTGGCGCAGCCCAGGTACACCTCTTCGATCTCGGCGGCGTCGATGCCGGCCCGCCGCACCGCCTCGGTGATCACCAGCGCTGCCAACTCGTCGGGGCGAACCGAGGCCAGCGCGCCGCCATGGGCGCCAACCGGGGTGCGGACAGCGGACACAATCACGGCTTCAGGCATGGCGCCCTCCTGTGGGATCCGATTCTAGCATCCCCATGCCGGGCAGCGGGGCAGCCGATCCTGGGTCGAGATCCCGCAGCGGCTGCGAGCCAGACTGCCCGGACGCCTGCCGCGCAGTCTTGCCGGGTCCTAGGTCCACAGCCGTGCCCATGGGTAGGCGTACTCCCACCCGTCGCCGAAGCTGCCGATCGGGCTGGGCGGCGGGAGGGCGCTGACTCCAAGGAGCAGTCGGCCGCCTGCAGGGGAGCTGTTTTCCGCGCCGAGCACACCGGCGCAGTGAACGCCTGAACCCGGATGCCACGCGCATTCTGTCTCAGATGGGCGCCCGGGAGGGGAGGTGCGTGCCCCTCCAATCGAGCGGACTGGCGCGGCCAGGCAAGGTCCTGACCAACGGGAGGCAGCGCCGGCAGGGTCTCATGCCCCAGGTGAATCCGAGGCCCGGTCTGCCGGTTTCGATCGCGGGCCCCGGCAGGGGGAGCGTCTGCAGGGCGGAAACCAGGTGGATGCGCAGGCTGCAGTCTGCCTCAGGGATCAACTCGATGACGCCGCGCACTCGGCGCATGAGGCAGTCGAGCGGCTACACCGGGAGGCGGAGCCCCTCGGCCCTCACCGATGAGGAGAGTGTCGACACAAATGAACCCCGTGCCCAGTCAATGGATCAGGGCGATCCCCTCATGCAACAGAAGCGCCGCCGCGCCAGGCTGCAAGCAGAATCGCCAGCCCGGTGGTCACGCTGAGGGGACTGTGTGTAAGGGAAGAGGACGGGATAGTTCGGGCAGCATCAGTCCGCTCAGCAGCCCGGCGGGGTTGACGAACACGTGTCAAAGAGGGAAGTGCGCCGGGTGGGGCAGAAGGAACGGAGTCTGCGACCTTCATCGGAACCGAAAATGACCGTGAGGTTGGCCACCAGCAGAACGCGGATGGGCCCGATGGGGTGATCGGAGCAGGCACGCACCTGGATCCAGGTTTGACCATGGTTGATGGCGCCTCTGCCCTCGCGGAGCGCGAGGGATGGCGATCGTCGTCTCCTGCCTGCGTTCCCCTTGACGATTGGGAGCAGCGGACGCAGGGGGGAGCCTCGCCTGCTTGGATCCCCTGCTTCGGCTCAGGCAGTGCGCAGCTGCCCGACCAGGTTCTCCAACAGATAGCTGTAGCGGGGATCGTCCACCGAACCGTCGACGCGGATCACCCGGCAGGCTTGCGGGCGGGAGATCCAGTCATCGAGCAACGACTGGAGCACAGGCAGGTCCTGGCGTCGGGTAACCTCGGCTTGGCGCCCCCTGCGATCGAAGCGCTCCAGGATCAGCGGCATGGGAGCGGTCAGGTAGATGAAGACTTGTGGGGATGGTTGAAGACGACGTAGGTGCAAGTACAGCCGCTGCAAGACCTCCAGGTCTGCATCGCTCAGGTAGCCATTGTGGTGAAATAGCCGAGTGAAGCCAAAGTAGTCCAGGTCCAGGCCGCCGTCGATCACTCCGTGGTTGCAGCGGTCCCGCAGGTCCGCCTCCTGCTCGGCGCGGAAGAGCAGGTAGTCGACCTGGTTGGGGAAGGCATAGCGCTGGGGGTGTTGCGCGCACAACTGCTGGAAGGGACGCTCGGTGTGTTGCTCGGCGGCCAGCGGCAGGCCCAGGCGATCCGCCAGCAGAGCCGCCAGTGTGGTCTTGCCAACTCCACTGTTGCCGACAATGGAAATCAACGCACTGCCCTTCCCCGTGTCCCGCCAGAGCGCACCTGCAACGACCGCCGGCGCCGGGCTGCCGGGTGCGCGCTGAAGGGGCAGCTTGATGATACGCCAGTGGCTGGGCGCAGGGAAGGCGGGGCTGGGTCGGGACGAGGTGGAGGGATCTGACAGCGGCAAGATAGATGCTGAGAGCCCAGAGGCCCGAAGGTAGTGCCAGGCCCGGGAGGGGCCCTCGATGAAGCGAAGTCCGAATGTTCTGTTCGCGGCTCTGGCCGTGCTGGGGGTGATGCTGACCTGCGCTGTTGCAGGCTGGCGGCTGATCGGCGAGAGGCTGATGACAACGGGTTTCGATGCGCTGTTTGGGCAGGTCTACCTCACCCGCGCGTCGGCGCCGATCTCCGCCCGCGAGCATGTCAGCAACGAGGTGCTGCTGGGTGGACTGGCTTCCTCAGATGACGTGGGCGCCCGGCTGGTCGTGCCGCCACAGGAGGTCTACTTCTGGGGCCCAGCCTATGCCGGCTTCGCGCAGGTGGCACTGACGGCCGATGAGGCGCATGACCTGATCACCGCGATGACGGCCGGGCCGTTGTTCATCAATCCGTATACCGGGCAGATCCTGTGCGTCGAGGGGTCGGGGGTGGGCCAGCCCGTCTCGGCGCCGTGCGCGGTTGGCGCTGAGCGGCAGCAGATCCACGACGAGACCCGCATGTCGGCGTCGATGGCGCCGGGGATGGCGGTTCTGCAGCTGCGCTACCCAGACGGGAGGCTTGCGGAGTATGAGCTGTACCTGGCCGGCGGTGTGCTGGCCTACTCAACCGTGGAGCTCAACGAGCCGGCGGTCCATGGCTATCTCACCTCCGGGGGCGATCTGCTGGGTCCGCTGCTCGCGCGGGCGAACATTCCGCCAGCGGCGGTGCTGTGGCCGGAGCAGACGGCAGAGGGAGCGAACGCGCGAGCGGTGCGTCGACTTGGCAGGCGCTACCGGGAGGCTGTGGAATTCGTGAGCAGCCTCGAGACGCTGCGCCACGTGGTGGGTGAGGTGCAGGAGATCCGTCCCGTTGCGGGCGAGGGTGGCAACTGGTCCTCCACCTGGATGGATAGCAGCTCGCTGCACCTCCTGCTGCGCGTGATGGGTGACCAGGGGGAGGGGGTCGTGCGGATGAGTGGCTGGGAGTGTTGGGAGGCCGAGATGATGACCGCGGGAAGGCTTGTTGATCTGACCTCGGGCATGTCCTGCCCGGAAGCGTAAGGCTGCGCCCAGATCGAATTCTAGCCGGGCGCGGAGACCGGCTACCCGGAACAGCGGTCCCAGACGAACAACCCGGCTGACCACTCGCCAGGGATGCTCCCCTCGGCGGCCAGGCGGCATCCGTCAGGTGAGATCAGCGCCGGACGGGCAGCGTAGGGACTCACATCCCATCGCCCGAGCGCCTCACCAGCCGGAAACGTCTGCCAATGCACCTGTGACCCGCGCTGCCAGGCGTAGCTGTTCATGTCGGCTGACCACAGGTCGTTGTCGAGCCGGTCGGCGAACACAACCCAATCGGCAGTGCGGGCGTCCGTCGGGCGAATCCACACCTGGTGAGCCTCATAACCCTCATCGTCTGGACGGGCGTCCATCAATACCCATCGGCCATCAGGAGTGAAGCCGTCGCGCCAGGGATGTTGATAAGGCAGAGTCTCGTGGCTGCCGTCCTTCGAGTGATACAGCACAGCCATTGGGAAGCGGACTTCTTCGCCGACGCCGCTCAGCAACAGGTGGAAGCTCGGTCCAGCCGGGTCAATTGCCGGCCGGGCGACCCAAGCGTACGCGTCGGGGCCGGTGATGGAGGGCACCTCGTGGATTTGAAGCAAATCGGACAACACCGCTTGCACTTCACCGGAGGTCTCGAGCAGCAATGGGCCGCGCTCGGCTGTTTCATAGAGCAGGAAGGTGGACGGGCCGACCCACTCGCCGCCCAAGCCCAAGGCCCCGATACGCTCGTCGATCGACCATTCGGCCTGAACGACTACCCTCTGCTGAGCGAGATCCGTGATCGTTGTCTGCCGACGGACGACCCCAGGTTTCGTCGAAAGGGTATCTGTTTGCGCCGCAAAGGCCCCATCGGCGGCGATCGCGGCGGTTGTGGCTGGCTCGGAGGCTGGCACGGGTGAAGCCGGGCCGGGCGCGGCGCAGGGCGCACTACGGCGGAGGCCATCGGAGGAGGAGAGCAGCAGCATATCGGGCCCCTCCCAGGCGAGTTGCCAATCGGGCCCGATATCCGGGAGAGAGCAGATTGTTTCGGCGAGTGCGTCGTACAGCCTCCAGGTAGCCTCAGGAGTCTCGCCGGCCGCCGCCTCGACCTGGGACTGGGTGGAGGCGCGGAAGGCCAACCAGCGGTTGTCGGGGGACCAAATGGCGGGGCGGATGAGCGCGGCGGTCGCCACCGGGGTGGCTACTGCGACTGGCTGCGTCGGCAGGACATCTTCGGCCGGAGCGATCCCGACGGTTGGCGCCGGGTGGGACTCCGCAGACACAGGCCGAGCGGGAGATGGTTCCGTGCGGCAGGCAGCGGCCTGCAGCCCTACGGCCAGCAGGCACAGGCTCGCCAGCATGGCGCGCAGCGTAACTCGGCGCGACTCGGGCGACGCTGAGGCGATCAGTGGCCTCCGCTGCCGAAGCCTGACGACGTCCGGCAGCGGAGGGCTACCATTCCCTGCATCACTCATGCGACCACCGGCAGGGGTTCGCGCTCGAGCCATGCCAGCAGCGCTTCGGGGTGCGCCGGTGCGCCTTCCCGCACGGCATCGTGCACCTCCCAGTGCAGATCGATGTGCGTCAGCCATACGTCGGCCGCCAGCCGTAGTGCAGCGGGCTCGACGCACTCGATCCGCGCCCAGAGGATGCGCCCCTCGGGCAGCGCCGCCAACAGCGCCGCAGGCTGCCAGGCGAGCAGGCGCCCTCGATGCCAGCGCCAGACGATGGCGGGCGGTCCGTCCAGATCCAGCGCCACAAGTTGGCCGAAGCGCAGGCGGGTGCGATCGGTGCGCCGCAGGTCTGTGGCCGCCTCAAGCTGCGAGCCATCGCGGAGCAACCGGACGCGACAGCGGTCGTCCAGGCACGAACGGATGATGGCCAGCTGGAGATTCATGTCGTCCCTCACAGTCCCATGACCCCAAATGCGGGGGCCTATCGAAATGGGGTGCTCCTGGTCGGGCCCGCGGACGATGTGGCGGATGGGCTGCCGGGTGGTCTCTCTCGAATGCACATGGGGAGAGAAACAAATCGCCGCGGGCGCCAGCCCGCGGCAGTGCACCTGGCGACTCCGGACGTCTAGAAAGCGAGGACGCGCAAGTCGGAGAGGCGGGCCGCGGAATGGCCGTGCATGTTGATTGGGTCGGCAAACATGGACATGCGCCCCTCCTTGTAGGATTGCGCGCTGCGGTTCACCGCAGCGCAACGGTAACACTGTATCGCAGGAAGCAGAGACTGTCAAGAGGGCATGCGGATTCGGGACTTTGGCGAGGCGCGACGCGCGCCGAAAACCTGGGGTCCTGACCCCTCCCGGGCCGAAATGGCCGTGCAGCTACACCCTTCGGATGTACTCGCAGTATCCATCCGCGGGTTGATGAGCGGCGCGTGGCCTCAGCCCTGCCGCGTGGGGGATGGGTTTGTGAACTTCGTCACCTGCCGAGGCGTTTCTCAAAGCCGGCGCCGTGCGAGGTCGGCGGCTCACATGAGGCGCGGCGGGGCGGCGAGCGCCACGCAGCCTGACGACGGGGTGCAAGAATCGACAGCGCCTCGATGCAATCGCAGCCAGGCGCCGTCTCAGGAAGCGAGGTTACTTCTGCGACAGCAGCAGCTTCACGTACTGGGCACGCTCGAAGATGAAGGGATCCAGCGCCTGCTTCTGGCTGAGCTTGCCGCGGAAGTCGTCGATGCTCGTGTACCCCTTCTCCTCCATCCAGCCCTCCAGCTGGCGCAGCATGGTGGAGAGGTAAGGCACCCCGTGCTGGATCATGGCGCTGGCAGTTTGGGCGACGGTGGCGCCGGCGAGCAGCGCCTTGGCGACGTCGGCGCCGGTGTGGATCCCGGTGCTGAGGGCCAGATCCGCCTGCAGGCGACCGTGAAGCAGAGCGATCCAGCGCAGCGGGAGCTTGATCTCCGCCGGTTCGCTCAGGGTCATCTCGTTGGTCGGCGTCTCCGTGGTTGGGTCGATGTCGGGCTGCAGGAAGCGATTGAACAGGACGAGCGCCTTGGCCCCACGCTGGGCCAGGCCGTGGGCGACGTGCGAGGTCGAGGTGTAGAACGGGCTGAGCTTCACGGCCACCGGGATCTTGACCTGGGACGAAACCGCTGCCACCGTCTCGTACAGCTCGAGCTCGATGGACTGCGGGGTCTTGGCCGGGTTGGCCTCGATGGCGTACACATTCAACTCGAGACCATCGATGCCGGTCGATTCGAGTTGGGCGGCGTACTTGGTCCAGGTGCCCGGCGTGACCGCGTTCAGGCTGGCGAAAAGCGGCATCTTGACCGCCTTGCGGGCCTTCTCGACCCACATCAGGTGCTCGGCGGCCTCGCCATGCTTGAGGTTGGGGAAATACGAGAGCGCCTCGGCATAGCTCTCACCCCCGACCGCCAGATCGTCCTGCAGGCGCAGGGCGTCGAGCTGGATCTGCTCTTCGAACAAGGAACGGATGACCAGTGCCCCGGCACCCGCCTGTTCGGCCATGGCGATGCGGTCGACCATGCCGGAAACTGAACTGGCGCCGACGACGAGCGGCGAGCGGAGGGGAATCCCCATGAAAGTTGTCTTCAGGTCGACCATCGTGCCTCCAGGGAGTGGACGGGCGAGGCCGAGCGGCCGCTGCAGGCGTACCCGCATGTCGGGCGGGCGACACCCGGCGCCGCCGGCCAGTGCCTGAAGTTTAGGTTGGCTCAGAAGCCGAATCTCTAAAAGTGACAACTGTCCTCCAGATTGCGATGCCCTTCTGCACTAACGGGGGTTGCGGCGCGTCTCTAGACTTACGGGTTGACCCGCGTAGTGCGGGCGGGGGCAAGGCGTCCCCCGAGCCGGACCAAGGAGAACATCATGGCTGATGCAGCCAAGCGCAAGCTGGTTCCACACGACGGCAACTCGGCGACGACCCACGTGGCCTACGCCACGAACGAGGTGATCGCCATCTACCCGATCACCCCCTCGTCGAGCATGGGTGAGATCGCCGATGAGAAGGCATCCCTGGGGGAGAAGAACATCTGGGGGATTGTGCCCAATGTCACAGAAATGCAGTCCGAGGGCGGCGCAGCCGGCGCCGTGCATGGCGCGCTGACCACTGGCGCCCTGACGACGACCTTCACCGCCTCGCAAGGCCTGCTGCTGATGATCCCCAACATGTACAAGATCGCGGGCGAGCTTTCGCCGACGGTTTTCCACATCGCCGCCCGAGCCCTCTCGGCGCAGGCGTTGTCCATCTTCGGCGACCACAGCGACGTGATGGCTGCGCGCTCGACTGGCTGGGCGATGCTGGCCTCCAACAACGTGCAGGAGGCGATGGACAATGCGCTGATCGCCCAGGTGGCCACGCTCGAAGCGCGGATCCCCTTCCTGCATTTCTTCGACGGCTTCCGCACCTCGTCGGAGATCCAGAAGATCGAAGAGCTCACGCACGACGACATGCGGGCGATGATCGACGATGATCTGGTGATCGCCCACCGGATGCGCGGCCTCTCGCCGGAACACCCGGCGATCCGCGGCACGGCGCAGAACCCGGATGTGTTCTTCCAGGGGCGCGAGACGGTCAACCCGTACTACTTGCAGACGCCGGCCATCGTCCAGAAGGCGATGGACCGCTTCGCCAAGCTCACCGGCAGGCAATACCGGCTGTTCGACTACGTCGGCGCTCCCGATGCGGAGCGGGTTGTGGTGATGATGGGCTCGGGCGCCGAGACGATGCACGAGGTTGTCGAACACCTGAATCAGCGCGGCGAGCGAGTCGGCCTGGTGAAGGTGCATCTGTATCGTCCGTTCGACTCGGCGGCCTTCGTCGCCAGCCTGCCCAAGACCGCGCGCCTTCTGGCCGTGCTCGACCGCACCAAGGAACCCGGCGCCTCCGGTGAGCCGCTCTACCAGGACGTGCACACTGCGCTCGGTGAGGCGCTGGCGGCGGGGACGATTGCCCGCGAGCGGGCGCCCATCGTCGCCGGCGGTCGCTATGGCCTGGGCTCGAAGGAATTCACCCCGGGGATGGCCAAGTCGGTGCTGGACAACCTGACGGCCACGCCGCCGAAGAATCACTTCACGGTTGGGATCATCGAGGACGTCACGAACTCCTCGCTCCCCTGGGATGAGAGCTTCAACTCCGAGCCCGAGGGCACCCACCGGGCAATGTTCTATGGCCTGGGAGCCGACGGCACCGTGGGGGCGAACAAGAACTCGATCAAGATCATCGGCAAGGCGACCGACTACTACGC
>Ga0105100_10002718_pt1 | contig 10292 bp, 9 predicted proteins | sample PPLLak12cMay2015_2_FD_87033 | JGI IMG/M metagenome (GOLD analysis project Ga0105100, IMG submission 87033) | Freshwater sediment microbial communities from Prairie Pothole Lake near Jamestown, North Dakota, USA - PPLs Lake P8 Core (1) Depth... | ecosystem: Environmental > Aquatic > Freshwater >... | reverse complement strand
CATGATGACGCTCAACGTCGAGATGGGCGTGGTGACGCCGCCGGTGGGGCTCAACCTCTTCGCGGTGAGCGGCACGTCGATGATCCCGATCGCGCAGGTGCTCAAGGGGACCATTCCGTTCTTCCTCGGCGACCTCGCGGTGCTGCTGCTGGTGATCTTCTTCCCGGCGCTCGCCACCTGGCTGCCCAGCGTCCTCGTCAAGTCGGTGTTCTAGCCCGTGAGTAGTACGATTGCGGGCATGAACGCCCCAGTCAAGGTAAAGAGCAGCACCGAAGACCCCTTTCACAAGCTGATCCACGAGCACCATATGTGGGGGCTGTGGGAGATCGCCAGCCAGATGACGCCGCATCCGCGCCCGGAGGCGGTGCCGCACCAGTGGCGGTGGTCTCTTCTCCGGAAAGTAATAGAACAATCTGCAAAAGCAGTCCCGGTGGGCGACGAGCGCCGCGCCATGCAGCTCTTCAACCCGGGGCTCAACGGCCAGTGGGCGACGACCTCGACGCTCATCGCCGCGGTGCAGGTGCTGCTCCCTGGCGAGACCGCCCGCGCGCACCGCCACTCGCCCGCCGCCATCCGCTTCATCATGCAGGGCGACGGCGCCTACACCGCGGTGGAGGGCGAGAAGGTGGTCATGCGCGAGGGCGACCTCGTGCTGACGCCGAGCTGGCAGTGGCATGACCACGGCAACGAGACGAAGGACACCGTGGTCTGGATGGACGGGCTCGACGTGCCGCTGGTGAAGTCGCTGAACGCGATGTTCTTCGAGATGAACGCCGAATGGCGCGCGCCGGCGACCAAGCCCGTCAACGGCTCGAAGGCGCTGTACGGTTCCGGAAGGCTGAATCCCACCTGGACGAAGGAAAATGCCAAGTTTTCGCCGCTGATGCTCTATTCCTGGGACCAGACGCTCGAAGCGCTGCACGCGCTGCGCGAGCGCGACGGCAGCCCGCACGAGGGGGTCTCGCTCGAGTACACGCATGCGCTCACCGGCGGGCCGGTGATGCCGACCATCGGCTGCCGCGTCCAGCTCATCCGCAAGGGCGAGAAGCTCAGGCCCTACCGCGTCGCGGCGAGCTCCGTGTTCTGCGTGCGCCAGGGCAAGGGGCGCAGCGTGATCGGCGGCCAGGCCTTCGAGTGGGAGAAGGGCGACATCGTCGCCGTGCCGTCCTGGGCGCAGCAGGAGCATGCCTGCAGCGGCGCCGGGGACGCCATCCTCTTCTCGATCACCGACCGCCCGGTGCTCGAGGCGCTGGGCCTGTACCGCGAGGAGCTGCAGTAGCGGGATGATCCGCTTCTCCGGGGTCTCGCTCTTCCGGGGCTCGAAGCTCCTGCTGGAAAACGCCGACGCCACCCTCAACCCGGGCGAGCGCGTCGGCCTGGTCGGCGCCAACGGCTCGGGCAAGTCGAGCCTGTTCGCGCTGCTGCGCGGGGAGCTGCACGCGGACAAGGGCGACGTCGAGCTCCCGGCGCACTGGCGCATCGCGCACGTCGCGCAGGAGACGCCGGCGCTCGACCGCCCCGCGCTCGAGTACGCCATCGACGGCGATGACGTCTTCAGAGGTCTTGAACAGGAACTCTCCCATACTGAGGACGGCAATCGCATCGCCGAGCTGCACGCTCACCTGGGCGATGCCGGCGCTTACACGGTGCGCTCCCGGGCCGAGCGGCTGCTGACAGGTCTGGGGTTCAAGCAAGAGGAACTGCAAACCTCCGTATCGGCTTTTTCCGGCGGCTGGCGGATGCGGCTCAACCTTGCGCAGGCGCTGATGCGCCCCTCCGAGCTGCTGCTGCTCGACGAGCCGACCAACCACCTCGACCTCGACGCGATCGTGTGGCTCGAGGAGTGGCTGAAGGCCTACGCGGGCACGCTGATCGTCGTCTCGCACGACCGCGACTTCATCGACGGCGTGGCGCAGGTGATCCTGCACATCGACCAGAGGAAGCTGCGGCGCTATTCGGGCGACTACTCGAGCTTCGAGCGCCAGCGCGCGCAGGCCATCGTGCTCGCCGCCGCGCAGTACGAGAAGCAGGAGCGCGAGCGCGCGCACCTGCAGTCCTTCATCGACCGCTTCCGCGCCAAGGCCACCAAGGCGCGCCAGGCGCAGAGCCGCATGAAGATGCTGGAGAAGATGGAGGACCTCGCGCCGCTGCACGCGGCGGCGCCGTTCTCGTTCGAGTTCCGCGAGCCGCTGCGCGCGCCCGACCCGCTCCTGATCATGGAGGATGTTTCCGCCGGATATGCGGACAAGGTGGTCTTGGGCAACGTAACCCTTTCCCTGCGTTCCGGGGAGCGCATCGGCCTCCTCGGCGTCAACGGCGCGGGCAAGTCGACGCTCATCAAGACGATCGCCGGCGTGCTGGCGCCGCTCGGCGGCAAGGCGGTGTTCAACAAGGGCCTGGCGATCGGCTATTTCGCGCAGCACCAGGTCGAGATGCTGCGCGACGACGAGTCGCCGCTCTGGCATCTGAAGAGAATTGCCGAAAGCAGGATCAGGGAACAGGAGCTGCGCAACTACCTCGGCAGCTTCAACTTCCCGGGCGACATGGCGACCGGGCCGGTCGAGCACTTCTCCGGCGGCGAGAAGGCGCGGCTCGCGCTCGCGCTGCTGGTGTGGCAGCGGCCGAACCTGCTGCTGCTCGATGAGCCGACCAACCACCTCGACCTGGAGACGCGCGAGGCGCTCACGGTGGCGCTGGCGCAGTTCGAGGGCACGCTGGTGCTCGTCTCGCACGACCGGCACCTGCTGCGCGCCACCACCGAGCAGCTCCTGATCGTCGCCGCCGGCGGCGTTCGCGCCTTCGACGGCGACCTGGACGACTACCGCGAGTCGCTGCTGAAGGTGAAGGCCGCCAAGCCTGAACCGGCGAAAAAGCCTGAACCGCCGGAAAAGCCGCCGAGCTCGCGCCTGAAGCGGCTGGAAGAGAAGATGGCGAAGCTGAACGCGCGGAAAGCCGAGATCGACCGGCAGCTCGGCGACCCGGCGACCTACCAGGACGGGGAGGCGGTGAAGAAGCTGCTCATCGACCAGGCGTACGCGGCGAAGGAGCTCGAAGAGCTCGAGGCGCAGTGGCTCGCGCTGATATGAGCCGCCAGGCGAGCAGCGAGGCGATGAGGAGCCACGCCATGGCGGCGCCGGCCTCGCGCAGCGTGCTGCGCAGCGCGGCCGGGTCGGGCGCGACCAGCATCAGGCCGGCCCCGAGGACGGCGAGCAGCACGCCCGCCAGGGCGGCGAGCCGCACGCTCCGGTAGCACCACCAGACAATGAAGGCAGTGCCGAGCAGCGTGCTGGCGTGCTGCAGCACGTTGATGCCCTGCCAGGCGTACGAGTGAATGAGCGCATCCCAGCCGAGGTGCGTCAGCGCGCCGACGAGGAGCGAGACAAGGACGGCGTGCCACGGTGCTTTGGGCAGCCTGCCGCGCCAGAGCAGGTGATAGGAGATGTACGTGAGAAAGCCCAGCGGCAGGCAGAACCAGAAAAGTCCGGCCGCGCTGTGGCTGTCGGCGCGAGCCAGGCCGGGCACGAGGTACCACGCGTCGGGCACCGTGCTGCCGATCACCAGGGCAGAAGTCACGCCGAAGCGCCCCATCGGGCGGATGAGCGGCAGCACGGCGGCGGGATGCGCAAACGGATACGGCACCGCGGCATGCTAAGGGGCTCGCATGAAAGCGGCGGTCTCACGGCCATAGTCCGCCTGTACACTTTCTGTCGTGAGGCTTTCGGACACCCGCTTTCTCCTCGCCCTGGCCGCCGCGGCCGCGCCGGTGGCGGGGCACGCGTACGGCCAGTACTGGCACGCGTTGCTGGTGTTTTTCGTGATCGTTCCCATCCTGGATCTCTTCCTCGGCCGCAGCACGGCGAGCGCCGCAGCCGACGAGATGCGCCGCCTCGAGACGAGCGCGTTCTTCCGGGCAATCCTGTACGCCTGGGTGCCGCTGCAGCTTGGCCTTATCCTCTGGGGCTCTTCGCTGATTGGCAAACTGGAGGGCGCGGATGCCGTCCTGTTCACCCTTTCCGTCGGGCTTGCGACCGGCGCCACCGGGATCACGATCGCGCACGAGCTCGGCCACAAGCGCCCGGCGCTCGAGCGCTTCTTCTCGCGGCTGCTGCTGGTCACGGTGAGCTACGGCCACTTCACCGTCGAGCACAACCGCGGCCACCACGTGCGCGTCGCCACGCCCGAGGACCCGGCGAGCGCGCGCTACGGGGAGGGCTTCTGGCGCTTCCTGCCACGGACGCTGATGGGTTCCTTCAAAGATGCATATCGTATGGATCCTTCTGAGGTAACCCGTGTTTGGGCCGCCACCTTCGCGGTGGCCGCGACGCTCGGCCTCGCCTTCGGCCCGCTGGCGGTGGCGTTCTTCTTCGGCCAGAGCGCGATGGCGGTGATGCTTCTCGAGGCGGTGAACTACATCGAGCACTACGGACTGGAAAGGAAGAAGCTTGCCGACGGACGCTACGAGCGGCCGGCCGCGCGCCATGCGTGGGACGCGAACGAGAAGCTCAGCAACTGCTTCCTCGTCCACCTGCAGCGCCACGCCGACCACCACCTCAATCCCATGCGGCCCTACGCGGCGCTGCAGCCGCAGGCCGAGAGCCCGAAGCTGCCGACCGGCTACGCCGGCATGGTTCCCATCGCGCTGCTGCCGCCGCTATGGTTCGCCGTCATGAATCCGCGCGTGCCGCGCGGATAATCGGGATGGTCCTGGCGCTCGTCGCGCTCGTCGCGGCGCTGAACTGGATCATCCAGGCGGCGCGCAAGCCGAGCGAGGCGCTGTTCCCCTTCGATGCCTTCGTCAAGACCCCGGCCGAGACGTGGGACGAGTACGGCTATCTCTTCCGCGTGCACGCCACGGCCGCCGTGCCGGCGGAGCTGCTCGCCGCGCTCGCGCAGGTGGAAAGCGCCGGCAACCCGGCGGCGCGCACCTACTGGCGCTGGCGCCTGGGCTGGAACCCGATCGAGGTCTACCGCCCGGCGTCCAGCGCGGTCGGCATGTACCAGATCACCGACGCGAGGTTCGAGGACGCGAAGCGCCTGTGCATCCACCGCCACACGCGCGTCGAGGCGGGCGCCTGGTACGACCCGCGCACCTGCTGGTTCAACGCCTTCTACTTCCGCGTCGTGCCGAGCCACGCCATCGAGCTCACCTCGGCGTTTCTCGACAGAAGCATTTCCCAAATACCTGGAACTGCAGGACAAAGACAGGACCTCGCCGCGGTGATCCACCTGTGCGGGGCCACGGCCGGCGAAGCCTTCGCGCGGCGCGGCTTCCGGCCCGCGCCCGGGCAGCGCTGCGGCGAGCACGACCTGCGCGCGTATCTTTCCAGGGTCAATGCGTTCCAGCGTGAATTCGGAAAGCTTTCCAACCATTGAAAGGCTGAAGCTGCGCTATGCGCAGAACGAGCGCGCCGTCGCGCTCGCCTTCTTCGCCGCCGGGTTCGTCTTCGACATCCTCACCGTCGGGCGCATCGACGCCTGGTTCACCATCGCGCAGCAGGCCGCCTACCTGGCCGTCATCGGTTTCGCCTTGACACAAATGCTTCTGGAAGAGGGCACGCTTCCGCGTGAAGGCTGGTGGTTCCGCTGGCGCAGCGCCATCGTGCACTTCCTGCTCGGCGCGCTGCTCAATCTGTACGCCATCTTCTTCTTCAAGAGCTCGTCGCTGCTGGTGTCGTTCTCCTTCCTCGCCTTCCTGCTGCTGCTCGTGCTCGCCAACGAGCTGCCGCGCTTCAAGGCGCTCGGCCTGCCCTTCAAGTTCGCGCTGCTCGGGCTGTGCCTGCTGTGCTTCGCCGCCGCGGTGGTGCCGATCTTCGTCGGCTCGATCGGCCTGGGCGTGTTCCTGCTGTCGATGCTCGCCGGCGCGGCGCCGCTCGCGGCGCTCGGCTGGCGGCTGCGCGCGCGCGGCGCGCGGCGCGCCATCCTGGTGCCGCTCGGGCTGGTGCTGCTCGGCTTTCTCACCGCTTACCTCTTCCGCGTCATCCCGCCGGTGCCGCTGTCGATCCCGTACATCGGCATCTACCACGGCGTGGAGCGCACCGCCGAGGGCTTCCGGCTCTCGCACGAGCGGCCGTGGTGGCGCTTCTGGCACAACGGCGACCAGCGCTTCGCCGCGCAGCCCGGCGACCGCGTCTACGTGTTCTTCCGCGTCTTCTCGCCGGCGAACTTCTCCGACCAGGTGCTGCTGCGCTGGCACCGCCGGCTGCCGGGCGGCTGGGCGCTGCAGGACACCATCCCGATCCGCATCGTCGGCGGGCGCGACGCGGGCTTCCGCGGCTTCGGCTTCAAGGGCAACTACGAGCCCGGCAGCTGGAAGATCCAGGTCGAGACCACCGACGCCCGCGAGATCGGCCGCATCTACTTCGAGCTCGAGGCGGCGCCGGCGGCGCCGCGCAACCTGGTGGAAGAGCCGGCCTAGCGCTCGACTGATTATTTGGCGAAGCGCCGCTCGAGCTGCTGCCGGCGCAGCCGCGTGAACTCCTCCAGCGAGATGCGGCCGTCGGCATCGGCGTCGGCGCGCGCGAACTCGCGCGCGATGGCCGGGAAGTGGCCGCGCGTCTCGGCGGGGGAGAGAAAGCCGTCGGCGTTGGCGTCGGCAGTACGGAATTGACCTTCCACGTCGCGGCGCAGCCTCTCGAGCTTCGCCGGCGGCGCGGCCGCTTCCTCCGCTTTCGCCCGATCCGCGCGGCGGTGCTTGTTCCAGATGGCGCCGAGCACCAGCACGAGCAGGACGACCCCGGCCAGCGCCCACCAGCGCCAGCGCCGGCGCGGGGGCGGCGGCTTGTCCAGGCGCACCGTTTTCGCGTAAGCCTCGGTCGGAATCGGCACGGTGGCGTCCGATGGAGGCTTGCCCTCGACAAGCGCCTCGTTCCACTCGTCGACGCTCTGCGGACGACGCTTCTCGTCCGGGTCGAGCGCCCATTCGATCGCCTTCAGGAACGGCCCGCCGTAGCGCGTTTTCTCCTGCGCCAGCCGGGCAGCCACCGGGTCGCTCTTCATTCGTGCCACGGCATCTGGCGGCGCCTGGTCGGTCACGGCGCGGTAAAGCACGCCGGCAAGCGCATAAAGATCGGTCCACGGCCCCTGCTTGCCCTGCCCGGAATACTGCTCGAGCGGCGCGTAGCCGGGCGTGAGCACCGCCGTCAGGCTGCGCGTCTCGCCCGCGAGCGCATGCCGGGCCGCGCCGAAGTCGATCAGCACCGGGCTCCCGTCGGCCCGCACCACGATGTTGTCTGGCTTGATGTCGCGGTGCAGGATCCCGCTCGCGTGCACCGCGCGCAGCCCGTCCAGCAGCGGCGCCGCGAGCCGCTTGAGCTCGGCCTCGGGCGGGCGCGGCGAACGCAGCAGCCGCGTCTTGAGCGCCTCGCCCTGCTCGTAGTCCATCACCATGTAGGCGGTGCCGTTGGCCGCGAAATAGCGCAGCACGCGCACGATGTGCGCATGGCTGAACTTCGCGAGCGTGCGCGCCTCCTGCAGGAAGCGCTCCAGTCCCCAGCGGTAGTCCGCGTCGCGCGCTGCGCTATTCGCAAGCACTTCGCCTTGTGCGGAGCGCATCGCCAGCTCGGCGGGAAAGTACTCCTTGATGGCGACCTGCTTCTCGAGGTGCGTATCCGCGGCGAGATAGCTGATGCCGAAGCCGCCTGCGCCGAGTATCTGGTCGATCCGGTACTCATGGAGCATGGACCGGAGCGGCAGCGCATTCCGGTGCGCGGCCGCGGGGTTCTTCGCGCCGCGGCGAATTGCAGGACGGGCCCGCTGAGCGAGCGGTCGTCGGTATTGACCGCGTACACCTCGGACATGTGGCTGTGGCCGGGCAGATAGACCAGGCGCGGGCAGCGGCCCTGGGCGCACAGCGCCTCGTTCAGCAGCTTCGCCTGATTGATGAACCTCGCCTCGTCAAACTCCGCGTAGGCAACCATCAGGGGAACGCGCGCCCTGGTCAAGCCGGTGAGCGAAGAGACTTCGGCGCTCGCCGCTTTGTCTGCAAAGTAAGCGATTTCAGGCTTATCCGGCGGCTGCAACTTCGTAAAGTCGTAGAGGCCCGAGACCAGGACCGCGCGCGCGATGCCGATGCCGGCCTTGTGGTGCTCGGGGAAAGCGACGTAGGAGGCGACGTGTACCGCGCCCGCGGAATGGCCCATGAGCGTGACGCGCGCCGGGTCGCCGCCGTGCGCGCGGATGTAGTCCTGCACCCACTTGACCGCCGCGCCGACGTCGGCGGCGCCGGTGGGCCACTTGTGCTGCGGCGCGAGGCGGTAGGTCATGTTCACGCCGACCATGCCGTTGCGCGCGGCGGCGAGCATGATGTTGTCGTAGAAGGGGCTGCCCGGCCCGCGCTTGTTGCCGGCGACGAAATCGCCGCCGTGCACGAACATCAGCACCGGCGCGTTCGAGACCACCCGGTCCGGAACGAAGACATCGAGGGCCTGGCGCGGGTCCGGCCCGTAGCGCAGGTCGCGCGTCACGCGCACGCCCGCGTAGGGCTCCTTCGGCTGCAGCGGCGCGTAGATCGCCGCGGTCTTCGGCGGGTCGATCACCGGGCCGATCGCTTTCACTTTCGCCGCGATGTCGGGCGGCATCTGCATCTGCGGCGTCGAGGCGCAGGCGGCGAGCGCGAGCATGGCGGCGGCGACCAGCAATCGACGGGTCATGTGCGGTTTCCTGTCACAGGAGAGGGAAGGCGCTGAAGGTATCCGGCGTGGACACCGGGGATGCAGCGGCGAGGTGCGCTGGCGTGAGCTGCGCCCACGAGGTGGCGCCGAGCAGGCCGAGGCAGGTGCGGATCTCCTCCTCGAGCAGCTCGAGCGTGCGCACCAGGCCCGGCACGCCCGCGGCGGCGAGGCCGAGGCAGGCGAGCCGCCCGATGCCGACCGTTCCGGCGCCGAGCGCGACGGCTTTCACGACGTCGGTGCCGCGCATGAAGCCGCCATCGACCCACACCTCGGCTTTTCCTTTCACAGTAGAGATTATTTCGGGAAGGACGGCTGCGGTACCCAGTCCGTGGTCGAGCTGGCGCCCGCCGTGGTTGGAGACATAGACGACCTCGACGCCGTGCTCGACGGCAAGCTGCGCGTCCTCCGCGGTGGCGATGCCCTTGAGGATGAGCTGCAGGTCGTGCTTGTCCTTGAATCGCTTCACCTGGTCCCAGGAGAGCGCAGCCTGGAAGCCGGCGCCTTCCGCCGCCCGCGCGCGCCAGGGCTTGACGAAGCGGCCCACCAGGTCGCGCTCGCGCCGGCTGTAGAGGGCGACATCGACGGTGAGGCAGAAGGCGTGGAAGCCGTGGTCCTTCGCGCGGCGCACCCAGTCGTCGACCCACGCGTCGTCGCCGCGGACGTAGAGCTGGAACGCGCGCAGCGTCTGCGCCGCCGCGGCGGATTCCTCGAGCCCCGGCTGGCACACGGAAGAGAGCATCTGCGGGATGCCGAATTCGGCGGCGGCGCGCGCGGCCGCGGCGGCGCCGCCTTCGGCGAACGACTCGAGGCCACCGATGGGGGCAAGCAGTATTGGCAATCTCGTCTTTTCCCCGAAGAACATTCCTGAGGAATCGATCTGGCTGACATCCCTTAGCACCCGCGGCCGGAAGGCGAGGCTGTCGAGCGCCTCCCGGTTGCGCCGCACCGTGGTCTCGGTCTCGGCGCCGCCGACCAGGTAGCTCCAGGGCCCCGGGGCGAGGCTGGCGCGCGCGGCGGCGACGATCTCCTGCAGGGTCAGGAACTCCTGCGGGTGCGGGGCATTCTGCCTTGCCAGCGGCACCTTCGCGGTCCTTATTTGGCCAGGAACTTCATCGCGCGTTCCAGGCCATTGAGCGTGGTCGGGAACATGCGGTCGTTCATCAGCTCCTTCATGATGCCGATCGACTGCCGGTAGCCCCAGATCTCCTCAGGCTCGGGGTTGAGCCAGACGCACTTGGGGTAGACGTCCATGACGCGCTTCACCCACACCGCGCCAGGCTCCTCGTTGAAGTACTCGACCGAGCCGCCGGGCTGCAGGATCTCGTAGGGGCTCATGGTGGCGTCGCCGACGAAGATCACCTTGTAGTCGTGCCCGTACTTGTGCAGGAGCTCCCAGGTGCGCGTGCGCTCGGAGTGCCGGCGGCGGTTGTCCTTCCACACGAAGTCGTACAGGCAGTTGTGGAAGTAGAAGAACTCGAGGTGCTTGAACTCGGTCTTCGCGGCGCTGAAGAGCTCCTCGGCGAGCTTGATGTGCTCGTCCATGGTGCCGCCGATGTCCATCAGCATCAGCACCTTGATGGCGTTGCGCCGCTCGGGGCGCATGTGGATGTCGAGGTAGGTCTT
>Ga0105100_10002714_pt1 | contig 10299 bp, 9 predicted proteins | sample PPLLak12cMay2015_2_FD_87033 | JGI IMG/M metagenome (GOLD analysis project Ga0105100, IMG submission 87033) | Freshwater sediment microbial communities from Prairie Pothole Lake near Jamestown, North Dakota, USA - PPLs Lake P8 Core (1) Depth... | ecosystem: Environmental > Aquatic > Freshwater >... | reverse complement strand
CCGAACCCACAGGCCACCTTCTTCACACTGCAACAATTCGGAGCGATGCGCTGTGCTGCGAGACGGACTCCGGATGAGAGGCTCATCCCGGGCCAAAATGAGCCGCTGGTCGAAACGGCAGGTCGTGGACCAATCGCAGACGGTCACCATACAGAGCAAAACTGCGCGGATGCGCGTCCGCAGTAAACCGGTGCCCGCTTCCGATTCGTAACGTCAGCCGGCAGCACCGACCGCGGGACGTGACGTCACTTCACGCGTCTGCTCGGCGGCGATCACACGCGCCAGTGCGTCGATCTGTTCGGCGAGAACGGCCAGCAGATCGTCGGCGGCCAGGATGCCGGCCAACTCGCCTTGCGCGTTGACCACCGGCAGCCGGCGTGCACCGGTCTCGCGCATCTTGGCGAGCGCATCGAGGATGTCGTCGTCGTCGCGGATCGTGGCGACCGGCGTGGCCATGATCTCGCCGGCGGTCAGCCCGCCTAGCGCCAGGCCCGACGCCGTGCACTCGATGACGATGTCGCGATCGGTCACGATGCCCGCAGGCTTCCTTCGTCCGGCTTCGACCACCACCAGGCTGCCAACGTGATGATCGCGCATCAGCCGCGCGCAGGCGTCAAGGGGCGTGTCATCGCCAGTTGTAATGACGTCCTGTCGGCAAACGTCACGGACAAGCGTACTTCTGGCTCGCATAGGGACTCCATGTGAACCGGGCGCTTGCGCGCCCGGCCCGAGGGACATTCAACCAACGGCAACCGTGATGCTTTGCGACGAGGGCTTTTTCGGTAGCGTCAGTTGCAGAACGCCGTCCTGGTAGTGCGCTTCCGCCTTCTCGGCGTCGATCCCGGTCCCGAGCGAAAACGTACGGCTGCTGGCCCCGTACTTGAACTCGGATTTCAGGACCTTGCCGTTCTTCTCTTCCGTCTGCTGCTTGGTTTCGGCACTGATGGTGACGGTGTCGCCGTCGATCTTCACTTTCAGGTCATTCTTGTTCACTCCCGGAATCTCCGCCTTAACGCGAAACGCGTCGTCTTCTTCGCGGACTTCGAGCTTGATCTCCGGCGCGGGTGTGACAATTTCAAAACGCACCGGACGCATCATCGACCGGAAAAAGTCGTCGAAGCCTTCGGTTGCGAACGGATCGGACAATTGCAGGCTGCGCATTGTGACCTCCTGGCAAACGCGGAGACCGCCTGCGCCAATGAGAGCGCGACTAGCGGCCCAAAAAAACAGTGTGAAACATCAGGGATTGGCCGTGTTGAGCACCATCAACGCGCTTCCACTGCGGTGCAACTTTCATGTCCTCTCAGCGAGCAAGCTGGCACGCGATGGTTTCGCGAGCGCTGCGCCGCATCTTCACCGCGACCTGGAACACCTGCTCCGCGGCGGCAGGCGGGACTGCGAGTGGCTCGCCGACGACCACTTCCAGTGCGCGGCGGCGCGGCCAGTAGCCACTCGCGGGCAGCAATTCGCGGCTGCCGCGGATCGTCACCGGCACCACCGGCACGCCGGCGCGGGCAGCGGCCAGAAAGGCGCCGAGATGAAACGGCAATAGTTCTTCGTGCGTGACGAAGGTACCTTCCGGGAAGATCAGCAGCGACTTGCCCCTCGTCACGATCTCGGCCATGCGCTGTGCATCTTCAACGCTGCGCCGAACGTCTGCCCGTTCGACAAACTCGGCACCGAGGCGCCGCAGATAAAGGCCGGCAATGAACTGGTCGCGCAGTTCGCGTTTCGCAACGAACGCGAATTGGCGCGGCAGGGCAGCCACCAGCAGCACGCCGTCGGCGTAGCTCGCGTGGTTGCTGACCACGACGCACGGCCCGTCCGGCAGACGGCCGACTGCAGTCACCGTCAGCGGGATACCGCCCAATCGCAGCAGCAGCCGCGCGGCGGCGCGGCCGACTGCCCACGCGGCCGCCGGATCGCGGGTCAGCATCGTCAGCAGCCAGGTCGGTGGCGCCAGCAGCCAGAAGGACGCGGCGATGCGCAGCGACGCCAATGCCCGGCCCGTTGCGCCAACCACGTGGCCAGCGCGTGCAACCAGTCCGCCCGCCGCGAGCCGCAGCAACTGGCGTCGCGCGCTCGGCGCCGGCGCACCGGCGCGGCCCTGCGCGACCAGTTCGCGACAGGCCGAACGCCGGATCTTGCCGCTCGACGTCTTCAACACCGTATGCGGCGGCGCCAGGATAATTTCGTCGGGTGGCTCGCCGAGTACATCGACGACCGCTGTGACGATGGCGGCGCGCGCACGTGCGCACGCATCGACCGCTGCCGACCGGGTCTCGGCCAGCACGACCAGCCGTTCGGTGCCGGTCAGCTCGTCGGCCACGCCGAAGACCGCGACGCAGCCCTTGCGCACGCCGTCGAGCGCGCCGACCGCGGCTTCAAGCTCCTCCGGATAGATGTTGCGGCCACCGCGGATCACGATGTCCTTGACGCGGCCGGTGACGTATACATCGCCTTCCGCCCAGTAGGCTCGGTCGCCGCTGTCGAGCCAGCCGTCGTGGAACAGGCGCCGGGTCTCGCCAGGGTTGCGGAAGTATCCCTGCGTCGCCGAGGGCCCCTTGAACTCGAGGCGGCCCTCGGTACGCTCGCCGACCTCGTTGCCGTGATCATCGACGATGCGCACAGAATGGCCGGGCAGCGGCCTGCCACAGGCGATGAATCGCAGCGCATGCGGGTCGCCGGCGCCGGCCGGCTGCGCCTTGTGTTGTCGCGTGAAGATCGTGCGGTCGATGCAGTCGACCAGCACGCCGCGGCCAAGCGGCGGAAACAGCAGGCCGACCGACGCCTCGGCCAGTCCGTATACCGGCGTCATCGCTTCAGCACGCAGTCCGTACTTGCCGAAGCGCCGGGCGAAACGCTCTACAGTGCCGGGACTGACGGCTTCGGCGCCGTTGAAGGCGATGCGCCAGCTGCTCAAGTCCAGTCCTTCGATCGCCGCATCGTCGATGCGCCTGACTGCCAGTTCGTACGCGAAGTTGGGCCCGGCCGACAGCGTGCCGCGATGGCGATGGATCGCCCATAACCAGCGTTCGGGCTTCGCCAGGAATGCGAGCGGCGACATCACCACCAGCGGCAGACCGACGTACAGGCTGCCGAGAAAGGCGCCGATCAGTCCCATGTCGTGATACAGCGGCAGCCAGCTTACGAACACGTCGCGCGCCGTGGCCTCGATCGTTGCTTCCATCGCCCGAATGTTGGCGAGTAGGTTGGCGTGCGTTAAGACCACCCCTTTCGGGTTGCCGGTACTGCCCGACGTGTACTGGATGAAGGCGATGTCATCGCCCTCGATCGCGACCGGATCAAAGGCTGCATGGGGCTGCGCGAGATCATCGGCAGTGACGACGTGGCGCAGGCTGGGAACCCGCGCCTGCAGTAACCGTGCAACTGTCTTTGCTTCCGGAACGGTCACCAACAGCACTGCCTGCGCATTGAAGAGGATGCGGGCGTGCCGGACCACATGGTCTTCGAGTTGCGACGCCCGCGCGGGCGGGTAGATCGGCACCGGGATGCCGCCGGCCAGCAGGATGCCGAAATAGGTGTGGAAGTAGGCGATCGAGGTCGGCAGCATGATCGCAACACACTGTCGCGGCGCCAGGCCGATGCGCTGTAATCCGGCGGCGACCGCCCGCGCGCCGGCGGCCAGCTGATCGCAACTGATTGTCTGTTCGCCATCGTCGGCCTGATGAGTGATCTGGATCTCGTGCGGCCGCATGGCCGCATGCCAGTTCAGAACATCGACGAGCGTCGAGGCGGTGTCGGGCCGAGCCTGCTCAGCGGTCGCGACTTCGGCAGCGCGCGCTGGCGCACTGGCCGGGCGCATGGGCGGAAAGCGCTTGACCGGGCCGCGCGCGCTGGCACGCTCAATGGCGCCCAGCAGATCGCGCACCGTCTCCGCTTTTTGCAGCGTGTCTTCCGAGACCGCGACTCCGAATGCTTGTTCGAGCCGCAGCACGAGTTCCATGCGCGACAGACTGTCCAGCCCGAGATCGCGATCGAGCGAACTGCCGAGCGACACGTGGACGACGCCGGTGTCGGGCTGCAGTTCGCGGACAGTCGCTTCGACGATCGAAAGCAATCTGCGTTCGCCGAGCTCGCTTGCCGGCTGCTGGACGGGAGCCGTGATCATGTTCGGACCGGCACTTTCCTCGGTTCTTGCGCCCGTTTCGCCGTGGACGGGGCGGCAATGACCCGCCGCAGTTTGCCGCTCGCATTGCGCCGCGGACGCCGGCCTTCCCAGAGGATGCGCACCCGCGCGAGCCCATTGGCGCGCAGCAGGTTCGTCAGGGCAACGCGGCACGCCGCGACGCTGCCTTGCTGTTGCGACGCTAGCGACTCGAGCCGCAGTTCGATGGTTGCCGCGTCCTTTTGCACCAGCTGGAAGCCGTACACGCCGGCATGCTCTTCCAGCGCGGTGGCGAGCGCCAGGGGCAGCAGCGGCACGCGCCGTCCATGCGCATCGGCGAACTCGAGGATGTCGTCGGTGCGTCCTTCAACATGGATGGCCGGCAGCGGGCTGCCACATTGGCATGGCTGCGTGAGCCAGGTCACACGGTCGCCGATGTCGTAGCGGATCAACGGCTGGACATGATTCGCAAGGTTGGTGATCAAGGTCGTGTACGAAGCCTCGCCCGGTGGCGTCGGGCGGTAATGACGATCGACCGGTTCGAGCACAACCCAGTCGGAGTTCAGATGCAACGTCCGGTGGGCGCAATCGCAGGCGATTGACATGAACTCCGACGCACCGTAGCTGTTGCGCACCAGGCAGCCGAATGAGCGTTCGATGTGTCGGCGCACCCCCGCGGACAGGAACTCGCCTCCGCTCCAGAACTCGGACGGGTGCAACTCGATATGGCCGGCGCACTGCTCATCGGCCAGCACCTGCGCCACTGTCGGATACGACGCCAGCAAGCTCGGCTGGAACGCGTGCAACGCGGCCGCGAGGTCGACCACCGGCTGCAGTATGGAGAACACCTGTGCCGAACGCGCGAACCACGGGTTGATGCGGGCTAGTCTCGCCGCGGTGGCAGCGCCGGCGAAATGCCCTCCGGTGGCTGCGATCAGTGCATAACGTTCGCCCAACAGGTAGCCTGCGAGCGCCCATTGCTCGGGACGCAGCCGTCGGAAGCGCACGGTCTCCAGTGCGTCATAGACGGCGAGGGCCCGTTCGTCGTGCACGAAGACTGCGGGAACCCCGCTGGTGCCCGAACTCGTCCACACGTGATACTTGCCCATCAGTGGCTCGCCAAGCCGACGCAGATCGTTCAGGTGCGGACCCACCGTCGCCCGCTTCACGGTGCGATCGGTACACCAATCGTCAAAACGCTGCATCAGCGCCTGCTTGGTCACGACGGGCAGCTTGGCCAGTTCGATCGGTCCGCCGCCCAATCGGCCCTTAAGGTGGGCCGCGTAAAACGGCGAGCGTTCGGCGGCAAGGCGTACCAGGGCGTCCAGGCGGGTCTGGGCGGTGTCCTGGATCAGTGGCGCCGCTGCCGATCCGGCGGCAAACACGTCCCACGAAGCTGCGCACCAGCGCGCGATATCGAAGGCCGCGAGGACTTGCATGGCTCAAGGTTCGGCCCGTCACAGGCGGTCATCTTGCGAGCGGTCAACAAGACGCTTGACAGGCGTTACGCAGCCAAGGCGCGTCGATGATAGCGTCGCCGATGCTTCTGTTTGCGCTCGACGCGAGCCGCGAATTCGGCGCCAGCGTGGCTGCCGGCCTCGGGCTTGCGCTGTCCGCGCACGAATAAGCGAATTGAGGACGGCGGAGCACAAGGCGCGCCCGCTGGTCGACGCGCGCGCGGTGCCGACGCCTATGTGGTGCAAAGCCTGCGCTGCGACCCCGCGGCGAGCGCCAATGACAAGCTTGCGAGGCTGATCTTCTTCGTGACGACGCTCAAGGACCATGGCGCCGCACGCATCCCCGCAATCGTCCGTACCAAGCCCGGCGATCCGGCGACCAGTCGCTACCTCGCGCAGTTGTTCGAAGCGATCGGCACACAATGTCGCCGCGTTCGACAATTCATTCTGGTGGCGCGCGATCCACCTCGGCAGCCACCCGCGGTTCCTCGAGCATGCTGCGGCGCTGGCGCGCGAAGCGCCGATCGCGGTGGTCTCGCGGGACCGGGGTCACGCGGGCGCCGCTGTGGCGCGAAGCACTGGAGCAAAGACTTGGCTGCGCGGTCGGCCAAGCGTTCGCCGACAAGCGGCGCAGTGCAGACGTAACGAGTGGGGGGCTGTTGGTCACAGGTGAGATCGAAGGCTCCGCCGCGCTGATCCTCGGCGCACCGTGCAATCAGTTGGGGTCCGATCCATGCCAAGCCGGACTTCTCGCGTAGAGCCGAAAACTCGCGCGATCACAGTCCCATGTCGGGCGTGCGTGCGGAGTCCGTCTTCGGCTCCTCGATCTCTGTCATCGTCGCTTCAGTCAGCAGCAGGATGCTCGCGACCGACACGGCGTTCTCCAGTGCGACGCGCAGCACCTTGGTCGGATCGATGATGCCGGCCTCCACCAGGTCCACGTACGCATTGCAAGCCGCGTCGAAACCCATGTTGCCGCTGCCTTCGAGCATCTTCGAAACCACCACGCCGCCGTCGACGGCCGAGTTCTCCGCGATCTGCCGCGTCGGCGCCTCCAGTGCACGCTTCAGGATCAGCACGCCGGTGCGCTCGTCGCCACTGGATTGCGCTGCCTCGTCCGCCAAACTGGGCACGCAGCGCAGCAGCGCGAGCCCGCCGCCCGGCACAATGCCCTCGGCCACCGCGGCCTTGGTGGCGCTGATCGCATCGTCGAGCGCGTCGTGCTTGGACTTCATCTCGGCCTCGGTTGCTGCGCCGACGCGAATCACCGCCACGCCGCCGGCGAGCTTCGCCAGGCGCTCCTGCAGCTTCTCCTTGTCATAGGTGCTGGTGGCTTTGTCCATCTCCAGCCGGATCTGCTTGATGCGGCCGTCAATCGCCGCGCGATCGCCGGCGCCGCCGATCAGTGTCGTGTTGTCTTTGTCGGCCACGACGCGCTTGGCGCGCCCGAGCTGCTCGAGCGTCATGTGCTCGAGTTTCATGCCGGTCTCGTCCGACAGCACCAGTCCGCCGGTCAACACCGCCATGTCCTGCAGCATCGCTTTGCGGCGGTCGCCGAAGCCCGGCGCCTTCGCTGCGCAGCTCTTCAGGATGCCGCGGATCTGGTTGACGATCAATGTTGCGAGCGCCTCGCCTTGCACTTCCTCGGCCACCACCAGCAGTGGCCGCCCCGACTTGGCGATCTGGTCAAGCAGTGGCAGGAAGTCCGTCAGGTTGTCGATCTTGCGCTCGGCCAGCAGCACGTAGGCGTCTTCGAGCACCGCTTCCATCTTCTCGGGGTTGCTGATGAAGTACGGCGACTGGAAGCCCCGGTCGAACTGCATGCCTTCGACCACATCGAGCGTGGTGTCGGTGGTTCGCGATTCCTCCACCGTGATGACCCCCTCTCCGCCCACCTTCTCCATCGCGTCGGCGACGAGTTCGCCGATCGCCGAGTCGTTGTGCGCGGAGATTGTCGCCACCTGCGCCTTCTCCTTGCGCGAGGACACGGGCCGCGACAGCGCCTTCAGCGTGTCGACCGCACGCTTGCAGCCGCGGTCCAGCCCCCGCTTCAGGTCGATCGCGCTCGCGCCCGCGACCACGTTGCGCACGCCCTCGGCGAAGATGGCGTGGGCCAGCAGCGTCGCCGTGCTAGTGCCGTCACCAACCGCCTCGCCGGTCTTCTCGGCGGCCTGCCGCAGCATCCGGGCCCCGAGGTTCTCCTCCGGGTCCTTCAGCTCAAATTCCTTGGCGATCGTCAGGCCGTCGTTGCAGACGAGCGGCGCGCCCCACTTCCTCTGGATCAGCACCGACTTCGACTTCGGCCCGAGCGTGATGCGGATCGCGTCGGCAAGCTGGGTGGCGCCGCGCACCACCTTCTCGCGCGCGGCGGATTGGAACAGCACCTGCTTGTATGACATCGCGTTTCTCCCGATCGGCGACCGAGTGCGACCGCCCTCTGCGCGTTGCCGACCAAGCTCAACCTGTAGTGTGTCTCGCATTCGCCGAGGAGGAGGCGATACAGGTCAATGGATCGCGGGCTCGCCGATCGCGCGGTGCGCGCGATTGGGGTCTCGATAGCGGCGCGAGCGGCTTATGCCGCTGCTTTCTTTACGCGCCGATCATCTCTCTGCGCCAGCACTTGTCCCTGCAGCGCGCGCTCCAGTTGTGCCTTGGTCGGCGACCTGAGAGCACCGAGTAGCACGTCGAGCGCGTACAGTTTGAAGAAATAACGCCCATCGCGCATGCGGGGGCGTCATAGGCAAGATTGTCCTCATCACGGCGCGCCCACTTCGATCCGGTTGACCACCTTGTCGACGGCAAAGAGCGCCCAGGCGTCGAGCTCGGCACGTCGCCGCTGCGCCTCCGTGTGCACCTGTCCTTCGAGCGTCACGACGTAGTTGGCCGCCCGCGCCAGGATCGCCTCTCCACGCAGCATCGGATCCATCTCGAATACGAGCTGCAGGGCGTCGATGATCTCGTCGTCGTTGTCCTCCTCCGGCGGCGCCACGTCGATCGAGTTGACCACGTCGCGGCAGCCGGGCGCCCACCAGGCGAGCACGCCGGCGATGCGCTTGTGCGAAAGGCTGATCACTGTTCCCTCGAGCGTGACCACACCCTCGTCGATTGCGACCTCGATCTCGCCGGCACTGTCATGCTGCATCGCGCGCAGCGTCTCCACGCGGTCCTTTGCTCGGAATCGCAGCGCGCAATTGCGCAGTTCGGGCGCGCGTAACAGCGATTCGCACAGCGCGACGCGGATGGCACCGTCACCCTTGCGTTCAGCCGGCGCGACGTGCAGACGGTCGATCACGCCGCGGACGTCCGTGACGCCGGCGGCCAGTTCGAGCGCGAGCTTTTTCGCCGCGATGTCCTCGACTTCGCCTTCGAGGACGACCGCGCCCTCGGCAATGTCGATCCTGACCGGATGACGATGCAGGTTGATCCGCCGCTCGCGCTCGAGCAGCCCGTGCACTTTCTTGATGAGGGCCTCCTTGCGAGTCATAGACTTCCCCTCTTTCCGGCAAGCTCACCGACCAGAAACGGCGCTCGCAGCCAATCACCCGTGGACAGTTCGTCGCCCGCGCCAGTCACCACAGCGCGCGGCCTCGCAGCAGCACCATGTCGACATTGTGGTGCAGGATCGCGCCGAAGCGGTCGAGGTAAAAGCGTGACAGCGCAATACTGTTCGCTTCAGCGAGCGCGTCGCAAATGGTGTCGGGGTGCCCAAGGCCCTTGCGCTCGACCATCTCGATCGGCAGCGTGGCGGCCGACGGCGCGTCGAGCAATGAGATCTCTATTGGCATGACCACTGCAACCTTCCGCCGATCCGCACATCAGCCGCTTGAGATGGGTCAACCGCGCACGACCGGCCGCGCAGCAGGCCTGCACTCGCCAGTACCTGTGAGCAGGCTGGAGTCTTCGAAATCGTCTGCAGTGAGGATCAGGGCTTGCATCGGAACGTGCCGCTTCGCACTGCTTCGGGCGCGGGATTGCCGGCGGTCAGACATTCGGGCGACGATATGGCGGGCGCCGGCCGTCGCCCCACTGTTCATATTCTCGCGCGTTTCTGCGTCTATCCCGCACCGTGAGCACGAACATGTCGGGACCGGGCGCGCAATCGAGTGATCGGGCTTCGAGGCGATGATGTGGACTTGTCCGGGACCTGAGGAGAACAGATGCCGTTGAGGCAGCTCGCACGGTCGCAGTGGCAGGAATACTTCGATCGTTTTTCCAATGCGCTCGGCGCACGGGGCGTGGACGTCGAAGTCACGGGGCTCGGGCTCGGCGAGCAGGTCGCCGCGCACTGGGTTGCGCTGACCGGGCTCTCGTACGTTCCGAAGGATGGAATACTGGTCATTTCCGCCGGTGACCTGCAGCAGAGGATCCATCCTGCCCGGGTCGACATCGACCACGAGTTCGACTGGCTGCACAACATCGATGTCGTCGATGCCGGGGGCAACCATTACGTCGTGCAGTTGAAGGAACCGCTCAACCTCCCCCCGCCTTGAAAGACCATCGCGTTTCCGGCCGTTCCTCTCCGGCGGCGGCCAGGAAGGCCGCAGGCAGCGCGTACGTCGGCACCAGCGGCTGGAGTTACGACGGCTGGCGCGCGACGTTCTATGGACCCTGCCCGCGGACCGGATGGCTGCGCTTCTGCGCGGAGCGCTTTACCGCGGTTGAGATCAACGCGACCTTCTATCGCCTGCAAAGCAAGCAGACATTCCAGCGCTG